>JAEEGF011645605.1_pt1 | contig 51352 bp, 40 predicted proteins | sample 9134171 | NCBI WGS metagenome assembly JAEEGF01 (sample SAMN16246542, study PRJNA631951) | gut metagenome | biome: gut microbiome; feature: rumen; material: AP-attached | host: Bos | place: Iran: Karaj | collected 2018-10
AAACTCTCGGCCAGCAACCTCAACGGGAAGATCAGCCACAGGCTGTACAGAGCGATACGGTCGGCAAGGGAAGGCTTCGTGGTATGGCGCATTCCGAGCACGATGGACCTGAACCTCTTGAAAACTGCCAGTCCTATACCCGTAAGGATGTACAGCAGGAAGAAGTCCATCAGGAAAAAGAAGAATGAACCTCTCAGTGTTGTGTGACCCGGATTCATCCACACGAAATACCTGTAGAAGATAGGATAGAAAAGTCCTCCCCTGGAAACGTTCAGGCGAGCCGGGACGAAAAGGGCGACCTCTATATGTCCCAGGACTATGATCATGAACCATCCGAAAGCGATGGCAGAGTGCATATATCCGAGCAATGGCTTCCTCTGCCATATCTTCAGATGGAAGAGGCAGTCTCCGAACAGGTCTTTCAGATTCTTCACTATCGTTTTCGGAATGAACAGGGACTTCCAGAAACGTATCCTGTCATTCCTCGGAATCGCCGCAAGCAACCTGACGCATCCGACTCCTATCCAACATAGGAAGAACGTGATGCCGATCGTGAACGGGATTACGAAATGGCTGTATCCGGACGGTATCCTGTCGATTACCTCCGGAACCTCGGCCTGAGCCGCAAGAAACTGGTACAGAGGTGTCATTTGGCAGAATACACTTTGGTTATGGAAAGAATCAGATGCCTGGTATTGATACCCCGCGGACATACCATGGAGCATTTGCCGCAAAGCTGGCAGGCCCGGAGCATTTCCAGGGCCTTCTCCGGCCTGGCGTTCTTGATGTCCTCTATCGCCTCCCTTAGGCTGGTCCGGGTATACTTCCCTGCGGTACAGACCGCAGTGCAGCTGCCGCAGGCCATGCAGATACGTACATCAGGCTCTATTTCAGCCAGTTCCTCGTATTTCTCCTTGTCGAACAAGTCGAGGTTCATCCTGGAGCTTGGCACAAGGCCGAATCCGAAATCTACCATCTCTCCCGCACTAGTTGTTTGTAGTTCCTGGCATCGGGGAATATCTCCGTCAGGTACCTGTCAATCTCAACAGCCGCCGCCCGGGCATCCGCCAGTGTCTCGGGGAGAGTCTTGGGGCCGGTGGCTGTACCGGCGAGGAACAATCCCGGAAGCGGGCTCCTCTGTCCCGCCGCTATTCCGCTGCGTACGGCGAAATAACCGTCCTCCTCTACACTCATCTCCAGCAAGTCTCCGACCGCCTTCCCGGAAGCAGAGGGGCGCATTCCGGACATAAGGACGAGCAGGTCCATCGTTGCCTTGAGCGGTTTGCTGGCCACGGTGTCCTCGGCCTTTATGACAAGACTACCGTCGATATTCTCGGAAACTTCCGCAACACGGCCTCGGATGAAACGTACCCCATATTCCTTCTGCGCCTTGAGGTACAGATCCTCATAATGCCTTCCGAACAGACGGAGGTCCATATAGAAACAGAAAACCTCCGCATCCGGGAAAGCTTCCTTCACCTCAATGGCCTGTTTGACCGCAGTGGCGCAGCATACCTTGGAGCAGGACCTGCACCCCGACTTCTCGTCACGTGAGCCGACGCAATGCACGAAACCTATCCTTTTGGGGTGGTCGATCCTCTTGTCGGAACCGTTCTTGAAATAGGCCTCCAAATCGGCATTGGTAATAACGCGATCGTAGATTCCGTAGCCGTATTCCTCTTTCTTGACAGCGTTGAACAGGTCGAAACCGGAAGCGATCAGCACGGCATCCGAAAGCACCGTGATACCGTTGGTGAGCCTTACATTGTAGGATTTCTCAAGACGGTTGATAGCCCTTATCTCGGTCTCGGTGAACAATTTGACGCCCTCCGTGCCGTGGATCAGCCCGCTGAGGACCTCATCCGCCGGCACACCGTCCGGGAAGAGCCGGTCCCATTTGGCGAGATGTCCGCCCAGAACGGAATCCTTCTCTATGAGTATGACATTGTAGCCCATCCTCTGGAGCTGGGCTGATGCTTCAAGCCCGGCAGGGCCTCCGCCTATTATCAATATATTATTCTTCATGCTCAGGGACCATTTATTTCAAACAGGAACAGGGCGCCGGGGCACCGATGTCCTTGCCGTTCTTACCAAGATATTTCTTTGCAGGGTCATATTCCACTCCCATCTTGTCCAGGAGCGGCTCGACCCCGACCTGGTGCGTCTGGAGGCCCAGATCCCAGGGATCGTATCCCATCACGAGTCCGGCGACTTCCTCATATGTAAGCACCGGTATGCCGTGACCGTTTTCTCCGTATGTCTTTCCCGTGGACTCTGCAATTACATACTGCCATCTGTCCATGAAATACGGGCAGCCCGGGCAGTTCGTAATGATCAGGTCGGGTTTGAACGGTTCCATGCTCTCGAACTTCTTGTGGGTATTGGAAAGGGAGTATCCCCTGTTGCCTTTTATGAAGTACTGGCGGAAACCGAATCCGCAGCAATGCCGGCGCTCGGGGTAATCCACGATCTCCCCTCCCCAGGCCTCGATCATGCCAACCAGGACATAAGGGTATTCGGCACCTCCGACTCCTTTGGAAGGGAACATCTTCGAATAATGGCAGCCTATGTGCTCGACCACCCTGAGAGGCTCGCCGGTGTGGACGTTCACCAGCTTCCTAACCGCTTGGGCGGCGATCAGCTTCCTGTATTTGTAGATCAGGTCACTGGCGTGGATAAGGTACTTCGGCTTGGCGAACTCCAGCTTGCAGGACTTCCAGAGGTTCTCCCGGATCTTCGCCTCCAGTTCAGGGAACTCCCTCCAGGTCTCCATGGTCTCGCAATACAGCCCGAATGAGGTGATGCAAGAGCACACATAGTTCTCGTAGCCGTTCTTCGCCATCAGTGCGAACTGGCGTGCGATTATGGTCATCACGGTCTCCTGAGGAATGGTGTCGCTGTGATAGGCGATCCCGCCGCAGGTCGTATGGTGCTCGGTTTCGAAAATGTCCTTCCCAAGCTTGTTCCTGGTGATGTCCAGGAAAGTCGCTTCCGAAGCTGGGAAGAAACTCTGCCTGATACAGCTTCGGACATAGAAATAGTGGTCGTCCGGTATCTCTTTCTGGTACTCCGACCAGATCTTCTGTTTCCCTTCGTAGATCATGATCCTAATGGTTCAAGTGTTTGGGATCGCTCTGTTTATAAACCATTTCCGAGAACTCCTCCAGCGTCATTCCCAGTTCTGCGGCTTTCTTCTCCCCGGCCTTCCGGACATTCTCCATCCTCTCGGTTGCACCGGTGATGTCGAATATGTTCCTGATCTGGTCCAGGTCCTCCTGGGGTATTCGCCTCATTGCCCCGGGGCCCTCGCCGTCAAGGTTGCCTCCAAGCCGCTCGAATACGTCGTCAAGATGCTTCTCTTCCCATTCCCAGACCCTGCCGGCCTCCGGGTGCCCGGCATAGTCGAAACGGCGAGGATAAACGCAGTAACCGTAATCCAGGATATTCGAGCACAGGTCCTTGGTCAGCAGATACTGCTGACGGCCCTTTTCAGACTCGATGAAATATCCCAGTTCAATTGAGAGATTGCGGAGTGACATTATTATCAATCCGGGGGCGTTCTTCCTGGGACATCTTGTCACGCAGCTCATGCATTCGCCGCAGTACCAGATGGTATCGCTCTTGAGAAGCTTTTCTATCTCCGCATCATCCTTGCTCTGGACGATGTCCACAATCCTGCGCGGATCATAGCGATAGAATTCCGCCGCAGGACATATGGCAGTACAAGTGCCGCAGTTGATGCACGCGTTCAGTCCCTCCTTCAGGCGGTAGTCCTTCATCAGAAGGTCATATAGTTTACCCATTTCAATTCTTTTTAGTAGGATATTTTTCCGCCAGTGCCTCCAGGTCGGAGGATGGATCCATATTGCTTTCCATCTTGGCAAGGACCTTTACGAAGACCTTGAGTTCATCCTGCGGTATCTCTCCGAGTATTCCTGTAACCGCTTCGAAAGCCACAGCTTCGACCTCATCCTTTATCCGGAGGGAATGGGGGGTCACCTTGATGAGATTCTGGCGGCGGTCATTAGGATTGGAGACCCTTCTTACCAGTTTGCGGTTCTCAAGTCCGTCTATAAGCTTGACTATCGAATTCTTGTCCCTCATCGTGATGTCAGCGATCTGCTGCTGTGTCAGGACGCCCTCATCCCAGAGAGTGTCCATCACCAGGAACTGCTCCGGAGATAGCTGGAAGCCCTTGTTCCGGAAGGTTTCGTTAATCCACTGCTTCATGCTGTTATGCACGATGTTAAGGAACAGGAATACTTGTTTTTCTAGTACCATGTTTTATTGTAATACCTTTTACTATTGGATGCAAAGATATGCTTTTGGACAGTAATAAGCAAATCAGGCGCGGAATTTCTTGTCTTCCTCGAGCATCCCCAGATAGGAATTATAGCGCTCGCGGGATATCCTTCCATCTTCCACGGCCTCTTTGACGGCGCAGCCCGGCTCGTGGGTATGGGTGCAGGGAGTGAAGCGGCAGTCCCTTGAGGCCCTGAGCATCTCCGGGAAATAGAGGGCTATCTCTTCTTTCTTGAGGTCCACGAGGCCGAAGCCCCTCAGACCGGGAGAGTCGATGATGAAACCACCGCTGGAAAGGGGATACATCTCATAAAGCGAAGTGGTGTGTTTCCCCTGCAGATGTGCAATGGAGATATCACCGACCTTTGGATCGAGGGATGGATCCAAAGCCTTGATAATGGATGACTTCCCTACTCCGGATTCTCCCGTGAATAGACAAATCCTTCCATCATCTGGGCCACCGACGGCACTTCTGAGGACATCGATTCCCTCCCCGGTGAGGGCGGAGGTCTCTATGACAGGATACCCCGCACTTTCGTATATCCGATGGAAATCGGAAAGTTCTTCCGGAAACTCGGTCCTGAATATATCCACCTTGTTCAGGACGATGGTTGCAGGGATGCCATAGACCTCGCAGGTCAGCAGTATCCTGTCCAGGAACGGCAGCTTGATCTCTGGGAAAAAGAGGGTCACTACTATGAACGCCCTGTCCAGATTGGCGGCGATTACGTGTGACTGGCGGGAAAGGTTAGTGGAACGCCTTATGAGGTAGTTCTTCCTGTCCAGCACTTCGACGATACTGGCAGGATGCGTCAGGGACGGGGTTTCTGAATATTCGTAAGTAACCAAATCCCCGACGGCCACGGGATTGGTGGCATCGCTGCCGGTAAGCCGGACCTTGCCTTTGAGCACGGCGGGGAACGGCGCCCACTCCGGGAGCCTGGAGAGCATGAAATGGCTCCCCGCATTCTTGACGACCGTTGCCTTGCCTTCCATCAGGAGGCAAATTTACATAAAAATCACTAACTTTACGGAAAATAAGGACAACCACCGACACCATCATGATTCGTCAGGATATTATCGATTCCGCCGTCAAGGCGCTTTTCAACGGGATAGAATTCACCAGTGAGCCTTCGGGGCTTTACGATCCGCTCAGGTACATGATCGCCATCGGCGGAAAGAGGCTCAGGCCCAGGCTCTGCCTGACGACATATTCGTTGTACAAGGATGCTTTCTGCCCTGAGATCCTGGAACCTGCCGCCGGACTGGAAGTCTTCCACAGCTTCACGCTCATCCACGACGACATCATGGACCGCTCTCCTCTGCGCAGGGGCGTAGACACCGTCTGGAAGAAGTGGAGCCCTGACACTGCCATCCTTTCCGGAGACGTGATGTGCATAGACAGCTACGCCCGTGTGGCCAAGGCCCCTCACGAATGCCTGGACGAGGTTCTCGCCCTGTTCTCGAAGACTGCGGCACAGGTCTGCGAAGGCCAGCAGTACGACATGGAATTCGAAGGCAGAGACACCGTCCAGATGGATGAATACATGGACATGATCGGCCTCAAGACAGGAGTCCTGATAGCCTGTGCCGCCAAGATGGGAGCTATGATAGGAGGAGCTTCCAAGGAAGACTGCGAAAACCTCTATGAATATGGCTACAACCTGGGACTCGCCTTCCAGGTCGCCGACGACTTCCTGGACGTGTTCGGGGACGAGAAAGTGTTCGGAAAGCCGATAGGCGGAGACATAGTCAATTCCAAGAAGAGCTGGCTCACGGTCAAGGCTTTCGAGAAGGCGGAAGGCGGTGCGGCAAGGGACCTGGAAGAGGCAATGGCGATGCCCGTCGAGACTCCTAAACAGAAGGAGGCCAAGATCAACCGTGTCAGAGGCCTGTATCAGGAACTGGGAGTCGGGAAGGATGCCCAGGTGGCCATACTCCGGCTCAACGCCAAGGCACTCGAGGCAGCCTATAAATCATGTGATGGAGCCCGTTTCGAGGTGCTCCATCACTTCGCCGACAAACTGATCGGCCGTACTAAATAATATTTCCGATCAGTATTCTACGACCAGTGCGGTGCTGGCGGGGACGACGGTGGAGTCGGTGATGGTGACCTTCTCTCCGGTCACGACATTGACACCCTCACCCAGTCCAGAAGCGATCTCGGCATAGTGTGACCAGGGAATCGTCTTCTCTTCCGGAGAATTGTTGACGTACACGAACACCTTGTCCGTGTCGTTGTAACGGAAGAAAGCGTAGGTATTGTCCCTTGTCATGAAATGCTTGGTGCGTCCGTTGTGGATCACGTCCTTACCCTTGCGCCACTGGAACAGGGTCTTGACGTAGTCGTGAAGTTCAGCCTCGACTCCGGCACGTCCCTCTTCTGTGAAAAGGTTGGTCGCATCACCCTCCCAGCCTCCCGGGAAGTCCATCCTGAGTTCACCGTCGCTCTTGTAGTCCTTACCGGTTGCAAACATCATCTCGTCGCCGTAGAACAGCTGAGGGATTCCGCGTACGGTAGCCAGCAGGGAGTATGCGATCTTCATCTTGTCAGGGTCCTGATGCCACGAGTCCGCGATACGGTAGTGGTCGTGGTTTGACAGGAAGATCATCATCTTGGACAGGTCGTGATAGGTGGCGTCGTGGGCAATCGCATTGTACACCCTATACATTCCCTGGCCCCATCCCGGATTGCTCTCTGAAAGGGCCGCGTTGATGGCCTCCTGGAGCGGGAAGTCCATGATGGAAGGCAGGTGGGAATCGAAACCGTCACCGTTAGCGTTGCCACCCTGCCAGTAGGCCAGCTGGTCGAAATTGGAATCCCAGCACTCGCCCACTATGTTCAGGTCCGGATATTCGTTAAGCACGGCCTCGCACCATTTGCTCATCGGAACCTTCTCGTTGTAAGGATAGGTGTCCACGCGCAGTCCGTCCTGGCCGGAATACTCGGTCCACCAGATCGCCCACTGCTGGAAATACTTGAGCATAAAAGGATTGTCGAGGTTCATGTCAGGCATCGAAGGCACGAACCATCCGCTGACCAGAAGGTTCGAGTCGTAATCCGATGCGTTCGGATCCATCGCTGACGGGAATATGTAATTGGTGTTCGTATATTCAGGAAACTGATGGATCCAGTCATTGAACGGCAGGTCCTTCATCCACCAGTGGCCGGTGCCGCAGTGGTTGGTGACGATGTCCATTATGACCTTGAGGCCTTTCTCGTGTGCCTTGGCAACATATTCCTTGTACTGGGCATTGCTGCCGAAACGGGGGTCGATGCGGTAGTAGTCGCCGCAGGCGTAGCCGTGGTATGATTCGTGGTGCTGGTTGTCCATAAGGAGAGGCGTGCACCAGATCGCTGTCGCACCGAGGTCGGCTATATAGTCAAGATGGTCGATTATTCCCTGGAGGTCCCCGCCGTGACGCCCGAAAGGACGGCTGCGGTCAGCAGTTTCAAAGGTATCGTCGGTGTTGTCGTTGCCAGGATCGGCATTGGCGAAACGGTCAGGATTTATCAGGTAGATGAAGTCGGAGGTGGTAAAGCTCTTCCTTGCCGCGGAGCCTTCCTCACGGGCCAGGATCTCATAAGGACGACGGAAAGAATCGGAACCTTTCCTGAATACGAGATCGTAGGTGCCGGGCTTTGCGCCGGGTCCCACCTTCACGTCCACGAAGAGATAATTGGGGCTTTCGGCCTTGTGGATGCCGGCTACAGACAATCCACTCCCGTCGACGGAGACATCCCAGGAAGAGATATCTTCCCCATATATCATGAGCTGGAGATCGGTCTTCATCCCGGTCCACCAGCACGGGGGCTCGACCTTCGACACCCTCGTTTCGGGAGTGTCGACGGACCAGGTCCAAGGAGCCTTCAGCAGCACGCTCACGGTGACCACATCGTTCCCGGCAGTCCTCTTGAAACAAAGGCTCGAATCAGAGCTGGAAACGATCTCAAAAGAAGGATTGCCGCTTTCCAGGGCAGGGTGCGCGTGTTTAAGGGCATTGAGATATGTATAGAAATCGGTAGCTGCATTATGATGCCAGTCCGGCATCGGATCCTTCTCGAAGAACTCGAACCGATGGTCATAACCTACCTCCTGCCCGGTGTAGATGAGAGGCTGGCTGCCGGGCAGGGTCCAGCAAAGGACCGCCATTGCCTTCCATGCATCGCCCATCCTCTCGAACTCGGTTCCGTTCCAGGAGTTCTCGTCGTGGTTGGATGTGAAAGTCAGGCGGTGCGAAGTACCATATCCCTCCTCATTCCATTTGATGTAGCTGAGCAGACTGTCGGTATCCGCCTTCCCCTGGGCGATGTCGTTCAGAAGATGGTGCAGCCTCCAGGCATAGGTGCAGTCGAAGCCTGCATCATTGAGCCAGGTCTCCTCCCCTTCCGCCAGGAAGAAGAGCCTGCGTGGATATTCATTACGGAATTTCGTGAACACGTCCGCCCAGAAATCCTGGGGGACCTGCGAAGCCACGTCGCAACGGAAACCGTCTATACCGCGATCGAGCCAGAAGCGCATGCAACCCTCCATCGCGGCACGCATGTCCTTGTTCGCGTAATCGAGTTTGGCGATATCCGTCCAGTCGTATTCGACGACAGTCTTTCCCTCAGCACCGCGGACATACCAGGACGGATCCTTTTCCGTCACCCACGGATGGTCTGGCGAAGTATGGTTGGCCACCCAGTCTATGATGACCTTGAGTCCCAGGTCGTGAGCCTTGCAGAGGAAGCTGTCGAAGTCGGCGAGAGTGCCGAATTCGGGATTCACGTCACAGTAGTCCTTGATGGCATAATAGGAACCCAGGGTTCCCTTCCGGCCTTCAACCCCGATAGGATAGAGCGGCATGATCCAAACTACATCGATACCCAACTCCTTGAGTTCCGGCAGTTTGGCCTCAGCGGCAGCGAAGGTTCCCTCAGGTGTCGCCTGACGGACGTTCAGTTCATAAATAACGGCGTTTTCAGTCCAGTCGTCGGACACTGTCGGAGCCTTGGCACCCTTTTCGGAGCAGGCGGCTGCGACGGCGATGATGCTCAGAAGGAGCAGTATTCTTTTCATGATCATGGGTTATTTCATGCACCTGCCTTCTTCTCCTCCACAAAACGGACGCTTATTGCTCCAAGGACCAGGAGGACACCAGCTATTACCATCATGTTCGCCTGAACTCCACCGCAGAGCTTGAGAATCACTCCACCGAGGGCGGCGGCTATGATCTGTGGCAGGCAGATAGTGCAGTTGAACAGTCCCAGATAGCTTCCCATATGCTCCCCGTGAAGGGAGTTGGTAAGCAGAGTGAACGGAAGGGCAAGCATTGCGGCCCAGGCGGCACCGATCAGGAAATATGAGAGGAAGAGCACGTACTGGTTGTGGACGAAAGCGACGGATATGAAACCTACGGCCCCTATCAGCAGACTGACGACATAGGCTAGTTTCAGGGACTTGAACTTCGGGATTACGATAGCCCAAAGGATAGAACCCACGGCCTGGACAGCGAAAACGACTCCGACCCAGTTGCCGGCGGCCTGATAGCCCTCGGAGGCGGTGTCGGTGGCGTTCCAGCAATTAGCCGCAATCGTACCGTTCGAATATGTCCACATGTACATGAAGGCTGCCCAGCAGAAGAACTGGACGAGTCCGACGGTCCAGAAAGTCTTCGGTGCATGGAAGAGGAGTTTGAACAAGCCTTCCTTGTTCTCATTCCCCGAGCCTGTCGCAGGGACGCCATGGAACTCCGCATATTCCTGCGGGTCCATCTCCTTGACTTTCAGGAAAGTGTACATCACACACGCAATAAGTATGGCGGCTCCGCAATAGAAGCTCCATATCACAGACGGTGGTATCTGTCCCTTTGGGGCGACGTTGGCGATTCCTATCCAGGTGAAGAAGATCGGGAAGAGGTAGCCAACCAGGCTTCCGGCATTGCAGAGCAAGGACTGGATGGAGTAGGCCTGAGCCTTCTGCTCCTCGTTCACCATGTCGCCGACCATCATCTTGAAGGGCTGCATCGCCACGTTGATGGACGTGTCGAGGAAGATCAGGGAGAACAGGCCGAACCACATCGCCCCGTTAAGGCCCAGGAGGAGCTTTGTGGAGAAGTTCAGGCTTCCGGCATTAGGAAGGAAGGCCATCACGAGCACGGCGACGAGCGCACCGACCAGGAGGTAGGGTTTCCTGCGTCCCATCCTGCACCAGGTCCTGTCGGAATACTTACCGATCAGAGGCTGGACAATCATTCCCATCAACGGCGGCAGGATCCAGAAGAAACTCAGCTGGTGCGGATCTGCACCCAGGGTTGCGAATATCCTGCTGATGTTGGCGCTCTGGAGGGCGTAGGCAATCTGCACACCGAAGAACCCGAAACTCAGGTTCCACATATCCCAGAAAGACAGTTTACGTTTGATTCCCATGATTTTATGTATTTATTATAATCTACTGGTAAGGCGAATCTCTGTAAAACGCCATAGGACCACCCCGACGGACACCGATACATTCAAGGAATGCTTTGTCCCGAACTGCGGAATCTCCAATGAGAAATCCGAAGCATCCACGACATCCTGGCTGACTCCGTCAACTTCGTTCCCGAAAATGAATGCATATTTCTTCCCGGCCCCGGTTTCGGGATTCCAGCAATCCGGCTTGAAAGCTTCAAGGCTGACAGAGCCAACCGTCTGTTCCACGCTGACAATCGTAAAACCTTCCGATTTTAGTCTGCCGACAACCTCAAGAGTGCTCTCTGAATATTCCCACGGCACACTTTCCTCCGCCCCTATTGCGGATTTCCGGATCTCGGCGGACGGTGGAACGGCGCAGATTCCGCATAACCACAGTTTATCCACCTTGAAGGAATCACAACTCCTGAACGCCGATCCGACATTGTGGGCGCTGCGGACATTATCCAAAATGACGACTACTCCGGTTTCCGGCAGATTCCGGTACTCTTCCGGATTGACTCTGGACAGTTCAAGATTGAGCAGTTTCCTCCTATCCATCAAAAGAAACGATTATTCACTGAATAACAAATATAACAAAAAGCTTATTTATAATGTAAAAAGGAATTATTTTTTATAAAAAAGAGTGGTGTTAGTAAAATTATGTGTAAATTTACACGATTAATTGAACCAACTAAAAATATAGGACACAACTTATACTGTCATTTTCACTATTAATCATTCTATTATGACCAACTCTTTTTCGCTAAAAGCGATGCTTTTCAGCGTGGCTGCAATGCTTATCAGCGTTGCCGCATTCGCGCAGCAGAAGAACATCAGCGGAACCGTAAAAGGTGAGGACGGCGCTCCCATCCCGGGCGTGACCGTCATGATCAAAGGAACTACCGTCGGAACCTCTACGGGGATCGATGGTAAGTACTCTTTCAACTACTCCCAGACAAATCCGACCCTCGTGGTCTCATGCATCGGTTATGAGACTCAGGAGTTCGCGATTGGTAACCAGAGGGTTATTGATGTCGTCCTCGTCGAGGAATCCACCTCGCTGGACGAAACCGTGGTCGTCGGTTATGCTGTCGGTAACAAGCGCACCATCACCGGTGCAGTCGAGCGCATCACCGAGGAGAACATGAACACCGGTTATGTGTCGACTGCCGTCGACGCTATCCGCGGTAAGGTCCCCGGACTCGTCATCTCCTCCAACGGTGGCAACGTCCAGGACAACCCGACCATCCGTCTCCGTGGTACCACTTCCCTCTCCGGAGGTAACACTCCTCTCGTGATCATGGACGGTGTCTTCGGCGACGTGGGAATGCTCTTCTCGCTTTCACCGGATGACATCCAGGAAATCACCGTCCTCAAGGACGCTTCCGAGACCGCTCAGTACGGTTCCCGTGGTGCTGCCGGCGTCATCGTCGTCACCACCAAGAAGGGCCGCGAAGGCCGTCAGCAGATCGAGTATCGCGGACAGTTCGGTGTCTCCAACCCCTACAAGAAACTCCAGGTTCTGAACGCCGCCGAGTACAGGGCACTGAACACCGGCAAGTTCGGTGGAGCAGGTATCGACATGGGTGATGACACCTACTGGATGGACTGGATCATGAACGACCTCGTAACCCAGAACAACCACAACCTCTCCTTCACATCAGGAAACGCCAAGTCCAATATGAACGCCTCCATTGGCGTAAGGCAGCGTGACAACGTCGTGAAGAATGCTGGCAACACCAACTACATGGCTCGTATGTCTGCCAGCCAGAAGGGCCTGAACGACAGGCTCACCCTCGAGATGAACGCCATGGCCACCCTCATGGACAAGGATTGGATCGACACCGGTATCTTCACGGGTGCCGCCGCTTACAACCCGACCTTCCCCGGCCACCGCAACATCAGCACCGGTCTCTGGGACTACGACCCCAACGCCGAGACCATCACCCACCCCGGTGACTATATGGACTACATCCATAAGGAGAGTGTTGTCCGCGTCGTTGTCAGCGGCCGTGCGACATACAAGATCATCGACGGTCTCACCGCCAGCATCTTCGGATCATACAGCTATGCCAACCGTCTCAACCGCAACTACTTCCCGCACGATGTAAAGAGCTACAGGGTTGCACGCGGTGAGGCCAACAACTCTACGAACCTGAACACCAACGGAATGGCCAGCTTCCAGCTCGCCTACAACAAGACCGTCGGAAAGCACGCCATCAGCGCCCTCGCACTTACCGAGGCACAGAGGTACGACTACTGGTACAATTATGCCAAGGCAAGCGGTTTCGAGACCGACTACTTCACGTACAACAACATGCAGGCTGGTTCGACCGTCAAGTGGGGCGATGTCCAGTCCAACGCTACCCAGTATACCCTGATGTCATATCTCGGACGTCTGAACTACATGTTCGACAACCGTTATGTCGTCACCCTCAACGCCCGTGCAGACGGTTCCTCCAAGCTCGGAGCCAACCACAAGTGGGGCTTCTTCCCTTCAGCTTCACTGGCCTGGATCGTCACCAACGAAGGGTTCATGAAGAACCAGCACCTGTTCAACAACCTGAAGTTCCGCGTAGGCTACGGTGTCACCGGTAACCAGGACGCCATCGATCCTTACAGGTCACTGTCCTTGATGTCCCCGAACGGTACCACTACCTATAACGGTGCAACCGTCACCACCTACGCTCTCGATTCCAATCCGAATCCCGACCTGAAGTGGGAGACCAAGTACACCTTCGACGCCGGTATCGACTTCTCGATGTGGCGCGGCAGGTTCAGCGGTACCATCGACGCTTACATGTCGACTACACGCGACCTCCTCTACACCTATCAGGTACCTGTCCCTCCGTTCGCCTATACCACCCTCCTCGCAAACATGGGTGAGATGACCAACGACGGTATCGAGATCGGCCTCCACGTCGCTCCCATCGAGACCAGGGACATGGGACTCACCCTCCAGGGCAACGTCGCATTCCAGAAGAACAAGCTCGTCAGCCTCTCCGGTACATACCAGGGACAGGATCTGACCACTTCCAAGTACATCTCTCTCAACAGTGCAAGCTGTAACGGTCTTACCTCCAACACCAACGTCGTCTACATGACCGAGGGCTATCCTGTCAACATCTTCCGTCTCCCCGTCCACGACGGCTTCAAGACCGACGATACCGGCAAGAAGACCTATCAGGTCAAGGATGTCAACGGTGACGGTGGTATCACCCTCGACGACGAAGGTGACCGCGAGTTCCTCGGCCAGGCTACACCTAAGGTGTTCGCAAGCCTCGGCGGTACTTTCCGCTACAAGAACTGGGATCTCTCGACACAGCTCAACGGTGCCTTCGGACATCACATCTACAACTTCACAAGCCTGCGTCTCTCCAACCTCGGTGCCTTCCCGACCTACAACGTCCTGAAGTCCGCCGAAGAACTCGGAGTGTACAATGCACAGCATACGTCCTACTGGCTCGAGAAGGGTGACTATGTCAACCTCGAGTACATCACCGTCGGTTACAACCTCCCGGCCTCCAAGCTCGGCCTGACCTACATCAAGGGTCTGAGGTTCGCCCTCTCCTGCAACAATGTCGCTACATTCACGGGATACTCCGGTCTGACTCCTATGCTGAACAACGCTACCATCGGAGGCGGTATCGACAACAACGTCTTCCCGATCATGCGCACCTACACCGCAATGCTTTCGGTCAAATTCTAAAGAACATCTTAAACATAGAATATCATGAAGAAATTACTCTATAGTGCAGCTGTTCTGGCCCTGACTTTCCTTATGTCCGGTTGCTCCCTCGAAGAGACACCGTTGAGCAAATTCGACGAAGGCGAGGCCTACAAGAGCTCTACGCTCGTGTACGTCAACACTGTCGCGAGCCTGTACAACAAGCTGCACAGCCGTTTCAAGGGTGGTGACGACAACTACAATTATATGTCGGAGTTCACCGCCGACGTGCTCTTCCTCCCGGGACGCCAGGGTGACTGGGTCGACGGTGGAAAGCACCAGAACGCCTTCCTGCACAGGTGGGATCCTTCCACTGACTACATCCGCAGCCTCTGGAACAACTCCTATTCAGACATCGCACTCTGCAACTCTTCGCTGAAGAAACTCGAGGAGATCAAGGAACTTGGCTCCCTGGATGAGTCCGTCATCGATTCCTACATGGCCGAGGTCCGCGGTATCCGCGCATTCTATTACATGTGGCTGGTCGACTTCTTCGGAAGGATTCCGATCGTCACTTCTCCTGACGCCGGTATCGGTGACGTGAAGCAGGCTTCCCGTACAGAGGGTTACAACTTTGTACGCGACGAACTCTGCGAGATCATCCCCAACCTTGCTTCAGCAAAGAGCCAGGATGTCAACAGCGAGTATTACGCCCGTGTTACCAAGGCTGTCGGCTATGCAATGCTCGCCCGCCTTGCCATCAATGCTGCCGTCTTCACCCAGGACAACTGGAACCAGGGTCAGTTCACCGGTGGTATCGCCAAGGTCGAGCCCGGCATTACCTCCGCCGGAACCGCCCAGAAGATCACCGTCAATGGCAGGACCATGAACGCCTGGGAGACCGTCGTCTATTGCCAGGAGCAGATCAAGGCTGAGGGCTACGAGCTTGCTGCCAGCTTCAAGGACAACTTCAAGAACGGTAACGAGTCCTCCAAGGAGAACATCTTCGTCGAGCCTATGGATGACAACGTACACCGTACTTCCGACACCCAGGTCACACGTTCACTCCACTACAATCACGCAAAGACCATCGGCTTCTCTTCCTGGAACGGAACCGCAGCCACCGTCCACGCGCTGAAAGTATTCAACTACAAGGAGACGGTCGACAAGAACAACCTCTCTGCCGCTACTTTCGAATGCGACGACCCTCGTTTCGACATCTCCTTCTTCAACGGACCTTGCTCCGTGAATGGAGTGATCGTAAACGCCGGAGTTTCCGAGGACAAGTATCCTGAGGGAATCTACATCGGCTACGAGGCACGCAACGACTTCTCCACCGACGATTACAGCGACCCTTGGGGACTGTACCTCGTAAAGTGGGCGGGCGTACGTATCAAGAAGTATGAGTATGACCCGACTACCTCCGGTCAGAACTACTTCAACGCAGACCGCGTGATCTTCCGTTATGCCGACATGCTCCTCCTTGCCGCAGAGGCACAGTACCGTCTTGGCAAGAAGGCCGAGGCTCTCGCCCTTGTCAACCAGGTTCGCGCCAGGGTTGGTGTCGATGCACTCACCGACATCACCATCAAGGACATCCTGGACGAGAAGCTCCGCGAGGAGATCTGGGAGACCATGGGCCGTCGTGGCGACCAGATCCGCTTCGGAACCTACACCGAGGCTGACGAAGACAAGTACCAGGGTGTGAAGCACGCAATCGTCGCTTCCGACTGGGTATATGACGCCACCGGTTACACCACCGTGTTCCCGATCCCCGTCTCTGTCATCAGCCTTAACAGCAACCTCACCCAGAACCCCGGCTACTAATAGTCTGAGTACTGTGAATGATAAAGGGGGATGGCCCGAACGGACCATCCCCTTTTATTTATATATATGACGCTTCGCTACCTTGATGCGTATCCGGCCTGTATGGCCGGCTGGCTTATCATCCTTGAAAGGTCCTTGACGGACTGCCTTACAGGCTCGACCGTGAATTCAGGAACGTTATATGAATATACCCGGTCCTTCTTTCCTGTCAAGTCCCTTGGCGGCAGCATGAATGCCTTGCTTGCCTTGCCATTGTCGAAATAAGTGAAATATGTTCTCGTAAACAGGCCGTCGTCCCTGCGGGAAGTAAAGGCTATCCAACGGCCGTTCGAAGTCCAGTTGTGGAAACTGTCGGCATCGTCGCTGTTGGCCTCGGCAAGCGGCCATGCATCCCCTGTCTCCAGGTCCTTGACCCACAGGTCACTGCCACGGTGCCAGATATGGAACGTACCGTATTCACCGAGCGAGAACAGCAGATAGCGACCGTCAGGAGATATCCTGGCCTCCATCGCACTGAGATCCTGGGATTTCGCGTCGTAAACCAACTCCTCGTCCCCAAAAGTCCTTGTGGAAGGATCGAAACTCCTGCGGACTATGTCATAGTAGATCTTGTCGAAGCATATTGCGATGCTGTCGCTGGGCAGGGTTGCTATCTCAGGCTGGCGGGCAGAAGAATAATAGAGATACTTTCCGTCCGGCGACCAGGTGGGGAATGTCTCGAAAGCGAGCGGATCGTCCGCAATCTTGCTGACTTCATTACGGTCGATGTCGTAGAGTATGAGATCCGATGCAGGGTCCTGCACTTCCAGCTTGTGGATATTCTTCTCGTGGAAGAACTGGCGGGTCTTGTTGACCGAATATGCGATCAGTTTCTCCTCGGGATGCCAGGCGGGATAGACTCCTGCGGATATGGTGGAATCGGTCTTGAGACTGACCTTGCGCGCCTCATCTCCGGTCACTATAAGAGTCCCGCCAAGTACCTGACGGACATGCATCTGCCAATTCTCGGTACGGCCGTTCTGGAACTGATGGCAGTTCATGCACTGCTGCTCCTTCGGGTTGTAATGCATCCTGTTGTTGTAGACTTCCCTGTCCTCACCCGTGGAAAGATTCCTCTGACGGATTGAAAACGCCGTGTAGAACTCATAGGACGGTGCCAGGAGCCTGTAGACAAGGTATTCATCGATCGGATCCTCAGCCACGTGGATGGTAAAACCACCCAGTTCATTCCACTTCCCGTCCCTCTTTACGAATATGCTCCCATTCAAGTCAGCTCCCTTGTTCTCCTGGAGCAGGCTCCGCCATTCCTTCAGGCCGGGTTCCACATCCTTCCCTCCGAATACCAGCTCGCCGCCGATGCTGCCGGTCAGACGTGTGACGAAGCGGTCACCTTCGTTGGCTATTGAGAATTTCAGCGGAGACAGGTTGAACGGAATGGTGACATCGGTATAATCCGGAGAAAGGACCGCCATTTCGCCAAGTTTGGCGGCATTCTCAGGGCAACGGACAGTGCAGGAAAGTACAAATGGCAGCGACAGCGCCGCAAGAATAATTCTCTTTATCATGGTCATCAATCCGTTGTGATGTCTTTTACGAAATAAATATAGTACCAATACGTGTCACCGTACTTCTCCTTGAATTTGGCTTTGTCCTCTCCAGAAGAAGCGGCGGAAGCCTCGGAACTGAAGTTGATGAACTTGCTTACGATGGAAGACCTGGGACCTCCGAGATCGCGGGCGACCGCATCTATCTCAGCCTGGTTGCGGCCTATGTAGGCAAAGAGGATAGCTGCCTCTCCCACGTGGGTCGGAATCCTCCGTCCGCTTTGGAGAAGCTTGTCATAGTAGTACCAGAACATGTCGATGTCCTTCATGGTCATGGCCGATGCAAGGGCGAGGTCCAGCATTATACCCTCCGGATTCTCCTGAAGCAGGTAATGGTTGTTTATGGTGTTCTCCACCACCGCGCTGCTCATGTACTTGACCTCCTCGAAACGGTCCAGCTGCCTGAACATCGCATACTCAGGATCATTGTCAAGCAAAGTCGGATTGTCGAGATAAGACTTGTATTTACGAACCCATTTGCGCTGGTACATATTCCTGCCGATGATGTCAAGATACTTCCCGACAAGTGCCGGATTCTCCTTTCCCGTGAACAACGCCACCTTTGCCTGGTACTTGTACCTGTCGAGCGTTCTCTGGAACATCATAGACATCTCCCACGCCCAGCGGGTACTGTAGTTGATCAGGCCGTTGTAGAAGAACACAGTCGGGGCACAGACCTCCGTCTGGGAAATCTGGGCAGGAGTGTCGATATCCACGGACTCGTTGGAGAATGTGAACATCCTGTCGCAGAGCTGGCCTTTATGGAACAGGGCTATATTCCTGTACATCACGATTATGCGGGTAGGATTCCCGGACTTTGATGCAAGTTTCAGTGCCTTGTCCCAGTCGTTACGCTCGATGGCCTGCTGCATGGCTATCTCAAGGTGGAAGTTGTGGTTCCTGTATGAGAATGCCACTATACATGCGGCTGCGGCCAGCACGAAAACAACCCGCGAAGCGGTCCCCTTGATAAAGCCAGTCCTGAACAGAGGAAGGATGACCATGGAAACCATCGCCAGCGCGAGCGGGATGAATCGCTTATGGTTGTCCACGAAATCCATGTAGGGAGAGCCGACGAGGAAGGTATATTTCGTATCGATGTGGGTAAAAACGAAATGGGTATAGATCAGCGGCACCAGGGCGATGCAGAGCACCCCAAGGGCTGCAGAGCCCCATCGCTTGTCCGGAAGGGCTGTCAGGACTATTGCGAGAGCGGCAAGAAGTGCGTATATTCCGATCAACGGATAGCCGACAACGACAACCGCAACCGTATAGAGAGGGTTCCAGCGTTTGTCCTTGATACGGATCCATCCCAATATGGCAAGCGCGGCGAATATGAGTCCTAGAGTCTGGGAATAGAGGAGCCCCTGAGCACGGAATACATGCAGGGAATAATCAAACCCTGAGATGAACAGGAAGGCGAATATGGCCGGCAGCATATCGGCCATCCAAGTGTCCTCCTTCTTCTGGGACCTCCGGATGGCCTTCATCACCACGGTAAGCAGGAAGAGGCTCAGAAGTACCAGGACAGCCTGCAGGACGGAAGACGCTCCGCCGATCTGCGTCAGGATACTCCCCAGGACAGGAAGGGCGACACCCGGTTGGAGCCCCAGGTTGAGATAGAAGGTCATGTCCGGCCAGAGAGACTGTTCAAACATCTTCTGCAGGACCGGCAGTTTCATGACCAGGACGAGGGCCATGGCAATAAAGACCACGGTTCCTCCGATCAGTTTCGTATTCCTAAGTTTCATATATAGTCTTAATCAAAGAGTCGTTCCAATCCTTCCTCGATTTCCTCCGCCTTTTTTCCCCTGGCCACGATCCTGCCATCGGAATCAATGACCACAATCCGGGGCAATCCTTCGAAACCGTAGAGTCCGGCGGCTTTGTCCCCTGCCTCGGGGCCGTTGGAGAAACAATTGCCGAACAGGCCGAATGCCTTCTCACACTCTTCCATCCTCGACATGTCACTGTCCAGGGACACATTGAACATCGTGAGTCCTTTGTTCTCATATTTGCGGCAAAGGTCCGTGATCTTCGGAATGACAGAAGAGGCTTCCCTCGCCCAGCTTGCCCAGAACAGGAGCACAGTCGCCTTGTTCGCCGACACGATATCGGACAGCTTCACTTCTACGCTGTCCTGTCCGGTCATTGCAAAATCCTTGAACGGCATCCCTGGCTCCGTGTCGACCCTTGACTGGGAAAGAGTCCGATAATGAGTGACAACCGGATCATCCTGGAATTCCGGCGAGAGCCGGTCACAATAGTCAAGAAGTTCACGGTCACTGACATAACTGTAGAGATTCGAGATCAGAAGGGATCCTAGGACGTTGTCGCTGTTCCGCTCGAACATTTCCTTGACCAGGCTGAGATTGCCTTCAGTGTCATCAGGAGCGAGGGCGTCCTTGCGGATCTTGAATTCCACCATGTCCTCGTTTGCCTTGGTTCCCTTAATCTCTATATGGCTGATCCTGGCATCACCGGTGACCGTAATCTTCCTGTTCTCGAGAAGGACCGGTATGTCGATAGGATATGTTACCCCCCTGGCGTTGTTGATGTATGCCAGGCAGGGTGTCTCGACCTTCCCCTTGAAAGTAAACTTGCCATCCTTCACTACCGCAGTCCCGATGGTGCTGCCAAAGGCATCCAGAAGACTGATGTCACCTTCATCAAGGTCTATGATGTCTCCGTTTATCGTGTATCCTCCCCCGCCGCAGGCAACCGTCAGGAAAGAAATCAACATGGCTGAAAACAACGTTCTGATACGCGTCATCCCTTCGTTCTCCTCTCTGATATTTATGGGTTAATAGTTATTACAAATATAGCAAAAATGGTTTTTTAATCTTATCTTTGTTTAATCGAAACAGGTGAATTGACAACTGAAACAAACAATAATCCAGATAATCATGAAACAAGACCTTCAGATTTTCGATCTGATAAGAAACGAAAAGGATAGGCAATCTTCCGGACTTGAACTGATTGCATCTGAAAACTACGTCAGCGACCATGTACTTGAAGCCATGGGATCGATCTGCACCAACAAATATGCAGAGGGTTATCCCGGGAAGAGGTATTACGGCGGATGCCAGGTAGTTGACCAGATCGAGCAGATAGCAATCGACCGCCTGTGCAAGATTTATGATGCCGAATATGCCAACGTCCAGCCCCATTCGGGAGCTCAGGCCAACATGGCCGTAACAATGGCATGCCTCAAGCCCGGCGACACCTTCATGGGTCTGGATCTTTCACAGGGAGGCCACCTCACCCATGGCTCACCGGTAAATGCTTCCGGTATCCTCTACCATGCTGTCGCCTACGGTCTCAACGAGGAGACGGGAATGGTGGACTACGACAAGATGGAGGAGATAGCCCTCGAATGCAAACCCAAACTCATCATCGGAGGGGCTTCGGCATACTCCCGCGAATGGGATTACGAGAGGATGCGTGAGATTGCCGACAAGGTCGGTGCAATACTATGGATTGACATGGCCCATACCGCAGGTCTCATCGCTGCCGGTCTGCTGAAGAACCCCGTGAAATACGCCCATATAGTCACTTCCACCACCCACAAGACACTTCGTGGTCCCCGTGGCGGTATAATCCTTATGGGCAAGGACTTCGACAATCCCTGGGGACTCAAGACTCCTAAGGGCGAGATCAAGAAGATGAGCGCCATCCTGAATTCAAGCGTTTTCCCCGGAGTCCAGGGAGGACCGCTCGAGCATGTGATCGCCGCCAAGGCAGTCGCATTCTATGAGGCGATGCAGCCCGAATATGTCGAGTACCAGAAGCAGGTAATGGCTAACGCCAAGAAGATGGCCGAGGCGTTCGTGAACAGGGGCTACAAGGTGGTCTCAGGCGGTACGGACAACCACCTGATGCTCATCGACCTGAGGACCAAGTTCCCGGACGTGACGGGCAGGATGGCAGAGAAGGAACTCGAAAGGGCTGAGATAACCCTGAACAAGAATATGGTTCCTTTCGATACCCGTTCTCCATTCAAGACTTCCGGAGTCAGGGTCGGTACGCCTGCCATCACTTCGCGTGGTTTCGTAGAGAAGGATATGGTCGACATCGTCGAGCTGATCGACATGGTCCTGACTGCTGTCGCCAAGTATGCTGATGTCGTCAACGGGGTCAGCGAAGAAGGGAAGGATGAATATGAGGCCGTCCTGGAGAATGTCCGTCACAAGGTCCACAACATGACCGCCGGACGTCCCCTCAACAAGTACTAGCAGTCCTGACATATGACACCCAGCTGGCTGACCCCAATCCCGGGCCAGCCAGTTTTGTTTTCTGTACCTTTTTACGATGCAAGGATGTATTGTCACGAAGGGCTTCGTTTCGCTTCGCTCCACTCCGTACCCTCCCACCGTCTCCCACGTCATCTGCTTCGCCGATGACTTGTATCCGGCGGGCCCCATCCCTCTTCCCTTGGCCGAGGGGGGCCAAGCCTTCGTGACAATACATCCTTGCATCTATCGTATAGTCATAGACAATTGGAGTCCGGGGGCTTGTCCACCCCCGGACAAGTATAGGGGGAGGGGCCCATTGTCATGAGTCCGCAAGGACGAATTAGACAATGGGAGGGGCCGGAGCGAAGCGGAGTCCCCCGGACTTCAATTGTCTATGACAGCAGAAGGATAAGTTGTAAAGCGACACATGGGACGAAAAAAAGGCTGACTCGGAGGAGTCAGCCTTTTGGGTCTGAGTTGTACCGGGACGATTACTCGACGAGAGCGGCACGGCTCTGAGGATTGTTTCCGAAGAGGTCGAACATGTGGTCAACTTCGATGTTCTCCCTAGGAATTCCATACTGCTTGGTGAGGATGTCAACAACGAGCTGGGCCCTGTTGGTGGAGAGCTTGGTGTTGATCTTCTCGTTACCAGTACCGGAGTCGGCGGAACCTGTAACCTTAAGCTTGGCATCCGGGCTGAGCTTGGAAGCGAAAGCGTGGAGGTGAGCAAGCTCGTTCTTGTTGAGGGTGTCCTTTGCAAGGTCGAAGAAGAGAACGATCTGCTTCTTGCCCTCAGTCTTGATGACGACCGGTTCCGGTTTGAAGTTCTTGGCAGCCTCAAGCTCTTCGGCAAGACCCTTCTTGTCGATCTCGAGAGCCTTGACCTTGTCCTGGAGAGCCTTGTAGTCAGCCTCGGTGAAAGGAAGGACAACCGGCTTCGGAGCTACTGAGCTGTAACGATCCCAGTTGGTGCGGCCGAGGTTGAAGGTAATACCGGCAGTTGCAGCAGGGACGAAAGCGAAGATGTGGTTCACGGAAGCCCTGGGGCTGATTGAAAGGACCTGATGACGTGTGCTAAGAGCACTAAAATCGATGTAGAGACCTACCCTATCGCTGAGGCGGAACTTGTTCAGGATACCTGCACCGACAGTCCACTCATCTTGGACCTCGCGGTCATCACCATTGAGTTCCTTATAATAAGGATCTCTGAAACCAAGCCATCCGGCAGTAATGTAAGGAACGACATCCCAGAAACGGGTCTCCTTGTAACCACTAAGGGCATTGGATATATTCCAAAGGAAATCGCCATGTACATAATGCATAGCCTTAAAGTCTCCGGACCCTTTATCAATCTGGGTAGTGTAGCCGGGCTTTACCTTGAAGGAGTTGTCAATACCCCTGTAACCGAACCTAATACCGGTGCTGGGGGTAAGCCATTTACCGAGATTGGCCTCGATAGCAAGACCGCCGAATCCCCACTTTACATCAGGAGAGGAGAACAGGGTGTTGGCACCTGCTCCAAGGCTGATGAACCAGTTGTCACCAAACTCGTTGGTAAGATACGGGCCCCTGACGATGTTACCATTCTCGTCACGGTTGTTGTTTTCCTGAGCGAAAGCGGCTGTAAGAGTCATCAGCGCGATCGCAATGATACTGAATACCTTTTTCATTACTATATAAACACTTAGATTGAATAATTCCCAATTACACAATTTATCAAGTACAAAGATAGTAATTATTTTTATAATTAATTACCAAATGGACGAATAAAATACGTAAAATCTCGCTCGGCAGCATGCACCCTGTACTGCTCCAGAGGAATCGTGCCCCAGGAATTGATGCCTCCGACGCCCATCTGGACAAGGTCGAAATCCACATAAGTCAAGCCTGCCTCCCTGTCGTTTTCGTGAGCAATCGCTTTCAGGTCAAGGGAATGACGAGGTTCTCCGGCCTGGGTATTGGCCTTGTTCTTCCTGACCGGGGTGCCGTTTTCCATGCAGTCGAGCACATTCAGCGGGAAAGGAAGTGCGGATGCGGAGAAGAGGCCCGTGGAAGAAATCTCAAGGCCGCATCCTCCTGAATCGAGCAACCTGAGATACTTCATGCCGGTATGGGTCCCGGACTCCTGGGTCCTTACATAGCCATAATGATACTGGTCATTTACACCCTGGACATAACGGCCTGTCAATGCAGAGGAATTCCTGTCCGAATAGTTCTCCCAAGGACCGTTGCCATAGAAATCGAGGGTCGAATACCTTCCGGGCATCGTAAACTTCATACCGTATCTGAACAGGTCAGGGGCCTGGGAAAGGCTTCCGGCATCTTTCATGATCTCATGTCCCTCGATCGATCCGTCCGGACGGATAAGATACGTCAGCTTCACGATTGCAGCATTCCCGGCAACGGGGTCATATTCGGCAGCGATATTCCATCCCTCGGACGATTCCGCCACATCCAGTTTCCTGAGCTTGAAGTCCAGATACCTCCAGACGCCCATCCTGTCGTTACGATACAGGGAAGCTCCCATGTCATTCTCGACAAGCGCCCTGGAGAACTCGGGCATCAGAGGCTCCACGATCATTTCCTTCCCGTTGACCGAGTAACCTGAAAGGAAACCGGTCTTCTTGTCGAATACAGCCTTCCAGTCTGCAGCCCTGGGCGTATTCAGCCCGGCAAACGCGAATGCTCCAGAAAAGACATGCTCCGTGGCCGACTCCGAATACCCGATACCTGAACCGGGAACAGTAGCCGAGCCAGGTGTAAACGCACTGGCACTCCCCCCCTGGACCTTGATCTGGTCATAAGCGACCTCGTATCCAGCAGGGAGCAGGCCGTCAACAGTCTTCAGGACGTAAGAAATGTTGATATAGATATCCTTTCCGGGTGCCTCGACGGGAGGAATGCGCAGATCGATGATTTCAGACTTCTGCGGACCGGCCTTGAGATTCTCGACGATTCCCGAAGCCACGGCATCTCCTTCCACAAACATCGTCCAAAGAAGCCTGTACTGGCTGAGATCCTTGAAGAAATTCTCATTGAATATGCTGACCCTGCCCGGACGTTCCCCTGATTTTGTCGTGAGGATATTGCGGTACTGGTACCTGACCTCGTAGGAATGAGGATGCAGCGTACGGTCAGCTGCGATAACTCCGTTGCAGTTGAATGATCCGTCGGACCCGTCATATTCATTGAAATCACCTCCGAATGCATAGATACTGTTCCTGCCGTTCTTCGAAGGCCAGATTATCGCCTGGTCCACGAAGTCCCAGATAAAACCGCCCTGGAACGCCGGATACTTCCTGGCAAGATCCCAGTACTCCTTGAAATTACCCATCGAATTACCCATGGCGTGGGCATATTCGCACATGATCAGAGGCCTGTCGGGATTGCTGAGGCTGTACTTCTCACACCAGTCGGGTGATGAGTACATCGGACAGATGATATCCGTGTTATGCTCCCTTTCGGCCCTCTCATACTGTACCGGACGGGACTGGTCGTGGGCCTTGATCCAGGCATAGCAAGCGTAGAAGTTGTCACCGTTTCCTGCCTCGTTGCCAAGGCTCCAGATTATAACACTCGGATGGTTGAAATCCCTTTGTACCATCCTGCTGTCGCGAGCCAGATGGGCAGCCTTGAAATCCTCCCTCTTTGCCAGGGTCCTGTCACCGTACCCCATTCCATGGGATTCGATATTGCCTTCGTCCACGACATACAGTCCGTACTTGTCGCACAGGGCGTACCACTTAGGGTCGTTGGGATAGTGGCAGGTACGCACCGCATTGATATTCAGTTCCTTCATTATACGGATATCCCTTATCATATCCGCCTCCGACACCACATATCCCTTCTCCGCATTCATTTCATGCCTGTCAGCTCCCTTGATAAGGACCTGCTTCCCGTTTACCAGAAGCTTGGCGCCTTCCACCTTTACAGTCCTGAAACCGAAGTCTATGGAAGTACTCTCGAAGAAATTCTTCTTTTCATAGACGGAAAGCTTAAGAGTATACAGGTTAGGGGTTTCAGCGCTCCAGAGAGCCGGCTCCGAGACCCTGCCGGTAAACCTCACTTTCAACCTGGAAGGTACACCCTCTCCGGATGCAACCGGGAATCCTTCCTTGTTGAAAATCTTGTAGGCCACTTTGGTGATGCCTACGCTGACATCTGCCTTGATGGTATAAGAGCCATCCATATCGGCCACAATGTTGACGTCCTCGATCCTCTCCTTTTCCCTTGTATACACATAGACATCCCTGGCGATTCCTGAGAACCTCCAGAAATCCTGGTCCTCCAGATAGGAACCATCGCACCAGCGGAATATCTCCAGAGCTATAACGTTCTTGCCGGCCTTGACATATTTCGAAATATCGAAACGCGCTTCCAGCTTGCTGTCCTCGCTGTATCCCACGTTCTTGCCGTTGACCCACACCCTGACGTTCGACGTCGCGGAACCGATGTAGAGGCAGACCTGCTTCTTGAGCCAGGACTTGTCGATCTCGAATTCTCGGCGATACTGCCCGACATAGTTGTGCTCGGTGGCGGGATATGGAGGATTGTTCTCATAATGGCCTTTCCAGGCATATCCTATGTTCACATACAGCGGATCACCATAGCCATTCAGCTCCCACATGCCGGGCACGGGCATCCGGCCCCATGATGAATCGTCGAAGTCCACTTCCTCGAAACCACGTACACGACCTTCGATCGTTTCGTTCCAGTTGAACTTCCATACTCCGTTAAGGCTCAATGTCTGCTGCTGGTCCGTAACGAACGTGGCGCGCATGGGTAAGCGGTTCTCCTCGAACACGTTCGGATCCTGCCAAGGTTCCATCTTCTCTTTTTTCTGGGAAAATGCCGGCATAGACACGGCAAGGACTGTGATTATCAGGATTAGTCTTCTCATATGAAAAATGTATCAGATTCTACAAATATAATAAAAAAGAACTGTCGGGACAATGTGACATGATGGGTTTGGGCACTTCACAAAAAAAAGACACGGCAGAATCCGTGTCTTTTTGAGGTGCCTAGCGGAATCGAACCGCTGTCCCAGGTTTTGCAGACCTGTGCCTAACCGCTCGGCCAAAGCACCGTTATGGGATTGCAAATATACGAATATAATTTGATATTCAAAATATCAATTACTCTACATAAAGCAGGAGGCCTTTGAGGTATTCACCTTCGGGATGATAGATATTGACGGCATGGTCCGCAGGCTGGTTGAGCCTGTCCAGGATCCTGACCGAACGTCCCGTCTGCGCAGCTGCGGAGAATACTGCAAGGGCGAATGCTTCCTTGTCGACCACCTGCGAACAGCTGAAAGTGAACACGAGTCCACCCGGAGCGACCTTGGAGATTGCCGCCGCATTCAACCGCTGATATGCCCTCAGAGCATTGTTCAGGGCTCCCCTGTGCTTTGCGAATGCCGGAGGATCGACTATCATCAGGTCATACTTGTCTTCAGGGACATCCCTGAGGAAATCGATAGCATCGGCGCATATGTCTGAATGACGATCCTTGTCGAAACCGTTCAGTTCCATATTCCTTCCGACCATTTCCACAGCCTTCCTGGAACTGTCCACCGAATCCACTCTCAGGGCACCGTTGTTAAGGGCATAGACAGAAAAACCTCCGGTATAACAGAACAGGTTCAGGACGGTCCTTCCCTTCGAGCAGGAACCCACCAGAGCCCTGTTTTCCCTCTGGTCCAGGAAGAAACCCGTTTTCTGTCCTTCGGTCCAGTTGACAAGGAACCTGTTGCCGTTCTCGAGTACGACCTGCTCGTCATCCGAAAAACCGTCGGCCTTGAACAGGTATCCGTCGACCAGGTCCAGGCCGGCCTTGAAAGGAGCCGTTCCCGAACTCTTGTCATATACCGCCTTCAGACGGTCTCCGAAAACAGTCCGGAGGGCATCGCAGATCGCTCCTTTCGCCCTGAACATACCGACCGAATGCGCCTGCATGACACAGACACCGTCATACCAGTCGATGATAAGGCCCGGAAGTCCGTCGCCTTCACCGTGGACCAGACGGAAGCAGTTTGTGAGGGGATTGGAAGCGAGACCGGCCGCTTCACGTACCTTGAGGGCACGGGAAATCATAGCAGTCCAGAAATCAGGTCCCAGGACATCCTCGCCGAAGAAACTGAGTACCCTTACCGCAATGGATCCTATCTGGTAATGGCCATATGCCAGGAAAGAGCCGTCATATGCGAATACTCCAACCACGTCACCCTCGGCAGGCTCCCCTACGACCTGGGCGATCGCACCTGAGAAAACCCACGGATGGAAGCGGCGCAGAGACTCCTCCCTACCCTTCTTTAATATTATCCTTGTCATTGTGTTCAGTGTATTTTGGAGGATTCGGCAGCATCTGCTCAGTTGTGAGCGGATTCTTCTCAGAAGCCATCAGCTTCAGGTACATCTCCCTGCACACCCAAGCATCCGTAGCAGCATAGGCCTGCTGGGCATCCGAAAGCTTATCGGCTTCCCAGTTTGAAAGCTGCTGCGTCTTGGATATCCTTATCCCGAGGATGATGGCGGCCATCTTCTTGACAGCCTTGTCCTTTATACCGTATTCCCAAACGATTTTCTGGAGGTCGACAAAACCCCTCGGAGGGAAGTCCTGATACTTTTCAAGGCCGCGTACGTCATCGTTTACGGCAGCTCCGACCTTGATTATCCCCTCGTCCGACAGGATGGCCCTCAATGCCTTCGGAACACCTCCCATCAGCTTGATCCTGAACAGGTATGCCTTATCCGGACCTGAAAGCTGCAGGAGAGACACCCCATAATGCGGCTGGCTTGAAGAGAAGCAAGGCCTCGACTCCGTGTCGAAACCAATGATCCTCTGTTTTTTAAGGTAACGTACAGCTTTCAGGAAATCCAGCCCCGTGCTGTCAATCACCTTTATCTTGCCGGGAAAACCAGCCGGCTCGAGTTTTTCTATATCTTCTGGACTAACGCTTATTCTGTACATGCGAAACGTAAGTATTCGGGGCGATGACACCTACCGTGTCAGCAAAAGCCGCAGGCACCTTCCTGTCCTCGAACGGGACCGTCATAAAGGGAGGGAATATGTCATCAGGGACAGTCATCAGCAGCCTCGCGGCCGGATAGGAAATATTGTGGGTGAACAAATCCTTTTCCCTCATCAGCTTGTAGCAGGCAGTCGTAAAAGAAAATGCCGAATCAGCGGAATATATGACAGGCACTTCGCAGCCTATCTTCTCGAAGAAATCGCTTATGTCGTCACCGCCGTATTCAGCCATCTGCGGAGAGCAGATGATAAGCAGTTTGCACCTGCAAGCCGAGTCAAGGGCGGCCAGGGAATTCCTTACCGCCATCTCGCGCAGCATAAGCTTTCCCTCATCACTGATAAGACAGGAATCGTAAGGTGCGTTGGCATAGTCCAGGATGGAGACCACGGTCTCGCCGGAAAAGTCGGGCAGACCGTCGTGCACTTCCCGTGCGTCGACATTGTCATAGTCATCCACATTCAGCATCTTCTCACTGAGGGCGAGGCAATGACGGGGTTCTCCTATAAGAGCTATGACTCCGGACCTGTCTCCAGCGAGCTTTGCAATCCTCTGCAATCCCGGGAGTGAATCGGTCACGAGTTCATCCACGAACTGCAACGAATCGTAGCTGCTTTCGACCCGCCTGGAACAGGACACTGCCACGGACAGTGCGACCAGTAGGAGTATTTGAATAATCCTTTTCACGACGTTTGGAATGATGAATAATTACAAAGGTAGGAAAAACTTCCGTATCTTCGGTATAAGGAGACTGTGGATATATTCTTCCTCCATGAAATGACTGCCGTCATATACCGTCCAGGTACCTTCCCCGAAATACTTCTTCCACGAGCGGATCAGCACTACGCCGCTGCGCCTGAACTTGTCACGGGAACCGAAGAAGGCATAGAAACTGTCCTTGCTGCCATTCAGGGGTGTGTTCTGCAACGCATCCCTTTGAACAACCTTCCACTTGAGAAGGATCCTCCTGTCAAAATGAAGCACCTGCCTGTCACCTTTCTTGGGCTTGTAATACCAATCGAAGAAACGAGTAACTCCCGGAATCCAGGCCAGCACTGCCAGCACCCTGAAGAAATACGGAGCATTGAGTGAAGGAGAAACGAAAAGATGTGGATAACCTCTCAACGCGATGGCATGGGTCGCCCCCATGCTCTCCCCTATAACCAGGTCGGGACGGACCTCCGCCGCCCAGGACGAAATCTGTTCCCTGGCTTTCTCCGGGTCGAAATCATATGTACGTATGACGACCTCGTAACCGGGGCCGAGACTGTCCTTCAGGATGGACGGGATACGGCTGTCGCCTCCGCCACCCATTCCATGGACGTAAAGGATTACTTTACGGTCCTGCATGAGGCTGGGGCGAAAGCCAGATTGATGAGTATGTATCCTACAAAGGCTGCCAGTACTACCAGGGACCAGTTCAGACCCGCCAAGGCTGCCGCAACTGCGGCCAGCACCGCTATGCACAGGAACAGTATCCTCTTGATGCCGTCAAGCCTGGAAGCCTTGTTCCCTCCGCCGAATTTCATCGAGAACATCGGGACTTCGGAGACCAGCAGCAGGCTCAGCACCAAGGCAAGCACGGGCAGGAAAACCGGCCCGGAGCACCACCCGGCAAGGAAACTGTCCGGAGCTACATGGACATGATAAGCCAGTGAACCGCATACCATCGCAGCCGCCGGAGTAGGAAGTCCTATGAAACTCTCATGCTGACGTTCGTCGAGATTGAACTTGGCGAGCCTCAGGGCGGAAAATGCAGCCAGAACGATGGGGGAATATTTCAGGAAAACGATATCAGTCCTCCCGACCTGGTAAAGCATAACCGATGGCAGTACTCCGAAACTGACCACATCGGCCAGGGAATCCAGTTCCTTCCCTATCCCGGATGAAGCCTTCAGCATCCTGGCGGCGAACCCGTCGAAGAAGTCGAAAACGGCTCCTGCGAGCATCAGCAGGAAACCGGTGTCAGGCCTGCCACGCAAGGTGAAAATCACCCCCATGACCCCGCAAAGGAGGTTCATGGAGGTGATAGAGTCTGGAATGTGCTTCCGGATATTCATTTACTTGATTCCGAGCTTCTTCTTGATGTCCTTGGAAAGAGCATCCTTGTGGACGACGATGTCAAGGGACTTGCCGGCGACATAGTTCTCGGAGGCATACCACAGGCCCTTGTACTTGCCGCTCTCGCCCCAAGAGTTCTTCACCATGTAATAGAGGGTGCCGTTCTGGTCCTTTGCGATTCCATAGATGTGCATTCCATGGTCATCGGTAGTGGTCTGCTCATCGAAAGCCTTCTGGCGATACTCCTGGGTGGGAACGATCTCCTTGGGAATCTCAACCGCGGGTCTTGCACCCTGGGCCGGGGCATTGCCGAGAAGACGCTGCTGGTCGGTCTGGGGAATGGCAGCGGTGGCATCGATAAGGACGGCGACACCGTTCCTGCCGAATCCCCTCTCGCTCACGTCAGCGCCCCAAGCTGCCGTGTAACCGTTCTCGACAGCGGTCTTGAGGATATCCATGAACTCGTTGATAGGGACATTGTAGGCGGTATCCCACCTCCAGTTGTCGCAAACCTCGATCGCGAACTTGGTATAGAACGGATGGTGGGTGAAGGATGTGATGGTCACGTAGTCGTCAGGAACGATTCCGAGTTCATCCCTATAGGTAGCAGGAGTATAGGTCTTGCCATTAACCTCGAAAGAGGTCGGGGGAACACCGAGGAAAGCGTCCACGATGGCGTCGAATCCGGCTTTCCAGTTCTCGGAGAGGGCGCCCCTGTTGGGCTTCTTGGCGATAGCCTGGACATAGGCCAGGGTAACAGCGTCGATCTCACCGTGGACAGGAAGCTCCTGCTTTCCGGGCATAGCCTGCTGAGGGACGATACCATAGTCCCTGATCACGTCCAGGACGTCATCGGCCTCGGAACCGGCACCGAAAGTAAGGTTTCCGTTGAGACGGACATATTTGTCAGCCCTGTCCTTGTAGGACTGCCCGACAACGAACATCTCGGAAAGGTCGGGATACTGGGCGGCATCCTTGATGCCTTTCAGCCTGATGACTTCCGACTCCAGGAAGGAAATCGCGGAGAAGCACCAGCAGGTACCGGAACTGTTCTGGTTCTTTACGGAGGTGATAGGATTCTCCTTGATGACCGTGAATTGATAATCGGGCTCGGGCATCTGCGGCCTGGGCTGCTGTGCAGAAAGCGCTGCGGGGAAAAGCGCTACCGCAAATGCGGCAATCAAAAGATTCTTTTTCATTTTGTTTGAATATTGATAAGTGGATTAATAATTCTCTGCCTTTACACGGAAATAGCTCTGCGGATGGTTGCAGACCGGGCATACTTCCGGAGCTTTCTTTCCGATCACGATATGGCCGCAGTTGGAGCACTCCCAGATAGCATCCTCGTCACGTGAGAACACCACTGCATCGTTTATGTTCTTCAAAAGCTTGCGGTAACGCTCCTCATGGGTCTTCTCGATGGCTCCGACACCCTCGAAAAGGTCGGCGATGCTGTCGAATCCTTCCTCCCTTGCGGTGCGGGCGAACTCGGCATACATGTCGGTCCACTCGAAGTTTTCGCCATCGGCAGCGTCGGCAAGATTTGCCACGGTCGTAGGGATACCGCCGTCGTGGAGAAGCTTGAACCAGATCTTGGCGTGTTCCTTCTCATTCTTGGCGGTCTCCTCGAAAATGTTGCTAATCTGGACATATCCGTCCTTCTTGGCCTTGGAGGCGTAATACAGATACTTGGTGTGGGCCTGGCTCTCTCCGGCAAACGCGGTGCGCAGGTTCTGCTCTGTCTTTGATCCTTTCAGTTCCATATCGATAAAAATATTTATTCAGCAAATGCGCCAAACGCAAATGTAATAAAAAATAACTACTTTTACTGGCTTTCTGGAAAGAATATGGCATCCCGGAAAAGAAAGAAGAAAAGCAGGAAAGCCATGGCCAATCCTTGGGCCGTGGCTGCGTTGGCGGCTCTGCTGATTGCCGCAGTCTTCCTTGCTTTCCACGAATGGGGCTCGGGGCCGCAGCCGGAAAAGGGTGCAAAGGTCCCTCCCGGTATATGGAGATACGGGATCGACATCTCCCACAACAACCAGGGAAAGATCATCTGGGACGCCCTGTATGTCATGACTGATTCCAGAGGCAGGACAGTAAGGGACCCGGGACTTGCAAGGGACATCAAGCCAGTCAGTTTCGTTTTCATCAAGGCCACTGAAGGAGCCTCCTTCAAGGACAGCGACTTCAAGCAGAACTGGAAGGATGCCGGCAAGACGGACCTGAGGAGAGGGGCGTACCATTTCTTCAGGAGCTCCAAGGATGGTGAGGTCCAGGCAAGGAACTTCATCTCTTCGGTCGGCGACTTGAGGTTCAAGGACCTTCCCCCTGTCCTGGACATAGAGACGATCCATAAAGGCTGCACGAAAAAGCTTCTGAATGAAAGGGCCCTGCAATGGCTGAAAGCCGTGGAAAAGCGGTATGGAAGGAAACCTATAGTCTATGCCAGTTCATCTTTCATACTGGACAATCTCGATGAACGGATAACCGGCAACTACCCTGTCTGGGTAGCCCATTACGAGAAAGACCGTCCGTCCTATGAAGGATGGACGTGGTGGCAGTTCACCGACAGGGCTGTCGTGAAAGGTGTCCCTGGCCTGGTGGACCTGAGCGTGATGCGCGTTGACTAGCTTCCTGATGGGACGAAACCGGAATCCCATCTGTAGAGCCTGGCGCGGCAATACTGATTGCCCTTGTCATTCCTTCCGTTCTCCGAAATATAAAACCTTCCGTCGCCTAGCGGAGCTACACCGGTGGAACCGTACTTGAAGAAGATTCCGGAAACAGGATTCTCCCAGGAACCTACGACACGATGCCTTGAAGTGTCGTACCACACCCCCGGAAGCCCTCTCTTCACAGGCTTCCTGGAAACATCGATAATGAAAGTGTCATAGTTGCTGAACTGCTCCTTGGAGCCCTTATAGACGAAAAGGAACATCTTCCCGAGACTCCGGTCGTACGCCATGTTCTGTACGCCCCAGTTCGTGTTGCCGGTATATACGAAATACTTGTCAAGAGGCTTCGAAGGTCCCTCGGAATAGAATTCCCCGAACCGGACCTTTCCGGCGTGCTTGTTCAGGTCTTCGAAACCGTACCGCAGCAGGACCTGGCTGTCATTGTCGCTCCTTGTCCTGTCCCCGTATACTCCGTAAGCCACATACAGATAATCCCTTCCGCCCTTCTTCCCCAGCTTGGGAGCGATGGCGACACCGTCTATCCCGGAACATCCGTAATAGTGCTCGAATTCCTTCCCGTCCGGACCGGTTCCTCCCAGGTGATAGTCCTTGGTCGCCTCCCTGACGCAGACTATCTTGAAAGCTTCGTTGTCCTCGGAGTCCATCCCTATGGAATCTATCCTGTCCACATCGATGATGGCTATGTAGAACATCGACCGGCCCTTTGCGAAGTCGGACAGGCCCTGGCCGATGACATCATCCTTGCATTCCAGGGATGCGTACACCTTCCTGTCGGCCTTGTTGAAAGTCATGGCTCCCAGATGGCCCTGGATATGCTCCACGGTACCGAGAACCTTTCCCTGCAGATCCGTCTTGACGAAGGAAGTCGTGAATGAAAAGTACATGCATCCAGCATCCCCGTCATAGGCTATACCCTGGACGTGATGGCTTCCACCCTCCGCATATACTTCCGGCGGAAGGACCTGCGCGGAAACTCTGCTCCCGCCAATAAACAACCCTGATGCAAGTATCAGGACAAGGAATAACAACCTTTTCATTTTCAACTATTTCCAAGTTCCTCAATCATCGCCCTTGCAACCTTTGCCGAGGCACCGGCGCCACCGAGTGAATCACGTATTTCACGGTAACCTTCAAGCATCATCTCCTTGTAATCGACATCCTCCAGCAACCTCCTGACCTCATAGAGCACATTCTCAGGAGTGAAGTAATCCTGGAGTAACTCCCTGAAGCAGGTCCTGTCCAGGATCAGGTTCCCGAGGCTTATGAACCGGGTCCTGATTATGGATCGGGCGATATAATAATTGACTGGAGCAGTCCTGTAAGCCACCACCTGGGGAGTCCCGATAAGGGCGCATTCGAGTGATGCCGTACCGGAATTGACTACGGCCGCCAGGGAATGCCTCATGACTCCATAGCTGTTACCGGAGACCACCCTGACATAATCCCGGCCACCGATGTATCCGGAATAATCCTCCTCCGTCCTTGCGGGTGCTGCCGCAACGACGAAAAGGAAGTCCGAGTATTCCTTCATGGCATTCATCCTGTCGGCGAATTCCATGAAAACGGGCATCATCGAGGATATCTCCCCTGTACGGGAGCCCGCCAGAAGGGCGACCATGGGCTTGTCAGGCAAACCGGTGTTCTCAAGGAACGCTTCCCTGCCCTGCCTAAGTGCCTCGGACCCGTCCACCGCATCGACCAGAGGATTGCCTTTGTATACGAAATCAACCCCCTTGCGGGTGAAATAAGGTATCTCGAATGGGAATACGATGAACAGTTTATCGACATACGCCTTAAGCTTCCGGACCCGGTTCTCCCTGGACGCCCAGACCTTCGGTGCGATGTAGTAAAATACCTTGAATCCTGCCTTGTGGACTGCCTCGGCAACCCTGAAATTGAAGCCCGGATAGTCGATCAGGATCACCACATCAGGGCTCCATGATATGACATCGGAAATGCAGCGGGAGAGCCTCTTCGAGAATTTCCGGGGATGAAGGAGTACCTGGGTGAAACCCATGACAGCCCCTTCCCTGTAGTCCTCTACCTTTGTTCCGCCCACGGATTCCATCTGCCCGCCTCCCCAGAAACGGATATCGGCATCCGGATCCTCAGCATAGATGCCCCGCATCAGGTTGGAGCCGTGAAGGTCACCTGATGCCTCTCCAGCTATGATGTAATATTTCGACATCAGAAATCGCTGTCCATGATGCCGGAAAGCCTCTTGACCTCCTCGTGGTCGGTACGGTCAAACGTCTGGGGGGTAATGGATATGAACCCGTCGTCAACCGCGTGATGGTCGGCCTTACGGTCATCCTTAGGAGTCCCATCCACGAAGCGTCCACGCATCACGAACATGCTTTCACCTTCTTCGGCCTGCGCCGTGCCACCCGGGACCATCCAGGGCTCGAATTCCTCCACCCAGTAACCATAGCCCTCGTTGCAGACCCTGATTCCGCAGACCGGGACATCCGTCGGGGGAAAGTTGATGTTGTAGGAAATGCCCTTCCGTTCAGGAAGATTCTTCATCAGTTTCTCGAATATGGCGGGGAAATAACGTCTCACCTTCGAGAAATTGGCATCGTCGTCATATTCACAAAGCGAGACACCGATCGCAGGGATACCGTTGATGGCAGCCTCCTCCGCAGCACCCATGGTACCCGAATAGTTCGTAGCCACGGATGCGTTCGACCCGTGATTGATGCCGCAAAGTACCAGGTCGCATTTCCTGTCGGGGAATATCTTGTCCAGGGCGAACTTGACACAACTGGCAGGGGAAGCATCGAGGTAGGTCCATGTGACCCCCTTTTCTTTCCTGATCTTCTTGTAGGCGATCAGCTTGCTGCCGATCGTTACAGCCGTCGACATGCCGGACTGGTGGTTCTTGGGTGCGACCACGGTAATAGTGCCATAGGGACGCATCATTTCGACAAGCTCGCGGAGTCCCTTTGCGTTGTAGCTGTCGTCGTTAGTTATCAATATGTTGAAATCGGAAGGCATATTCATTTTTTTGGTATACAAATATACTGTTTTTCCGCTTTTTTTGGTAATTTTGCATCCCGTATAAAAGGCAAAGTATTTGAACAACTTAATTAATATTATTTCAAAATGGTAAAACTTGGTATTAACGGATTCGGCCGCATCGGCCGTATGGTTTTCCGTGCAGCAGTTGAAAATTTCCCTAACGACATCGAAGTAGTCGGTATCAACGACCTTCTCGATCCCGAGTATCTTGCTTACATGCTCACATATGACTCAGTCCATGGCAAGTTCCAGGGCGAAGTCAAGGTTGAGGACGGCAATCTTGTTGTCAACGGCAAGAAGATCCGCGTCACCGCCGAGATGGATCCTGCAAACCTCAAGTGGAACGAGGTCGGTGCCGAGGTCGTCGTCGAGTCGACCGGTTTCTTCCTCACCGACGAGACCGCTCGCAAACACATCCAGGCCGGTGCCAAGAAGGTCATCATGTCCGCTCCTTCAAAGGATGCCACCCCTATGTTCGTCTATGGTGTGAACCACGAGACCTACGCCGGACAGGACATCATCTCCAACGCTTCCTGCACCACCAACTGCCTCGCCCCCATCTCCAAGGTACTGAACGACAAGTTCGGAATCAAGAGGGGCCTCATGACCACCGTTCACGCTGCTACAGCTACCCAGAAGACCGTTGACGGTCCTTCCAAGAAGGATTGGAGAGGCGGCCGCGGTATCCTCGAGAACATCATCCCTTCATCCACCGGAGCAGCCAAGGCTGTCGGCAAGGTTCTTCCTGAACTCAACGGCAAACTCACCGGCATGTCCCTCCGCGTTCCCACTTCCGACGTTTCCTTCGTCGACCTCACCTGCGAGCTCAACACTCCCGCTACCTACGATGAGATCTGCGCTGCAATGAAGGAAGCTTCCGAAGGCGAACTCAAGGGTATCCTCGGTTACACCGACGAGGCTGTCGTTTCCACCGACTTCCGCAACGACGCCCGCACTTCCATCTTCGATGTCAAGGCCGGTATCCAGCTCGATCCTACTTTCGTAAAGGTCTGCGCTTGGTATGACAACGAATGGGGTTATTCCAACAAAGTGCTTGAAATGGCGCGCGTTATTACAAAATAATTTTTATATTTGCGAAAGCGAGGCCAGGCCTTCGGGCTTGGCCTTTTTTGAAATCAGGAAACGATCCATTAACAACTAATTATTTTCAGATCATGAAAAAAGTCATTTTGAGCTTCATGTGCGTTATGATGGTCTTCTCCGGCTGCAGCAACATGTCCAAGACCGGCAAGGGAACCCTCATCGGATCCGGAGCAGGTGCCGCTATCGGTGCCGGACTCGGAGCTATCATCGGTAAGGATGGCAAGGGTGCCGCCATCGGCGCTGCCATCGGTACTGCAGTAGGTGCTGGAGCAGGTGCCGTCATCGGTAAGAAGATGGACAAGAAGGCCGAGGAACTCAAGGCCCTCGAGAACGCCCAGATCGAGACAGTCGAGGACCAGAACGGCCTCGAGGCTATCAAGGTTACCTTCAACAGCGGTATCCTCTTCGACACCAACAAGGCTGACCTCAAGCAGGCATCCAAGAACGAGCTTTCACAGTTCGCGACCAAGATGTCCGACATGGTCGACACCGACATCACGATCTACGGTCACACCGACAACACCGGTTCCGACGCTGTCAACGAGCGCCTTTCCAATGAAAGGGCCCAGAGTGTCGCCAACTACCTGAAGAACTGCGGAATCGCTTCTTCACGTATGACCACCGAGGGCAAGTCCTATTCCATGCCTGTCGCTGACAATGCGACCAAGGAAGGAAGGGCCCAGAACCGCCGTGTCGAGATCTACATCACCGCAAACCAGAAGATGATCGAGGCTGCTGAGAACGGAACCCTCGACTAGTTCATCCTATTTGAAAATGAAAAAGAGTGGCCATATGGTCACTCTTTTTTTATTACCGATAAATCCTAGGGCCGAAGATGGCCGTGCCGATCCGGACGATCGTTGCGCCGTGGCGGACCGCCAGGGGCCAGTCATGGGACATGCCGATGGACAGTTCCGTAAAATCCGGCAATGCGAACCTGTCGTCAAGATGTTTTTTAAAAGCCTCGATGCGAACGAAATCAGCCTCGACGGCCGCTTCGTCATCGGTATTGGTCGCCATTCCCATCAGACCGCGGAAACGGATATGGGGATACGGTCCTTCGGCCCCTTCGGCAAGCTCAGGGACCGGAGTAAGGATTTCTTCGATCTCCGCCTCGGTGAAGCCGCCCTTTGTCTCCTCCGCACCGAGATGCAGTTCAAGCAGCACATCGATGACCTTGCCGTGCTCACTTCCCCACTTCTCCACGGCATCCAGCAGATGCCTTGAATCGATGGACTCGACCAGCGAAGCATAGGGCAGTACCATTTTGAGTTTATTGGTCTGAAGATGGCCGATGAAATGCCATTCTATATCCTCTGGAAGCTGGACGGCCTTGGCTGCGAATTCCTGGGGACGGTTCTCTCCGAACCTCCTCTGCCCGGCCCTGTATGCCTCGAGGATATCCTCGCATGGGTGGAATTTGGAAACTGCCACCAGTTTGACTTCTGGCGGCAGTTCCTTATAGATCCTTCTGAGATTATCTTCTACCATTCTTTCTGGCCTGTTCCTTCTGCATCTGGGCCTGCATCCTCTGGGCCTCTTCCAGACGCTGCTGCCACTTGCTCTTCGGTTGCTTCTTTCCCTCGGTAGCTTTCAGGCGGGCCTGTATCTCCTCGGGGTGAACGAACCACTTCTTGATCACCCAGGTCTCCAGCATCGTGATGAGGTTGGAAAGCAGGTAATAATAGCTGAGTCCGGAAGACAGGCTGTTACAGATGAAATACATCATGATCGGCATCATCCAGACGCTCATGAAACGCATCGAAGCCATCTGGGGATCGTTCGCACCCGGCTGGGAGGCTGTCGTAAGCTTCGAATAGAAGAACATGGAGATAGCCATCAGCAACGCAAACAGGGAAATATGGTCTCCGAGGAGAGGCACCCTTGTCCCGAAATTGACTATCGAGTCATACGCGCTGAGGTCCTCCGCCCAAAGGAAAGGCTGCTGCCTCAACTCGATGGACGCAGGGAAGAAGCGGAACATCGCCCATAGGATCGGGAACTGGAGCAGCATGGGAAGGCAACCTCCCATAGGGCTTATCCCGGCCCTCTTGTAAAGGTCCATCTGCGCCTGCTGCTTCTTCATCGCATCCTCCTGCCTGGGATACTTTTCGCTTAACTTGTCTATCTCAGGCTTGATGGCCTGCATCTTTGCGGAAGACGAGTACGACTTGAAGGCGAAGGGGAACACCACTATCTTGATCAGGATCGTCATTATAAGGATGATGATTCCAAAGTTGGAAATGAACCTCCTGAGCAAATCGAAAGTGGGGATGATCACGTATTTCGTGAACAGGCCGACCACGCTTCCGCCCAGAGGGATCATCCTCTCATATTTCTGATCGTATGACTTGAGGGTCTTGTAGTGGTTGGGCCCGAAATAGAATTCGAAAGGAACCACTGTTTCATGCTGCCCGGGCTGGAAATCGGTCCTTACCTTGGCCTGGCAGGTCATAAGGTTATGGGACTCATCCTCTTCCGGGAAGAACTGGATGTCGAAGTCGGCTGAAGCATACTCCTTCTCCGCCCTGAATATCGCAGAGAAGAACTGCTGCTGGAAGGCGAACCACGAAACCTTGTTGTCCACCCTCTTGCTGGAATTGCGGGAGCGCCCCATGTCCGCCGGCTTCTTCTCACCTGAGAAGTAATAGTTCAGCTTCGAATACTGGCTCTCGTTCTTGTAGCCCTTTTCCATCCTCGGGATAGTCATGGAATAATCCATATCCAGAGAGAAGACGTTCTTAGGGATCACATTCTCCATTCCGACGAACGAAAGAGCATTCTTGACTATGTATTCACCTTCCCTGATCGAATACCTCTGCTCGATGTATCCACCGCCGGAGAAAGGCAGACGCATGACAACTGAAGTGTCGGTCTGCTCAGCCAGGGTGAAATTGAAGTCGGAAGTGTTGATCATCTCGCCGGCATAGACCTGGATGCCAAGCTGGCTCATCCCAGGCTTGAAGAGATAGAGGTCATCACCCCCATAGGTCTTGTAATCCTTGAGCCTGGCCGAATATGGCTGGGCACCCTTGGTCGTGAACGCGACCTCGAACTTGTCGTTGGAAAGGGTAACCACCTGGCCTTCACCGGAATGCGAAGCAGCAAGCAGGGAGTCCTTGTATATCGCGACGGGTCCGGCTTCCGAAATGACCGTTTCATGGCCTTCGGATCCGGCGACGGCACGGATGGAATCACGGACAACAGCCTCCGCAGCAGCGATTGAATCGGCACGGAACCTTTCGACCGCGGCTATGGAGTCCAATTGTGCCTGGTAGGCAGCCTGTTTCTGATACTGTTTGTTCTGATAGAAGGTAAAGCCGAACAGGAGCAATCCCATCAGGACAATACCGATGATTGAATTCTTATCCATTACTTACTTCTCTTCTTCGCCCTCCTGAGCCTTCAAGATCTTGGCTTCAAGTTCCTTGAGTTCCTGCTTGGCCGCATCGATGCGCTCCTGCATCTGCTTGATGAGCGGTTCGGAATTCTTAGAAGCGGAGAAGAATCCTATGTTGTTTTCATAAGTTACGATGTCTTGCTGGAGCTTGTTGTATTCCTGCACAAGGCGGTCCTTCTCGCTCATAGGCTTCCTGGACTGGGCTGCACCGCGGCCTTCCGTCCTCGGTCTCCTTGTGGAGAAATCAGGGAACTTGGCATTGAGCGCCTCGGAATACGCTTTCTGGATGTTCTCCTTTTCCTTGTAAGGGACGAAGCCTATGGCACGCCACCTTTCGGAGAACTCCTGTGCTGCAGCCTGGTCGGCGGCGGCATCCTTGGGCTCATAGGCATTGATCTCCTCGATCAGGGCCTTCTTGGCCTTCAGATTCGAATAATAGTCATTCTCGGGCTTGGAATTCTTGTCACGCTCGTCGAAGAAGGCATCGCAAGCGGCGCGGAACCTCTTCCAGAGCTGCTCGGATTTCTTGCGGGGAACCGCTCCTATCTCCTTCCATTCCTTCTGCAAAGCGATGAGAGCCTCGGAGGTCTTCTTCCACTCCTTGCTGTCCTTGAGAGCCTCAGCCTTCTCGATGAGGGCGATCTTCTTCTCCATGTTCTCGTTCATGGAATCCTTGAACTGGGAATAATACTCCCTCTTGCGGGCGAAGAACTTGTCGCAGGCGGCACGGAAACGGTCGTAGATCTTCTGGTTCTCCTTCTTGGTGGCGAAACCGATTGTCCTCCACTTCTTCTGGATATCCTCGATCTGGGAGGAGAGCTGGTTCCACTCGTTGGAGGACTTGACTTCCTTCTCTGCTATGGCCTCTACAGCCTCGCATAGCTTGGCCTTTTCCTCAAGGTTCTCCTGCTGCTTTTCCTTCTGGCCTTCGAAATATGCCTGATACTTCTTATTGATTACCGCAGTGGCAGCCTTGAAACGGTCCCAAATGGAATCACGGAACTCCTTGGCGACAGGGCCGAATTCCTTCCACTGCTCATGCAGTTTCTGAAGTTCGCGGAAAGCCTCCACGACATTCTCATTCTCGGCGAGTTTCTCGGCAGCCTCGCAGAATTCCTGCTTGGCTTCGAGGTTCTTCTTGAAATCAAGGTCACGGAGATCCCTGTTGATCTTGACCATATCATAGAACTTCTCGACATAGAACTGATAGGTATCGTTAAGGTCACGGAACTTGGTTGCCGGGACGGGACCTATCTCCTTCCAGCGGTTCTGGAGCTCCCTGAAAGCGGGGAAAGTGGAGCTGATGTCCTCCTGCTTCTCGACGAGGGTCTTGAGGTCCTCTATGACAGCCTGTTTCTTGACATAGTTGTCTTCCCTCTGGGCATCCTGCTGCCTGTTGTATTCGGCGCGCTCCCTCTTATAATTGGCATAGACACCTTTGAATGCGGCTTCCATAGCCTCGAAAGGATTGTCCTTGACTTCAGCCACAGGGGCCTGGACAACCTCTTCGATCACATCCTCGCGTGATGAAGGTTCATCAACCTTGGACCCGAGGCCGGCGTCAGCCTTCTCCTTGGATAACCTCTTGTAGAAAGCCGACTTGATAGCCTCGGCTTCCTTATATCTTCTCATTCTGTTTTCGTCCTGGGAAAGCTTGTCGAACAAATCGGACAACTCAGCCAACGACAGTGTTGCGAGGTCAACCGGGGTCTCTTCCTGAACTTCTTCCCGGGCCTCTTCCACGGCCTCTTCTGCAACGGCTTCGACCGCTTCTGCAGCCGTTTCAACAACTTCTTCGACAATCTTCGGAGTTTCCTCTACATCTGGGGTAACGTTTACCTCAGGTATTTTCTCTTCACTCATAAAATAAATCCTTTTGAAGGTTTCACAAAACTGCAATCATAATATGCAGTTTACAAATATACCTAAAAAAAACTTATTTTTGCAACAGTATTATTCTGCCTATGCGTATTGATATCCTTACCGTCGTCCCGGAACTGCTGGACAGTCCCCTGAGCCATTCCATCGTGGGTCGCGCGATCAAGAAAGGGCTTGTCGAAATCAAGGTCCACAACCTTCGGAAATACGGCATCGGCCCACGCGCCAATGTCGATGACTATTGCTATGGCGGAGACGCCGGAATGGTCATGATGATCGAGCCCGTGGACAGGATGATCGCCGAACTGAAATCCGAAAGGGACTACGACGAAGTCATCTACATGTCCCCGGACGGAGAGACCCTGACACAGGGCATCTCCAACGAGCTCTCCCTCAAGGAGAATATCATAATCCTTTGCGGCCACTACAAGGGTATCGACCACAGGATCAGGGAGCATCTGGTCACCCGGGAGATCTCGGTCGGGGATTATGTCGTGAGCGGTGGGGAGATTCCTGCTGCGCTCCTGGCCGATTCGATAGTCAGGCTTATTCCCGGTGCACTTACCGACGAGACCTCGGCTCTCAGCGACAGTTTCCAGGACGGACTCCTGTCCCCTCCCGTCTATACCCGCCCGGCCGAATACAAAGGGTGGAAGGTACCGGGTGTCCTCCTGAGCGGCAATCCAAAGCTGATCCAGGCATGGCAGGACGAGCAGGCGCTGGAAAGGACCAGGGCGCTCCGTCCGGGACTTCTGGAAAAGACCGGCAAATAGTCGGATTTTTCAACAAATCCCTTGTTTTAAACGTTTTTTTGACTATTTTTGTCCTAGGAATAACTCTAACGACATAATTTTTCGTCTAAATTACGGATACACTACTTACTAACGTTGCAGGCCCGCGGAATCGCAGGCCTGCAGTCGTTATTTCCAAATATGTCAGCTTAGTGCCCGCCCGTGGCAGAACCGGTAGGACAAACCGCTTCCACAGGGACACAGTTCGTCAGGTGCGGCCGGAGGGACGTACAGTCCCATCAGAGGATTCTTCCTGATCATGGCCCTGACCGGATCCTCTTCCGACTGGAGGATAACCTTCAGGCAGTTGGCCTCGTTGGCTGAATATCCCTGCAGGAGCCACTTGGGAAGGCTGTTGGCATAGGCTGCCACTACCTCCATGCAGGCATCATAGTCCTCGAAGGTATCGATCTTGTCCTGCATCCTCGTGACGCACGAGAATATCGCCTCGGTGGCATCATCGCCTCCGGTCATCTGTGCGTTCATCCAGATATCATGTTCCTCGAGGATCAGGTCGTTCCCGGAATAGCCCAGGTTGTCGAGCATCTCGACCAAACGCCTGCCCTCCTCCGTTCCGAGTCCGAACACGAAATCAGGGGAACCTTTCCCGGCCTCCAGGGCTTCCTCGGGTGAAAAATGGCGCAGTCCGGCGACCGAAGGGAATTCCTTGCGGCCGGAAACGATGGCCTCGGGATTGAATATGCTGGGGGCACATACATACGGCTCCCCGCCTATGTCGAACCGGCACAGTTTCAGCACCGGGCTCAAGGAAAGGCGCAGGGTGAACTCCTCCACGCTCCAACGGGCCGCCCAGTCGCAATAGTCGAGCATCTTGCCGAAGAACTCATCGGCGGTCAAGACACCATACAGGTTCAGATACCCCAGCGCCGCTCTCTCAAGCTCGAAAGAACCGTCGGACTCCCCCGTCTCAAGCACCTGGTCGATATGGGGGGATACGATATCGTACATTTCCTTAGGGATCCATACCTCCCTGAAGTTCTCGTCGGTAGTGTCGGATCCCAGCAGTTTGACGGTCTCCAGGACAGTCGGGAAGTCAGGATATTCAAGGTATAGCGGCACCTCGGGGCCGGCCTCCACCAGACGTTTGAGCAGCCTCAGATCCCTCTCCAGCATCTTTCCGAGCCATTCCCGGGGCTTCTCGACGATATAGGCTCCGAGCTTGTCCACGAATTCGCTCTTGCGCACACGGACAGGGAAATCCGCGCCGAAATAATGACGGATATCTTCCAGCTCCACCTTCGGGAAACTGTCAAGGGCCGATATGATTATGCTCTTGCGCAACTTAGATGGTATACTTCTTCCAGAACTTGGTCATGTCCTCCAGAGTCTTTCCCTTGGTCTCGGGAACGAGTTTCCACACGAAGAGCGCAGCGATGAGGCAGATCACTCCGTAGAGCGCATATGCGAAGAAATGGCTCCAGTTGTACATCGGAACGAATGTACTGGACACTATGAAATTGAATATCCACTGGAATGCCACGGCGATGGCCGTAGCCTCCGAACGGATCGTGTTCGGGAAGAGTTCGGCGATATACACCCAGCAGATAGGGCCCCAGCTGAACATGAAGCAGGCGCTGTAAAGCATTATGCTTATGACGGGAACGATCGCAGGAAGTGTCGCCACATTGCTGAGCGCCACGCCAAGTGCACCGAGGGCCATTCCGAGCGAACCGGTGATGAGAAGGGGTTTCCTTCCCAACTTCTCAACCGTGAACACGGCCACCAGGGTGAAACTGATATTGATCACACCCATGATTACGGTGAAGAGCATATTGTTGGATACACCCATCGACTCGAAAATCCTGGGAGCGAAATAAAGTACCGCGTTGATACCGATGATCTGCTGGAAAACGCTTAGCATGCAGCCGATGAAGACTACCATCAGGCCATAGGTAAGGATATTCTCCTTCTTCTCCACGAACGTATCCTTGATCTCAGAGATGATCTCCCTGGCCCTGGACTCGCCGTTGATGTTGGAAAGCACAGTCATGGCCTCGTCGTCACGGCCGTTGAGAACAAGGTATCTGGGAGTTTCGGGAACCAGAAGGATCAGCAGGGCGAAAAGGCCTGCGGGAACCGCTTCAGAGACGAACATGACCCTCCATCCGATGCTGTTGGTCCATTCCACCACTGCAGGATCGGAGGCGTGGGAACGGATGATCAGGTAGTTAACGAAATATACCACCAGCTGACCGAATATGATGGCGAACTGGTTCCAGGAAACAAGTTTACCCCTCTTGGACGCAGGGGCGACCTCCGCTATATACATAGGGCACAAAGCGGAAGCCAGACCGACTCCGATACCGCCCAATATCCGGTAACAGTTGAATGCAACCAGCAAGCCCTTGGTAGGGACACCTTTATGGAAGAAAAGGAACTCCGGATAATATGAGCCCAAAGCCGAAAGGAAGAACAGGATTCCGGCGATGAACAGAGTCTTCTTGCGGCCCATGCTGGATGCGAATACTCCGGAGATGAATGCTCCGATGATGCAGCCGATCAAGGCGCTTGAACTCGTGAAACCGTGGAGACCGTCGGTATAGTTGAAGTCCGACGCTCCCTTGAAGAATGCCTGCAAGCCCTTTTCAGCTCCGGAGATGACGGCGGTGTCATATCCGAAGAGCAGTCCCCCGATGACTGCCACCAGGACTATCGAAAAAAGATAGAGGGGGTTACCTTTCTGTCTGTACATATACTAGTTTACGGATTGTTCGGCAAAGATAATATTTTTATATTTGTGAAATGCAATTTCCACTCATCATGAAAAAGTTACTCCCCATCATCGCCTTGTTCGCCGTTATCACCAGCGTACAGGCACAGGAACTGGCAAATTTCTCCCGTGGTCCCAGACCCGTCATCTCTCCCGAAATACAGGGCGACAGCGTCACTTTCCGTCTTAAGGCAGATTATGCAACCGTAGTAAAGCTCAGCGGCTCCTGGATGGCCAATCCATATGGAGGTACCATCGACATGACCCGCGGTGAGAACAATGTCTGGTCCGTCAAGATCCCTCTCCCGAGGCCTGAAATCTACACTTACAACTTCGTGGTGGACGGAGTGTCCGTCAACGATCCCCAGAATGTAATGGTACAGCGTGACGGAACCCGTTATCTTCCAATGCTTTTCGTCCCCGGGGAGCGCTCCGAGAACTACGTCGAAGCAACCCAGCACGGAACCGTGAGCCATCCCTGGTACGACAGTAAGATCCTCGGCTACAGCCGTCGTCTTACCGTCTATACTCCTTACGGCTACGAAGCCAATCCCAAGAAGAAGTATCCCGTGCTTTACCTCCTCCACGGAGCAGGCGGTGACGAAGAGGCCTGGATTTCCATGGGACGTACCGCCCAGATCATGGACAACCTCATCGAGAAGGGACTTGCCGAGCCGATGATCGTAGTCATGCCGAACGGAAACCCCGGACAGCAGGCCGCACGCACCCTCAACATTGCTGAGAAGAACATCAACTGGCGCTCTGAAGAGTTCCGCAACGCATACGTGAACAGCCTCTGCACCGAGATCGTCCCCTTCATCGAGAAGAACTTCCGTGCCATACCCAAACCCGCATCACGAGCGATAGCAGGTCTTTCAATGGGTGGTGGACACACCATCTCCGCTTCCATCCTCTATCCTGAACTCTTCGATTACATCTGCCCTCTTTCCGCAGCAGGACAGGCGACACCCGAACAGATCGCCAATCTCAAGAAGGCCGGCGTTAAGCTCTACTTCCTCGCCTGCGGCGACAGCGATTTCCTGTTTGAAGGCTCCAAGACCCTTGACAAGACCCTTACCGAACAGGGACTGGACCACACCTTCTTCGTTTCAGACGGAGGCCATGTATGGGCGAACTGGCGCCTTTATCTCAACACATTCGCACCTCTTCTCTTCAAATAGCATTGGGATTTAAAAAACTGAAAACTGATGAAAACTGCCGGACTACTCGCTGTAATCGCAGCCATATCTTGCATCGCCTTTGTGACATCCTGCAACAAGGAGAGCCACGGGACAAACGTTGACGATGTCATCATGACCGGTCATTACGGTGTTTATATCGACACCAGGGACGCTGTATCACCGGACTCTTACGAGGCTCTGGTCCGCGGCTTCATGCAGGAGGCGATTGACAACAGCCTTAAAGACCTGAAGGACGTATACCGTACGAAGGACAACGACTCAAAGGTTATCATGGCATGTGACAGGATATACGAGAACAGCGTGGCACAAGCCGGGACGACCGGACAGTCATTCTCCATCGTGATCTTCTTCAAGGAAGAAAGCAAGACCGGAGAACCGGATCCCTCAAAGGAAAAAGTGAAAAGATACGACTTCTTCCTATAGGACAGAAAGGATTTGCGGATGAAAAGGATTTTGTTGGCTGCCAGCCTCTGGCTGCTGTATGCGATATCAGCGAACGCCCAGGTGTTCATACTCAATGACAGCGTGTTTGACGGCCGTCTGGCCGAAATCCATGTCACTGTCGTGGATTCACTTACAAACGAGCCCATACCATTCGCATCTGCCTATGTGATTCCCTCCAAGGATACCACTATCAGCAATTTCACTTTGAGTGACGCTGAAGGAAAGGTCAACCTGGAAGAGGTTCCCTATGGCAGCTACTCCTTCCACATCGAGATGCTCGGCTACCGGCCTATCGTCAAGGAACAGTACTTCAGGGAAAAGGTCGTCGATCTGGGGACAGTCAAACTCCAGGTCGACGACAATTTCCTGAAGGCCGCCGTCGTAACTGATGTAGGCAATCCCATCGTGGTCAAGCAGGACACCGTCGAATTCACTGCATCGTCCTTCCAAATAGGTACGAACGACATGTTGAAGGACCTGTTGAAGCGCATGCCGGGAATGGAAATTACAGAGGAAGGCAAAGTCAAATTCAACGGAGAAAAGATAGACAAACTCACCGTAGGCGGACGCACATTCTTTTTCGACGACCAGTCTACGGCACTCAACAACCTCCCTGCCTCCATTGTGGACAAGGTCAGGGTTATCGACAGGGAGTCCGAGTCCACCAGGGCAACCGGCCTGGAGGATGGCAACCGTGAAAAGGTCCTGGACGTCGGTCTCAAGAAGGAATATGAGAAAGGCTGGTTCGGAAACGCAGGAATAAAGGGAGGAACCACACTCGCCGGAGGCGGAGATGACCCTCTTCGCGATGACCGCGGTCTCCTCTACAGCGGCAACGTGCTTGCGTCAGCATATTCGGAAAAAGACCAGCTCACCATCATCGGGAACGGAATGAACATAAACGACTCCAACGGAGTGGTTTTCGTAGCCGTAAGTGCAGACGGTGAGAGAAGTCGGATTTCTGGCGGTGGACTCTCATCAGCCGCCCAACTTGGAGTCAACGCCAACACATCCAGGATAAAGAACGTTCAGACGACAGTCGGCGCCAACTACAAGTACGGTGACACCCGGACTGGTTCATCATCAGCCCGAACCACTTTCCAGAATGACGGTGACTTGTTCTCTACCTCAGGCGATTCCGGGAGACTGTTCTCCAATTCCCTGTCCGCGAACATGGAATTCCAGAAAGAGACCGGCAATGTAATATTCCATTTCAGGCCCCAGTTCAGCTACGCAAAGGGTAACAGTCACGCCACTTCATCCACGGAAACCTGGAAGGAAGGCCGTTCGGTCAACCGTGCCGAAAGCACAAACAGTTCGCAGGACATCGACCGCTCCTTATCCGGTTATGGTAACCTTTCCATAAAGGATCTGGGAGGGAAGAAAAACAGGGTGCTGGCTTTCAACGTCAACGGTTCCCTGGGTGACTCGGATGGTGAGAGCCGTGAGAACAGTTTCATGAAGATGGTCTCCGGCGAGGAGAACAGGTCACTGAAGTATCTTTCGGAAGAAGACTCATATCAGGTCGGAGGTGGAGTCACATACGGCGAACCCATTGGAGAGAACTGGACTGTTTCCGCCAACACCCGCTGGTCCTATTCGAGGAACGACAGGACCCGGGATGCCTTCGATGCAGACGGGCGCAATGACTACTATTCCTCGGAATCACGCAACCGGTCAACCAGCCAGAGGTACGGCCTGACCGTCCAGCACAAATTCAAGGAAGGAACCTGGCTCACCCTCGGAGCAGCATTGAACGGAATGCTGAATGAAACTTATTCCAAGAGTTTCAATGTCTCCGACAATACCGGAGTGGGAGAATGGAACTGGTTTGTCTCTCCGGACTTCATTTTCCAGCATACGGCCGGAATGAACAGGTTCCTAGTCTCAGCCTCAGGAAACAGCCAGAGGCCGGGTAACTCGAGGATGATCCCGTCGATGAACATTATCGATCCTGCGCGTCCGACACTCGGCAACATCTATCTCAAGCCTTACGGCAACACCTACCTGAGCCTGAGCTGGAACAGAAATAACCGGGAGAAATTCTCAACCTTGATGGCCTATTTGTTCGGCAACTTCAACACCAACCCGATTTCCTACGCGCGATGGTACGACAGTGACGGAATCCTCTATTCAATTCCTGTCAACTCCAAAAAGAACACCATGAGTCTTTCAGGAGTGATCACTCATACCACTCCTTTGGATGCCAAGAAGAAATGGTTCCTGACTACAGATGTCGGATTAGGCTTCTCCGCTTCCACCAGCTACCAGGCCAAGGGCACCCTTGAAGGCCTGGACAAGGACTCATTTGACTATTCCTCCTTCATGGACTCCTTCTGGGGCGGGAAAGACGGAGACATCTTCTACAGCGGAAAGAGCGGATTTGAAGAGAGTACCACAAGGAACTTTACACCTGACTTCAGCCTGAGCCTCAAATACACTTCCGGAAATTTCAGCGGAAGGGTCGAGTCCGACTTCTCCGGCCATATTGCCCGCTACTCCCTGGATGACAGGGTCAACATGAACACCCTCGACTCCCGTATAGGAGCCGGAGCCAACTACAGGACAAAGCACGAATTCGAATTCGATACTGAGATAGCCTATGCCTGGTACAGAGGTTATGCAAAGGGTTACGGAGCCCCTGAATGGCAGTGGAACGGAGAGATTTCCAAGAACATCAAGGCGTTCAGTCTCAGCATCAAGATCAATGACATCCTCAACCAGACCAGGAACCTGACCCACACGGTCACTGCCAACTACGAGGAAGACACCTACCGTCTGGTCATGGGACGCTACATCCTTTTCGGGGTCAAATGGAACTTCGGCAAGATGAATGCCGCTCACAGCCAACGAGCCCAGAGAGCAGCGATCAACATGGTCTTCTGAGGTTTTCAGCGGCATGATACTTGTCTTTCAA
>JAEEGF012288804.1_pt1 | contig 51339 bp, 48 predicted proteins | sample 9134171 | NCBI WGS metagenome assembly JAEEGF01 (sample SAMN16246542, study PRJNA631951) | gut metagenome | biome: gut microbiome; feature: rumen; material: AP-attached | host: Bos | place: Iran: Karaj | collected 2018-10
CCATAGCCTGAGCCATGATCTCGTCGTTAATCTTACGTCCGTCCTCGTAGTACTGTGTGCAGGCCTCTGTTGTGATTGTGAAGCCCTGTGGTACTGGAAGACCAATGCTTGTCATCTCAGCAAGGTTTGCACCCTTACCGCCGAGGAGGTTACGCATTGTCATGTCACCTTCGCTAAACATATAAACCCACTTGTTTGCCATGTTTTTACCTTTCTTACCGGAAATCAGTCCGGTAACCTTTCATATATACATTTTTTATAACTACTGTGCGTTAATACACAGGAATTACCTTGAAGGAATAAAGCTGTCAAAAATGATGATGTCAAATCTCTTATTTGCAGCCTCCAGCTGCTCCTGACTCTTTATTGTCCAGGCAGCGGTAACGCTACCGAAAAGATGTCTGCACAACCGCAACGAAATATTTTGTGAATATTTGTGGTTGTAAGCAATGAAATCAGGTTTTGTAAGAAAATTGAAAAAGAGATTTGTAAGTATGAAGTACAGCGGCCCCTTAAACTCCTGCGGTTTGTCCTTGTGGAACTCGTCGGACAGCTGACCTCTCATTACCTGCGGGCGGTGCTTCCTGTACCAGTAAAGCCCCAGGGGATTGAATGATTCTATGCAATACACCCCTTTATAGCCCTCAAGCAGTTCATCAACCTTTGGACAGACGGACAAATCCTTGAGCTCGATCTTTAGCTCTATTATCAGCGGAACCTTTCCATTTACCAGCTTGAGGAAGTCCTCAAATGTGGGTATCTTCTCATTTGAATTAAGAATATGGAATTTCTGAAGTTCCTCAAAGGTGTAATCGATCACCTTTCCTGCTACTCCAAAGCTTCCGTCATCATTTCTGATGGCGTCCTGTGGGATCTCTCCCTCAGGATATCTGGCGCATCTTGCCAGCGTAAAATCATGAAATACTACCGGTACACCATCTTTTGTCAGCTGAACATCACATTCAATGCCATATCCGGCCGCAACCGCCTTTTGAAAGGCTGTCATTGTGTTCTCCGGTGCATCCCCCGCGTTATCATGAAGTCCTCTGTGAGCATACAGAACATCAAGATGTGGTTTTCGATCAGGCCTTCCGATCATCCTGGGCATTATCAAAAGCAGATAGATAACCGCCAGAACCGCTAAAACTATGCATAAAACCTTAAGTGTGATCATGTAAAACCACTTCCCGAATGATAAATTTATAACTTGTCCGCCAACTATTGTACATTGCTTTGTTCCTAAACGCAACAAATATAGGATTTTTATATGAAAAAAATCTCTTAAGTGATTGTAAAAAGTTTATATTTAAATTATCCTAAATTCAAAAGGGGGTTGGGGATATGAAATTAAACACAAAAAGAACCGTTCTTATCGGACTTGCATTCCTGTCCATCACAGCATTCTGGACATTCTACGATAATGAGATCCCAAAGATACTTAAATACAGCTTTGGTCTTGGGGAGACCGTAACCGGCGCCATAATGGCCCTTGATAACATACTGGCACTGTTTCTTCTGCCTGTCTTCGGAGTTTTATCCGACAGGACCAGTACCAGGATTGGAAAAAGAACTCCATACATCCTGTTCGGTACCGCCTCAGCTGTAGTTTTATTCTACATACTTATAGAGGTTGCCAAGCCCTCAGGAAATCTTATCTTCTTTATAATAGTGCTCTTCCTTTTACTGGTTGCTATGGGCACCTACCGCTCACCTGCGGTATCTCTCATGCCTGACCTGACGCCGGCGCCTCTTCGAAGCTCCGCCAACGCCATCATCAACCTCATGGGAGCTCTGGGCGGCGTCTATACACTGCTTATGACTATGTTCCTTTTAAAGGCAGCCGCTACCCCCGCCGACACCAACTACATGCCCCTCATGCTCAGCGTCATCCTGTGTATGGTGATCACGGTCACTGTAATGTTCCTTACAATCAGAGAGAATGATATAGCAAAAGAGATTGAGAAAGAAGGCGGACTTGGTTCCCTGGGCGACGATCTTGATGAATCAGAAGAAAAGACAAAGGGTTCCGGCGCACCACTTCCAAAAGCCGTCAGAACCAGCCTTATATTCCTTCTCTTCTCAGTAGCTTTCTGGTACATGGCATATAACGCAGTAACTACAGCTTTCACAAGATATGTCGGCGAAATATGGGGCCTTGAAGGCGGCAGCTACGCAGGAACCATGATGATCGCAACAGTTGCTGCAGTTCTCAGCTATATACCCATCGGCGCCATTTCCAGTAAGTTTGGCAGAAAAAAAGTCATCATCTTTGGCGTAGTACTCATGAGCATATGCTACATCACAATAGGCCTGATGCCTGTATACAACGGACTTGTAAATGTATTCTTTGCCATTATCGGCGTAGGCTGGGCAGCAATCAACGTAAACTCCTACCCCATGGTTGTTGAAATGGGAAAATCAGGCGATATCGGCAAATACACCGGAACTTATTACACATTCGCCATGGCAGCTCAGGTATTTACACCTATACTCTCAGGCTTCCTTTTAGAGCATGTATCTTACAGGACCCTGTTCCCATACGCCTTTGTGTTCTCAACCCTTGCATTCTTTACAATGCTTATGGTTAAGCACGGAGACTCCAAGCCTCAGGCTAAAAAGAACATTCTTGAGAACTTCGACGTAGACGATTGATTTAACAACCAAAAAGCGGGGTACCAGTCGCCGTGACCTGAAGACAACAAAAAGAGGGCATACTCCGAAATATATCGGGGAATGCCCTTAAATTTTGTCTTTAACCGGTATTAAACCTCAAGCTCTTTTCCTGTAAGAAGTCTGTAGGCCTCAAGGTACTTGTCGATGGTCTTGTCGATTACATCCTGAGGAAGGTTGTAGTCGCACTCAGGATTAGCCTTGAGATAGTTGCGCACGAACTGCTTGTCAAAGGATGGCTGATCGTGACCTGCCTCATAGCCTTCTACGGGCCAGAAGCGGGAGCTGTCGGGAGTGAGCATCTCATCTCCTATTACAACCTCTCCGTTCTCATCAAGACCGAACTCAAACTTGGTATCAGCGATGATGATGCCCTTTGTGAGCGCATACTCAGCGCACTTCTTGTAAAGAGCTATTGTGTAATCTCTGATCTTGGTTGCATACTCAAGGCCATGTCCCGGGAAATCTCTCTCAAGAACCTCTACGCTTCTGTCGAAGTCGATATTCTCGTCGTGATCACCGATCTCAGCCTTGGTGCTGGGGGTGTAGATGGGCTCAGGGATCTTGTCGCACTCCTTAAGACCCTCAGGAAGCTTGATGCCGCATACTGTTCCATCCTGAACATAGCTCTTCCAGCCTGAACCTGTAATATATCCGCGCACGATGCACTCTATAGGAAGCATGGTGAGCTTTTTGCAGAGCATACTGTTGCCTGTAAATCTCTCAGTTCTGAAAAACTCCGGCATATCTGCCGTATCGGTACTGATCATGTGGTTCTTAACAATGTCCCCGGTCAGTTCAAACCAGAACTTTGACATCTGTGTTAAAACCGCACCTTTTTTGTTCACCTTGTTCTTAAGGATCACGTCAAATGCTGAGATTCTGTCGGTTGCTACCATGATAAGGTTATCACCGATATCGTAGATCTCACGAACTTTTCCCTCTTTTACTGGACTGTACTCCTGCATAATTGCTCCTCCTGTTTGACTATAAATTGACCTCTATGCTAAAGCTATAAGCTTAGTCATCCTCTTCTTCATCTGCAATAGTATTATAAACTGTACGCTTTCTGGCCATTTCATCGTTTTCAAGGTACTCATCATAAGTGGTTCTCTTATCAATAAGTGTTCCGTCAGGAAGGATCTCCATGATCCTGTTGGCTGTTGTCTGTACAACCTGGTGGTCTCTGCAGGCAAAAAGCTCAACGCCCGGGAACTTGATCATTCCATCGTTAAGTGCGGAGATCGACTCCATATCAAGGTGGTTTGTAGGCTCGTCAAAGATAAGGCAGTTTGCACCGCTGATCATCATCTTGGAAAGCAGGCATCTTACCTTCTCTCCTCCGGAAAGAACCTTAACCTTCTTGATTCCATCCTCTCCGGCAAAGAGCATACGTCCAAGGAATCCTCTTACATAAGTAGCATCCTTGATCTGTGAGTAGCCGGTGAGCCACTCTGTGATATTGTAGTCGTTATCGAACTCCTTGGTGTTGTCCTTAGGGAAGTATGCCTGGGAGGTTGTTACCCCCCACTTGTATGTTCCTTCATCCGGCTCGATCTCGCCCATAAGGATCTGGAAAAGAGTTGTCTTGGCAAGCTCGTTTCCTCCTACAAAGGCAATCTTGTCGTCATGCTGAACTACAAAGGAGATGTTATCAAGAACCTTCTCCCCGTTTATTGTCTTGGAAATACCATCAACTGTGAGAACCTCGTTTCCGATCTCACGGTCAGGTCTGAAATCAATGTAAGGGTACTTTCTGCTTGAAGGCTTGATGGTGTCAAGCTCGATCTTCTCCAGGGCTCTCTTTCTGGAAGTAGCCTGCTTGGACTTACTTGCGTTGGCTGAGAATCTTGCAATGAATTCCTTGAGCTCTTTTATCTGCTCTTCCTTCTTCTTGTTGGCTTCCTTCATCTGGCGGATCATGAGCTGTGAAGACTCGTACCAGAAGTCGTAGTTACCGGCATAGAGCTGGATCTTGCCATAGTCGATATCGGCAATGTATGTGCATACTTTATTAAGGAAATATCTGTCGTGGGAAACAACAATTACGATGTTCTCGTAATTGATAAGGAACTCCTCGAGCCATGCAATAGCATCCAGATCAAGATGGTTGGTAGGCTCGTCCAAAAGCAGAATATCCGGATTTCCGAAAAGAGCTCTTGCCAAAAGAACTTTAACCTTCTGGTTACCATCAAGCTCCTTCATAAGCTTGTAGTGGTTCTCAGTCTCGATTCCAAGGCCGTTTAAAAGGCTCTCTGCATCAGACTCAGCTTCCCATCCGTTCATCTCGGCAAATTCAGCCTCAAGTTCACTTGCTCTGATACCGTCTTCGTCGGTGAAATCCTCTTTTGCATAGATTGCATCCTTCTCCTTCATTACCTCAAGAAGGCGGGCATTGCCACCCATAACAGTATCAAGGACCACATTTTCGTCATACTTAAAATGATCCTGTTCAAGAAATGAGAGTCTCTCACCCGGTGTTATAGCAACATCACCGTTTGTAGTCTCCAGCTGTCCTGACAGGATCTTGAGGAAGGTAGACTTACCTGCTCCGTTGGCACCGATGATGCCATAGCAGTTACCTTCTGTAAATTTGATGTTAACTTCTTCAAAAAGAGCCTTTTTGCCGACTCTGAGCGTTACATTATTTGCACTGATCATCTAAAAAACCTCATACTAAAACTATTCCTTGCAACAGTTCGTATTATATTTGAATGTCGTGCAAATTGCAACCAAAGTATTTATTTACAAAATCATCCATGGGTAGCGGCTTGGAATAATAATATCCCTGAAGGAAGTCGCAGCCGACATTTATCATAGACGCTTCCATATTCTCATCTTCTATTCCCTCACATGTAGTGTGAAAGCCCATGTGCTTAAAGGTCTGTACCATGGCGGGCAGTATCTCATCGGGATTCTTGCAGTAATCCCATACCACGCTCATATCAAATTTAATGTCAACAAAGGGATAATGCTTGATCCTGGTGAGATTGGAATAACCTGTTCCATAGTCATCAAGCGCAAACTTAAAGCCCTTATCCCTAAGGGAATGTATCTGCTTTATCATAAAGCTCTCATCTGCCATGGAAACCTCGGTGATCTCCAGGTGAATGAGTTTTGGATCCACGCCGTGCTTTTCAACGATGGCAGCATACCTGTCAGCCAGGTCGCTCTTTACAAACTGGATCGGTGAGAGGTTAACGCTGATCCACTCCATTCCCATTTTGGCAAGATCATGATTCTTTATAAAAATGCATGCCTTTTCAAAGACCTGTTCTCCAAGGATATTGATCTTTCCATTTTCTTCAGCCACAGGGATAAATACTACAGGAGATATAAGCTTCCCTTCACCGTCCCTTATCCTGGACAGTGCTTCCGCTCCTATGACCTTTCCAGTTTCAGCCTCAATAAACGGCTGCAGATAAACCTCAACCTGATTATTGTCCACGGCATTTTCAAGAGCTCTTTTAAGGGCCGCTTCTCCGGCGTAGTCGTTTATCTCTTTTTCCGAGATCACAACCGGTTCTTCTGAATCCATCTTATCTGCCTTCTCCAATGCCTCCATGATCGTGCTGAGAATAAAGTCTGAATTTTCAACTCTTCCCTTTACACTTACCGTAGCAAAGGCAACATCCAGATATAGCTCCAGATTATCATTAGCCCAGGCATGTCTGAACCTGTTTTTGATAAGATGAACACACTCCTCAACCGACATATCCGGTCCACCCACCACAAAGAATCTTCCATTTCTATAGTAGAAGGAATTGTATTCCGGGAAAGTATTTGTCAGATACTGACTTATCAGCGTAATGCCCATGTCCAGCTGCCTGCCGCCATAGATATCCCGCATTTCCATGTAATTGTGGATGACAAGACCCACTATGGTGTGATTCAGCTTTCCGTTGTTTTCCTCAAAATAATCCCTGAAGGCAGTTGCATTAAAAATGGAACCTCTGGATTCCAGATAGAATTCCGGATTTTCGAAAGCCAGATATACCACTATTATCGCCATGAGACAGAAGGTATCCATCAAAAGATATGCAGGAAGCATTCTTCTGAAAATGATACCCGCAAGCAGAACCAGGTTATAAAGCAGCATGCTGTAGAAATGTCTTTTTCTGATGCGATTTCTATATCTGAATGTCAAATAGAAGGAAAGCGCCAGATAGAAATAGAAAAAAAAGTACACATGGTTATAAAAGGGACCACTGTGATACTTGCCACCATCGAGATTGTAGACAAATCCAAACCATGGACTTAGAACGCTGGCAAGCCAGCCCACGCAAAATGGCAGGTAAACAATGCCCTCAAGAAGTCGGTTGGACTTATAATCAAACTTGAAAACTGTCGCTGTAAAAATAAAAAACCACAGGGCTCTTGCAAAGAAAAAGGTAAAATAGCAGACGTTCAAAAAATGGGCGACAGATAAGCTCACCTCTGAGAGATTACTGTCCGCCCAGCTTGAAACGATATCAAAAAAGATCACCGAGCACTCTATCCACAGGATGTTTAAAAACGTCCTGTTGAGCTTTATAGAGAGTCTTGGCAAAGAAAAATAGAACAGTACTATAATTAACAGTATAAACAAACTTGGTATTGCAAAGCCGTAATTCCACATAAGGAACCTCAATACTTTCCCTTTAACGAATTACCAGTTAGTTTAATTATAAAATACTATTTGCACTATATTTATGAATAAATATTAAAGCTTTTATTAAATAACTCTTTTAATTGCATCCAGCAGATCTTTATACTCTTCAAAAGCCTGCAGATGTGGATAGTCTTCCTTGATCTTGTCTGTTGTTCTGAATAAAAATCCATTTTTGGAGGCTTCGATCATGGCAAGATCATTGTAGCTGTCGCCGCTGGCTATTGTGTCATAACCGATGGACTGAAGTGCCTTAACGGTGGTGAGCTTGGAATTCTCTATTCTCATCTTGAAGCCTGTGATCTCTCCGCTCTCAGCTACTTCAAGGCTGTTGCAGAAAATAGTAGGCCATCCCAGCTTCTCCATAAGAGGAGTTGCGAACTGGGTGAAGGTATCACTTATTATGATGACCTGGGTAATGCTTCTGAGTTCGTCCAGAAACTCTTTAGCTCCAGGAAGCGGATCTATTGTTCTGATAGTGTCCTGAATCTCCTTTAGACCAAGACCGTGCTCCTTTAATATGCCAATTCTCCACTTCATGAGCTTGTCGTAATCAGGCTCATCCCTGGTGGTTCTCTTAAGCTCAGGTATTCCACTGGCCTTTGAAAAAGCGATCCATATTTCCGGTACAAGAACTCCTTCGAGATCAAGACAAACTATATTCATTGTTTATTCCCCTTTTTATCTGTACTTTTTTGAAAATCGTGTTTAGTTTAACACATTAAAGTGGCACAGACAACACAAAATTATGAGTTTATTGCTCCCAGTATGAACTCGCAAAGACCGTCGTGATCATTGTCCTTCGTCGTGACAACATCCGCAGCCTCTTTTACAATGTCAGTTCCGTTTATCATAGCGATGCCACAGCCTGCTGCCTGGATCATGGAAATGTCATTCTGTTCGTCGCCGGCTGCATAAGTATTTTTGATATCAACTCCCAGAAGATCCGCCAGCCGCTTAACAGCGCTGCCCTTTCCCGCATGAGAAGGGAATATCTCCAGATAATATGGATTGGAGTAAAGAAGCGTGATCTTATCCCCCACCATCTCCTGGAGAGCCATACGAAATCTCTCCTGCTTGTCGTGGTCATGAAGCTCAATTGCTATCATCTTTGACGGCGGCTCATCTATGTATTCCAGCACATTATCCGTAACGATAAGGGGCGTCTTAATTACTCTCCTGTAATAAGCCATGCACTCATTGTCATGCCTTGATATGATGTTGTTCTCATTGTAGGTATGGCAGTGAACATCCATGCTGTCAGCAAGATCCAAAATCTTTGGCACCAGCTCTATATCCACACCGGTTTTGTATATATAGCGCTCTTCATCCACGCTGTATATCTGTGTACCGTTGGAGCCGCAAAGAAAGCTACCCTTAAAATCCAGTTCCAGTCCGTCATAGACCGCCCTGGCGCTCTCTATTGCCCTTCCTGTATTAATGCAAAAGAAATGCCCTGAATCCGTAAACTTCTTCAGGGCGTCTCTGGTATCCTTTGTAATCTTCTTGCCTGATGTGAGCAGTGTCCCATCCAGATCAAAAAAGAAAATCTTTTTGTCCATTATTATCCCTCAACTATAAGATATCTTCCATCCCCGATATCAAATACCTCGTCTGCATCCAGGACATTTCCACCCTCGGTGTCAACGCCTGACTCTTCGAAGTACTCCTCAACCTCTTCAACGCCGTCTACGACAACAGCCATGCAATCTTCAAGAAATGCCTCGGCCTCCTCCATATTCTCAGCTACATCCTCCGGGAAGAGCTGGCCCTGGTTCTCAAGAAAACATCTTAATACAGCGTCATCATACTCGTGCATAACAAAACCTCCGGTAATTGTCATATTAGTTGGTGTTCTTTTAGTTCTTTATAGAGTCTTGCCACTGGAAGCCCCATAACATTGTAGTAGTCTCCGTCAATGCCCCTTATGTATCTGGCAAACAGTCCCTGGATTCCGTAAGCTCCAGCCTTGTCATCACATTCTCCGCTGGCCACATACTCTTTTACCTCGGCATCTGACATTGCCTCCACATGGACAAGTGTACACTCGCTGAATGTAAAGTGCCTGACCTCTTCGCCTTCATTGTAAAAGACTGTCACGCCCGTGTAGACGCTGTGGGTCTGGCCCTGCAACATATTCACCATATTTATGGCATCATCCCGATCTGTTGGCTTACCGAGAACTCTATGGTTATATGATACAACGGTGTCTGAACCGATTACAACAAATCTGCCGCCTTTATCCGTAAAAACTTTATAAAATATTTCCGAAGCTTTTTGAAAAGAGAGCTCCGCAACAACGTCGGAAGGCTCTGTACTGCTGCACACTTCCTCCGAAACTGAGGGTATTATCTCAAATTCCGGTATCACCTTTAAAAGGAGTTCCTTTCTCCTTGGTGACCCGGAGGCCAAAATATATTTCATCATCATGCCTTTCATTTATGCCTTTGGACTCATTTCAGGGATAAAGACCCTGCTGCTGCCGGCATCATTTTTCTTTGCAGCAAGAACTGCCTCGTCTCCAAATATCTTCTGGGAGTTGATCTTCTCAAAGTCAGCTTTTTTGCCACCGCCTATCTTGACGTAATTGCCCTTTCCATCCATGAGGTGTGCCTTCTCTGTGTCTTTGAGCTCTGTATCCAGGATATGCCACAGCTTCTCCTTGAGGTCACTGTTCTCAACAGGGAAAAGAATCTCAACTCTTCGCTCAAGGTTTCGCGGCATCCAGTCTGCACTGCTGGCGTACAGCTCGGGGCTTCCGCCATTTTCAAAATAGAATATCCTGCTGTGCTCAAGGAAATTGCCTACTATGGATCTGACGGTAATATTCTCACTGACACCGGGAATTCCGGCTCTGAGGCAGCATATACCTCTGACAATGAGATCAACCTTGACGCCTGCAGCGCTGGCTCTGTAGAGCTCCGCTATAACATCCTTGTGACAGATGGCATTCATCTTGGCCACGATATGCGCTCTTTCACCTCTGCGGGCATGCTCTTCCTCTCTCTTAATGAGATCCAGGATCCTGTCCTTGAGCCAGAGAGGAGCGATGGCAAGCTTGTTCCATCCAAGGGGCTCACTGTAACCGGAGAGCATGTTAAATACCGCTGTGGCATCCTCACCAAAGGCAGGCGCACAGGTAAACAGGCCAACGTCAGTGTACTGCTTGGCTGTGGAATCATTGTAGTTACCGGTACCAAGATGAACGTATCTCTTGATGCCGTCCTCTTCTCTTCTCACTACAAGTGTGATCTTACAGTGGGTCTTAAGTCCCACAAGACCATATATAACGTGACATCCGGCTTTCTCAAGCATCTTGGCCCAGACGATGTTGTTCTCCTCGTCAAACCTTGCCTTTAATTCTACCAGAACCGTAACCTGCTTGCCGTTGTCTGCTGCCTTGGCAAGGGCTGCGATGATTGGTGAATTACCGCTGACTCTGTAAAGTGTCTGCTTGATGGCCAGTACGTCAGGATCAACTGCTGCCGTCTCAACAAACTTCACCACGTTCTCGAAGGTCTGGTACGGATGGTGCATGAGAACATCTCCGCGGGAGATAACATCAAAGATATTCTCTCCTCCGTCAAACTCCGGAACGACCTGAGGTGGATTGTAGCTGTGCTCCTTGAGGTCATCAAAGCCCTCGAGCTTGTACATCTTCATAAGGAAGGTCAGGTCGATAGGTCCCTCTATGTTGTATATTTCATTGTCCTCAACATCCAGCTCTGAAGCTATTCTGGACAGGAGCTTTTTATCTATACCCGCTGCAGTTTCGAGCCTTATTGCCTGACCCCACTGGCGGCGCTTTATCTGCTTCTCGATCTCTTTTAACAGATCCTCTGCTTCGTCCTCGTCTATGGAAAGGTCGGCGTTACGGCCAACTCTGTAGGCTGAGCAGGTTAAAACGTTATAGTTTAAAAAGAGCTTGTGCATGTTCCTGGTGATGATCTGCTCAAGGAGGATTACCTTCCGGATATCGCTATCTTCATCTCCCGGAATCTCCAGGATTCTCGGAAGAACGTCAGGCACCTGAACCGTCGCAAAGTCCACCTCATCGCTGTTCTCCTTTTTCTTAAGAAGAGCTCCGATATTAAGGGACTTATTCCTGATAAGCGGAAATGGTCTTGAGGAATCCACTGCCATGGGAGTAAGAACAGGATACACGTATTCGTCAAAGTATCTGTCCACAAACTCCAGCTCCTTTTTTGTCAGATCCTCACTTACAGCGATCTTAAGCCCCTTCTCTATAAGCAGCGGAAGGAGCTGTTTATTGTATATCGCATACTGCTTGTCAACGAATCTGTGCACCGCATCCAGCACCTGCTCCAGCTGTTCGCTTGCTGTAAGTCCTGCTATGTCGGGCTTTTTGTAGCCGGCATTGATCATATCCTTCAGGGAAGCTACTCTTACCATGAAGAATTCGTCCAGGTTGCTGGCGGAAATACTAAGGAACTTAAGGCGTTCAAACAGAGGATTTGACTCATCCTCTGCCTCGGACAGTACCCTTTCGTTGAACTGCAGCCAGCTAAGCTCTCTGTTTATATACAGCTTTGGGTCTTCAAAGTCGATTGCTCTTTTTTCCTTATCCTTTGCCATAGCTTATCCCTCACATCATTTTCTTTTGCCTTATCACGGGTCTGATTCCGAATACCTCTTCAAAGAATGCCGCTCTGTTGGTGAACAGTCCCTTCTCCAGGGTAATGTCATCTCTGGTATCGATGTTTATTATCATCTCTTTGTCTTTTAGCGTAACCTTGACATCCTTGAACTTCTGCTTGTGGGTCCTGTCCAGACCGTTGGCCACGCGAAGGATCGCGGTGAGCTTGGCAACCCGCAGGTACTCCTCATAGGAGAACCCCTGAAGATACGGGCTGTTATCGCCGTAGTGGTCAAATTTCTCGTGATTGTATCTGACCACGTTTGCCACAATTGTCCTCTCCTTGTGGGAAAGACCGATGATCTCCGTGGACATGATAATGTTGTAGGAGCAGTCTCCCAGGTTAACCATGCTGATATATTTGCCGCAGTCGTGAAGCATGGTGGCAACCTGCAGAAGAAGCCTGTCTCTGGCGGTCAGTCCATGGATCTTCCTGGTGTTGTCAAATATCGCCAGAGCGATCTGCTGCAGAGTCTCCCTTCTGCTCTTGCTGCCCATGTATCTCTTGGAAATGTTCTGGGCGCAGGAAATGATATCGTGTTCGAAGTCATGGGGAGACTTGATAAAGTTCTTTTTCTCAGCGTACTCATATGCTATGCCGTCGCAAAGTGTTACGCCAGGAGCCCACAGGTTCTCAGCCTTGGTTATGTCCAGAATACACTTGATGAGGATAGCCGACACGTAAAGAAGCGGTATGTTCTCCTCGGGAATGTTGAATCTGGTGGCCACCTGTCTGGAATTGACGTCGTTGGCATTTGTAAGGAACTGATTGTATTCCTTGTTGGAGCAAAAGCCTGTAGCGTCCTTGTCGTTCTTGATCCTTCTAAGCACCGGCGAAACGTAGTCGTCTATGATGATCAGGTTCTCTATCTTGCGGTCTTTTAAGTACATCTTGGAAAAGACAGCCAGCTGCGTATTTACCAATTCGGAGATAAGATCAAAGTACGCCGCCCTGGTGGCATTTACTGTCTGCATAATGGCGCGGAGTCTTAAAACTCCGGTCTTGAGATTCTGGGTGGCGATGAGTGCATCCTTTTCAAACAGGGAAATCTGGATGCTTCCGCCTCCGATGTCGATGATGGCAGTGGGCTTTTTGATCACCTCCTGAAACTGCTCGTTTTTAAGCGCGATGGATTTGTAATCAAGAAACCTCTGCTCGGAGTTACTTAGTACGTCTATCTGGATATGTGTCCTCTGTCTGATCAGCTCTTTTAAGATGACAATGTCCCTGGTCTCTCTGAAGGCACTGGTGCCGTAGGCCTTGTATTTGGTCGCACCATAGGTCTTCATGACCCGGCGGAACTCAGAGAGTATTCTTATGAGCTCGTCCACGCGGCTGCTGGAGATCGAGCCCTTGGCATAGGTCTCAGAGCCAAGGTCCATGCGGTGTCTCACATGGTCCAGCTCCCTTACGCCGTTTTTATCTGACAGCTCAAATATCTTAAGAGCCATCTCATAGGATCCAACATCTATTGCTGCAAAAACTTCACCGTTCATATCCGCCCCTCGCGAAATTAATGGTTAGTAATTACCAAGGATCTTCATCATTCTGGCTTCTTCCCGAAGGCCTCTGAGCGCATTCTTAACTGCGCTGTCCTCCAGGTTTCCGTCAAAATCAATGAAAAATCTGTATTCCCAGTTCCTGTCCTCAATAGGCCTTGACTCGATCTTGGTCATGTTGAGACCGTTGTAGATAAAGTGACTCATGATGTGATAAAGAGATCCTGCCTCGTGGGGAATCTCCAGGCACAGGCTGATCTTGCCGGCGCTCTTAAGGTATACCTTCTGGTTTGTCACCACGATGAATCTGGTGGAATTGCTGTCCGCCTGGTTCACCGCCTCCTTTATGACTTCAAGGCCGTAGATGTCGGCAGCTCTTTTACTGGCGATGGCCGCCTGGGTCTTATCCTTATCCTCAGCAACCTTCCTGGCTGCAAAGGCATTATTCTTCATGCTGACCTGCCTGATATCACTGTGCTCAGCAAGGAATCTCGCCGACTGCATCAGCGCCTGGGGATGTGAGTAGACTGTGGTTATATCCTCAAGCTTAGCTCCCGGAACTCCCATCAGGCAGTGCTTGATATCGATTATCTGCTCTCCCACAATGTAGTTCTCGTACTCGGTCAGAAGGTCGTAAACCTCGCTTACGATGCCCGCTGTTGAATTCTCAATAGGAAGAACCGCATAATCCGCACTTCCGTCCTCCAGTGCTCCGAAGGCATCCCTGAAGGTCTCAACGTGAAACCTCTTGCATTCCTCTCCGAAGAACCTTATGGTGGCCTCCTCTGAATATGCCCCTTCTGCTCCCTGGTAGCACACTCTTGTCCCCGGGATGTTAAGATTATCTATCTGTATAAAGGGAAGTCTAAGGGATGCTCCATCCTCCTGCAGCTTTTGATACTGAAGCTTTCTTGACATTGACATTATCTGGGAAAAGAGCTCCCTGATCCCGATGCGGTTGAAATCTGAATGAGCAAGCCCCGTCAGTGTCTGTATCTTCTCCTGCTCCCTGTCCTTGTCGTAAACCTTTTTGCCGTTTGCTATCTTGTAATCTGCTATCCGGGATGAAACCTCCATCCTCTTTTCATATAGTTCAACGAGGGATGAATCAATCTCGTCTATCTGCGCTCTTAGCTCTTTTAAGTCCATCTGAAGTACTCCCTGTAATGATTTCTATTTAAAAGTTTATCTTAATTACTGCTTGATAGCAAGAAGTCACAGGGGATATAATAAGTGACGGAGGGAAAAATATGAACCGTAAATACCTGCTGTTTTTTGCTTTGATCCTTACTATCGTGGCCGGTACTCTCACGCTTTACTTCTTAGATAAGCGTGTTCCTATGAGTCCCCTTAATCACGGTAACATTCCCGGAAACATGCAAAACGGCGGTCTTTTTTTCGAAATGGACGGCAAGGTTTATTTCTCCAATGCTTCCGACGACGGATGTCTCTATTCCATGAATGTCGATGAATCCAAACCAAAGCGCCTGACCAGCATGGGCTCCAAATACATCACCGGAGCTGACGGTTATCTCTATTTCTACATGGACTCCACCAGCAAATCTTCAAAGGTTACAGGACTTGGCTCCGCCACCAATCAGTACGGTATCTATCGCTGCAAGGTTAACGGACGCAATCTCACCTGTCTTATCAGAGATTTTTGCGGCGAAGTACAGCTGTGCGGCGAATATCTCTATTATCAGATCAAGACCGACGGAACCCTCAACAAGATGAAATGCAGCAAGACTGATCTTTCCAAGGTTTCTGACGAACTCATTTCCCCTATGTGCTATGACAACGGAATAATCTATTTTACCGGTGTCATCGACGATCACGATATTCACGCCATGTACACCAACAGCGGCGATATGATAACCACTGTAGTCAGTGGTCACAATTTCTTCCCCGTTGTTCAGGACGGATATATCTATTACCTGAACGGTGATGCCAACTACAGCATCTGGAGAACCAATCTCTCCACCGGTGAAAAGCAGCTTGTCACCCCTGACAGAGTTGACTGCTTCACCCTTGATCGCAATCATATTTACTATTCCTATTCCAACGCTCAGGCTCCTTCCCTTCGCAGATGTAATCTTGACGGAAGTGATAAAATAGTTTTATTTGAAGGCGTTGTGAACAGCATTAATATCACAAGCCGTTATGTTTATTTCAAATTATATGGCGATGATACTACCTACATGCATATGCCACTGGATCTGTCAGCACCGGCTACAGTTTTCTCAGTAATATCCAAATAGATGATAAGCGCGTATTCTCTTTTTAAAGGATACGCGCTTAACTATAAACAAATTTTAAAAGAATGGGAGAAAGTATGAACAATTTAAGGCACATGATGAATCCTCTTGATTTTTCAGTTGAGGAGCTGGAAAATCTCTTTGACCTGGCGGGGGAAATTGAACGGGACATGGAAGGGTATTCCCACAAGTGTGATGGCAAGATCCTTGCCACCTGTTTCTACGAACCCAGCACAAGAACCAGGCTGTCCTTTGAAACAGCCATGCTCCGCCTTGGAGGCAAGGTAGTGGGCTTTGCGGATGCAAACAGTTCTTCCGCAGCCAAGGGCGAAAGCGTTGCAGATACCATCAGGGTAATCTCCTGCTTTGCAGATATCTGCGCCATGAGACATCCCAAGGAAGGTGCCCCTATGGTAGCAGCCAGCAGATCTACTATTCCTGTTATCAACGCAGGCGACGGCGGACATCAGCACCCCACCCAGACACTGACTGACCTTCTTACCATCAGGTCTTTATACGGCAAGCTCTCCGGATTTACCATCGGCCTTTGCGGCGACCTTAAGTTCGGCAGAACAGTTCACTCACTAATAAACGCCCTGAGCAGATACGAGGGTATCCGCTTCATCTTTATCTCACCAAAAGAGCTGCGGGTTCCCGATTACATCACAGAAATGCTGACACAAAAGGGCATCCCCTACGAAGAAGTTATAAAGCTCGAAGACATAATGCCTCAGCTTGATTTCCTCTACATGACCAGAGTTCAGAAGGAAAGATTCTTCAACGAGGAAGACTACGTAAGACTGAAGAACTTCTATATACTGGATAAGGAAAAAATGGCTCTTGCAAAAGAGAAAATGTTTATCCTCCACCCTCTTCCAAGAGTAAACGAGATCTCCGTTGAGATCGATGATGACCCGAGAGCCGCATACTTCAGGCAGGTTCAGTACGGCCTGTATGTCAGAATGGCTCTGATACTTACGCTTCTTAAAATCAAATAATTTTGGAGGATTCATATTATGCTAAATATTGGAAAAATAGAAGAAGGTTTTGTTCTTGACCACATTAAAGCCGGCAAGAGCATGCAGATATACAGACACCTTGGCCTTGATAAACTGGACTCCACCGTGGCCATCATCAAGAACGCCAAGAGTAAGGCCATGGGCAAAAAAGATATCCTGAAGGTTGAGTGTGACATCAACTCCCTTGACCTTGACGTTCTTGCCTTCATCGACCACAACATCACAGTAAACGTAATAAAGGAAGGCAAGATCATTGAAAAGAGATCCCTGGTCCTTCCAAAAGAGATCACCGGCGTAATCCGCTGCCACAATCCCCGCTGCATCTCTTCCATCGAGCAGGAGCTGCCACAGATCTTCTATCTTGCGGATGAGAAGAAGGAGATCTACAGATGTAAGTACTGCGATGAAAAATATTCCGAGAATGATATTATCTGACAAAAAACATCAGGAGCAGCTTTATGGGCTGCTCCTGACATTTTTAAGAGAGAAAGAGATTATTTAAATGAAGAAGTAATTAGCTTATTTGGTTTAGCTCGCCTTCGCGAGCTCGTCAGCAAATCTGATAAGCGCCAACTCTATGTTATCGAGATCTTTATCGGTAATAACAGAATCCAGGGTTTTATCTATATACTTCATTTGTGTTTCATCGAATATTTCAACTAAATAGCCCATCGGTTTTTACCTCCTTTATCTCTATACTTAATCGTCAATTTCAAAATCTACGATTTGTCCGTTTGTTACTGAAATGTTGTAATTATACTCTACAAATCCTACCCTGAATTCCACTTCATAGACTTCTTGTCCATCTTCGAAGTCTTTCTTTACTTGTGTGTAAAGTGTATCTTCCTTCTTGTATCCGGCATGATCAAGTGCTATCTCTAAAGCCTTATCCTCTGATATTTTCTTCACTGCACTGTCATTAGCAGCGGGCTTTGTATACTTTGTCTCGATCTCCTGATCAAAGGAATTTATCTTTCCGGTCTGTGCATCAATTTCGTAATCATATTCAGCATTGCCCTTGAAGAACTCGATCTCGTATTCAGCTCTTCCGTTTTCTGCTTCATAACCCTCCTTTACTATTGTTACTTCATCTGCCTTAAGTCCTGCATTATCAAGCGCAATTTTCTTTGCCTGATCCAGCGTTATCCTTTCAATTGCAAATGATGTTATTGGCGTTGCTGATATGATAACTACTGCTGATGCAACTGCGGTTGCTACTGTTGTTAAAAGATTTCTCTTCATCTTTTATACCCCCTCAGGTTTTATCCCTTACCTTTTTTTCTGATGTGGTTTTCTCTTTTCTTGAGATAATAATATCACCCAAAGTATCACAGAACTGTCACACGATTCCCAGAGGGAGAAAAGGTGTTATAATAGGCATAAATACTGGGGTTATCGAAAATGAAAAAGCTTATAAAAGTATCACAGATTATTGTTTTAATAATATTTTTTCTGACAGGATGTGGGCAGGCATCGTCATTCAGACCAATGAAATGTAATGGCGATATCTCTTTTGACTATAGGCTGCTTAGCCCTAAGAGCCATAAGTGTCAGCCTCTGGTGATAGTCTTCCATGGTTATGGTGATGTGGAAAATGAGTGCCGAATAGCCTCGTCACTGGGGTCTGTCGATAATCAGGATGTCCGCTCCTGCTACGTGCTTGCACCTGTTGTAGAAGATAATATTTACCTGGCGCTTTCAGAAAGGGATATGCTGTACAGTTCATTAAAAGACATCGTTGATGAAATGATGGTTTCAGGAAAAGTTGATGCAGACCGCATTTATGTGATGGGCAATTCCTTCGGAGGTCTTGCCACCGTAGAATTCACAGAAAAGTATCCTGATCTTGTAGCCGGTGCTGTTGTTATGTGCCCGGCGCTCTCCTATTCTCAGGAATCCACTTCAAATCTGGTACAGATGAAGAATGTCCCCGTCTGGTTTGCCCAGGCCACTAATGACAATGTCATTCCAATAAAAACAAGCCGCAATGCAGTTTCTACGCTGCAGCGGCTTGGGGCTGTTGAAGTTCGTTTCACAGAGTTTTCCGACGAGGAAATGTTGGCTGCCGGCGCTGCCTATGGCTTTCACGAAGCCGATATAGCAGTGATGGCGGATGAAAGTTTTGTGGAGTGGCTGTTTGATAAGAGAAAGGCATATTAATCTACTCTTAGCCCCCAAGGTAGCCAAGGGGCGGCACTTGGGCATGTAAAATCATGGGTGAAAAGAAGCTGGTTATATATTGAATCCAAACTCATGATAATCTGCGCACTTGTCATGGCCGACGACTCTTACCAATGGTAACTGTACTGAGCAATTGGTAAGAGTGGGATTTTCATGTTCTCTCCATTTTTTAAAAACAGCACCACTTAGAGTGCATTTGCAAAACACATTTTGGTGAGTTTCTTACACAGTTTCACTCCATTATGCTTCTGCAGAGGCGAATAGTATGATGGCGGATGATTAATTCCGAATCAATTCTCAATCAATGCTATGTAAGTGCACTCCAAGAACATAGGTATTTTGAAAAATGGTGGGAATCGATAAAACGTTTCCCACCAAGGTAATCGCCAGAACTAAAATGGTATGAAACACCTCAAGGATCACTCTGTCCACCATTTCATAATCTTGAATCAGGCACACTTTCAGCCATCGTATTATGGCTAACAGCGGCAAAACAGCCTCTGGGCAGGTAATTTCCCAAGCCAAAGAATAATACCTCTCCGAATTTTATGGCAAATCCCGCAAAACAGGTTCTAGGGCATGTAATCTAATCTCCATGTCCAAAGGCTTATGCCACCCTCAAGCCCGAAGCCAAATTGCTCAAAAACCAGTGCACCAACTTTGCCTGCCCCGGTTGGTGACCCTTTTGCACAAAGTAAGGCCCTTGACGGCGGACCGAGCGGTGCTACAATCCAAACGCCGGAGCAGAAAAAAGGGACAAGGAGAACCATCCCCACTGTCCCATTCATGTAAATTCCTTCATTACTTCAGCAAACTTCGTAAGATATTCATCTTGCTCGGCCAGAATCTCCTTCTTGTTTCTTTCTATAGCTTCCGGAGAGAGTTTTTCAGATGATAAGAATTTCAGGTTATCTGCGGCTTTCTGGCTTTTAAGGACTATCTGTCTGTATAATGGTCCGACGCACAAAAGCTTAAGAGCCTCTTCATCAGACAGGTATCCGCTTGTCATGATACCCATGGTGTCAAAGATTGTGTCATTTGCTATTGGGCCTATAAGAAGGTCTGTATCTGACAGCTCATCAGGCATCGATCTTCTGTTTGAAAAGACATATCGGAACCACTCCCTGTCTCTCTCAAAGATCTTCACCTTGAGGGTTGTATCATCCAGCTCGTATGAATTGATGATTATATCGGCGCCTCTTTTTTCCCTGACCCAGCGGCCGGCAAATTCATAGCTGTCCGAAACGTAAAAGCCCTGTCCAAAATCAGCGTTTTTACGTCCCCTATGGATATCCGGAACTTTTATCTCATCGTATCCTGCGTGATATACCTTCATCGTTGATACCCCCGGTTTAAAGCTCTTTTTCGTAGCACAAAAAGTCCTGATCATACATAAAGCATTCTCCTACGACGTTAAAGCCAAACTTCGCGTAGGATCTTATAGCTTTTACATTGTACTTGTTAACCAGAAAATGTATGCTCCTGTATCCTCTGGCTTTAAGTTCATCCATACCGCGCTGCATCATTTTCCGGGCAATGCCCCTGCCCTGCATGGAGGGCTTAACTGCAACACGGGCCAGTTCTCCGCCCGGGAATATCGACCTGTCCCAGCATTCCAGCGAATCTACGGCATCGTCTACTTCAAGGGAGATTGCAGCAATGATCTCATCATTCTCCTTCATAACAAACAGTGCATCACGGGATAAGTCAAAGCTGATCGTATCATCAGAAGGGTAGTCCTCATCCCACGCGCAGTACTCTCTTCCCTTCTGCTGCTCATAGAGCTTTAGTATCTGTTCTCTGTCGTCTTCTGTAGCAAGTATTATTTTCTCGTCAATCTGGTCCATCAAGGTGTGCTCCTATAATCTTTTTAAAATCACCTTGCTCTGTCGGATTTCGAATTCAGACCTCTTACTGGTCACGTCTTTGCAGTAATCCAGTGTCTTCTGCATTTTTTCTACCATAATCTGCACTTCTGAAAAGATGTTCTCATCATCTGTTTTGCAGGAAAGAATAAATGCGTTTGCGGTCATACGCATGGATCTTATTGATTCAAGCTTTCTGTTTTCAACTATCTCTATCTCGTCCGTCAAGGTGTCTATATCGTACATTACAAGCGGATTTCTGGTGGCAACCACATCGATCTCATCAGAAACTCTGATAAGCGCGGCAAGATAAGGAAGGCAGACTGTGTTGCCGTTTGGAAGCTCAAGCTTTTCCGGGTACTCGCTCTCACTGTAAAGGTCTGTCTTTCTGTGTCCTCTGGCAATCTGTTTGATTGCAAAGAGATGCTGCTTTGAAGGTATGTCAAATAAATCTGCATATTTCTCAAGGAATAATCCGCTAAACTCGTTGTGATAGGTTCTGACAAAGTCAGTTTTGGTGGAATCAGGATGGCTTGCATAAAACTCTTTTTCGCCGAGCTTTTCTGCAAACTCTTCATAATCCTTATCGCTTACACCCATTCCTACATCGTGGAAATAGATTGCAACAAGCAGGACGTAGATCTCATCTGCGTTAAGCTTATCTATCTGAGATGTGCCGATAAGTCTGTTGCAGGAATCTATTACTGTCATGGAATGAAGTTCTGAATGATCTGTATATTCAGGGAATAGCTGTCTGTATCTTGTAAGTATCTTCTGTGTGGCAAATACGGTGTTTCTGAATCTCTGGTGGAGATCCTGGTTGAGCTCCTTAAGGGTCTTTTCCAAAAGATAATCAGTCTCCTGATTCATGAGCTCATTCTCCGAGCTGAAGGTAACTGTCAGTACGTTCAGTCCCAGCATGTTCTGATATGAAATGTCATCGGCGATCTTGTTGATCATCTGGATTCCAATGCTGTCAAAATCTCCCTCTCCGGATGATATCTGACACAGCTCCAGAGGATTGAATGGTGCGCAGTCGTCCTTGATCCTTAGCATTATGCTGCTGCCCTTGTTGATGACCATGGAATCAAGGGAATGTTTCTTTTTGTCTGCGTTAAAGCCATGGGTTATAACGTATCCTGCTATCTCCTCGAGACACAGTGCGGAATAATAAGAAGCTCTTTTACCCATGCCGCTGTTCTCGCAAAATTCCTGTGTCTTTGCAGATGAAAGCATTAGCTCATCCATGTCTCTGACAACGATATCAAGAACGCAGTCGTTTGATACACCAAAGTCAGGCGAAAGGAACATCCACTCATCGAGATTTCTCGGGATATGCTTCCAGTAGATCAGTGCATAAATCGGCACAAGAAGTAATGTCAGTACAATTCCGATAGGGGTGGCGATCCATATGCCGAGAGCTCCCATTATCGGCGCAAGTATAAGTGATGGAATGACCATGGCAAAGAATCCGTCGAATACTGAAACAACATTGACAAACAGCCTGTGATCCATCGCCTGGAAGTAATTCGTGGATACCTGACAAAGGAGGATAAGCGGAATGCAAAGGACAACTATGATGGTGAGCTGAAGATTAAGCCTGTATACATTCGATGTCGTGTCCGGGAAGAAAAGCTGTGCTATAAATGGCGATATTACAAGGGAAATTGCTGTAAGTGCCACAGACAGCATCATGCCTTTCGTCAGGACTATCCTGAGTATGCTGCGCATGGAATGCTTGTCCTCTTCGCCGGCAAAAACACTGATGAGCATTCTGATAATGGATCCGTTGCCAAGGCAGTACGCAATGAAGATTCCGCGTATCATGTTGAAGGCTGACATGGCTGAAAGACCGTCATTTCCTGAGTACTGAAGAAGGAGACGGTTGATCACGATTCCCCTCACTGAAAGGCAAAATACCAGCAGTGCTCCGGGAATTCCGATCTTTATCATATTGCCAAGATCCGGCCAATATGCATCTTTGAACCTGTAGTGGAACTGTGCCTTTGAAGTAAAGTAATAAGGCACAAGAATAAGGAAATACAAAAGATTGCTGGCAGAGGTGGCCAAAGCAAGTCCCCACATGCCCATATTAAACACAACAACAAACAGAATATTAAAAGCAGTATTTGATATGACCATAACGGCTATACCGATATAGCTACGGGTACTCTGCCTTTCCATCTGCAAAAACGACTCGACCTGCTGACCTAAAAGCATGGGAATTATACCAAAAGCATAGCCCACTATGTATCTTATAAGATCTGCCTTAAGCTCTTCATTGGTTCCCAGCATAACGGCTATCTGACCGGGCATAATAAAGCTCGCTGCCGTGATGATGACTCCTATAATGAAGGTGATGGTGAGGTTCAGGGAAAAGATTCCTTCCGTCTTATTAAAATCGCCCTTTCCCATATATCTGCCACAAAGCACCGTGGAACCACCAAGAAGCATGTAGCCTATAGCCTGGAGGACACTGACCATGGAGTAATGAAGTCCGATGACGGCAACCGCATTGGAATCTATGAATCTTCCGGCTATCGTACCATCCACAATGGAATTGATCGATCCCATGGCAAAAATCAGTACCTGAACCGGCAGCATATTGAAGAAAAGCCTTGAAAGCATCTCATCTCTGCTGAATTTCTCGCTCTGCCCTCTAATACCCATGAACAATCCTCCCAAATCATTTATCACTTATTAATTTATCATATTGTGATAACTAAATTCGTTAAGATTATATAAATATTAATTCGTTCTGCATCTGTGCCCGGATGCTGCTTCAAAATTGTATCTCACGATCCCCAGATCAAGTTTTGTCAGTGGTCCAAAGCCTGCTTTTATAACCGCTTCCTCTCCGTCAATATCAATGAAGAACTTCTGCTGGTTCACTGCTGTAGGTGCCTGAAGCGCTGCTTCTAAGCCCTCCCTGTACCAGTCAGGCATGTCCTTTTCAGAAGTACCGCATAGCTTTGACAGCTCTTTTGACTTGTGGGCTGTGCCTGAATTAAGACCATAACCGATTGCGATGACACATACGATCTTTTCGCCTGCATCAATCTCTGCCTTGCATTTTCCTTTTCCATAAGTTCCGGCAACCCAGCAGGTATTTAGTCCGAGCATCTGAGCTTCAAGAACGATCTTTTCACCGTAATATCCGCAAAGCTCATCAAGGTTACCAAGCTTTTTGGAACCAACCATGGCAATATAGTTATTTACTCCGGTAAACTTCCCATAATGACCAAGCAAAGTGTCAAAGCACTCCGGATCATCAGTTACCAGCTGTATGTGAAGTCCGCTTTCTTTGTTGCATTCCTGAATAAGATGTTCAAGAGAAGTCCTCACATCCCCAATGATCTTATCTGATGAATACTGTCTTACGCTGTGTCTTTGTCTGATTGCCTCCCTGATATCCATTTTTTACCTCCCGTCTGACAGTGCAGCACTGTTGCTACTTAGAAATTATTGCCATTCCATCCCCAGTCATGTGTTGCAGAATACTTAACATACATATGATCCGGTGCTATTCCCAGAACGTCGCCATATATTTTGGTGAGCTCAGCAGTCATCTTTGCAAACGCTCCGCGATCTGCGTCTCCATAGACACTTACTGCTATAAATGCAGTTGGCTGCTGGTCTTCGCCTCTAAAATACATATTCTGATCATCTGCAAGATCTATCATGAGCCAGGTCTCGCTCTTGCCGGGGATCAGTGCGATTGCCTGTCCAAGTTTTTCCTTGAGCTCTTTTCTCTGCTCCGGGGTTGTCTTAACACTTACCTTAGAATCAATAAATGGCATGATATTCCTCCTACCCGTCCGTTTTTTATTCTATAGTGAATATTGAATCAAAGCCTGTCTGCTGAAGTATCTCCATGACACTGTCATTCACATTAACAAGGGTAATGCCCTTCTTGCATTTTTTCTGCATTATGAGCAGCACTCTAAGGCCCGCTGATGAAATATACTCAAGATCTTTGCAGTTTACGCAGGCTTCATCTATCGTAAAGTATCCCACCGTCTTTTCATAGAATGCCAAAAGTCCCGGAGATGAGAGTGTATCCAGTCTGCCTATCAGGTGCAGATCCAGCCTGTTCTGAGAAAACTCTGCTTTAAGGTCAAAATTCTCAGCCTTTGCTTCTCTTGTATCGAGCTTTTCTCCTTGAACCTTAGTCGGTGTTATCTTCCAGTATGCATATTTGGACATAGTATCCTGGAGCGCTGCTCTCTGCTCAGCTGTAGCCTTTTTAAGGCTGGCAAGCTCCGGAACGCATTCACTTACAATGATACGTTCTGCGCTAAGTCCATGCTTTGCAAGAAAGGCAAACGCACCGGCCATAGTCTCTTCCACCTTATCCGGCTTAAGCATAAGAGATCTGGAAATGACCTCCACATCCGATCTGTCCTGGGCGCGCTTCTGCCCCTTAAGAAGGATTTCCATGTAATTGTCACCAAATACAGCCTTGGTGGTCAATACATACGCAAGCGCAGTCTCTACATCGGCCAGATACCAACAGCCACCGTGCTCAGTGAGTATCCTGCGAATATTGTCACACAGCTGCCCAGCCTCTGAGTCTGTGAAGTACATCAAAAGACCTTCTGTAGTAATGCAGACTTCTCCCTCAATATCATCAAAGACTTCCTTTAACGAATCGTAATTTGTAGCATCCACACCCGCAAATCTTACAAGCCTGCGCTTGTCTTCGTCTATGAGGGATGTGATTACCGGTGCCGCCTCGTTTATCGCAGCCGGTAAATCAAGCCCCACAAATCTTTTACCTTTATTAGCAAACTCGATCGCTCTTGGGGTATAGCCACACGGAAGATCGACCTCAGTTGCATAGCCTGATTTCTCCGCAAGAGCTCCCATAGTCCTGTATCTTGTCTCAAGGATTACAGAATTGGCCAAAAGCTCATCAGGGGTTATATCATCCTGGGTCCCCTCCCGTGTAAGCTTAAGCCTCTCGGAAATCTCAGATGCATTCTTATCTCCGGTTGACGCCAGCTGAAACAATGTCATTTTGGCAGTGTTAAATACCGGGTTGATTCGTTCAAGAAATTCCTGATCAATGTACAAATTTGATAGATCCATGAAAGCCTCCTGCAACATCATACAAATTTTGCATTTATATACCACTTATTCAAGTATATCAGATATTTGCATTATGAAGCACTGACAAATTGTGAAGAATACAGTTCGTAATATGCCCCCTTCTTTGCCATAAGGCTCTCATGATTTCCCCACTCCAGAATTCCACCGTCATCAATAAAGAAAATCCGGTCCGCATTCTTTATGGTTGAAAGCCTGTGAGCAACCACAAAGGAAGTACGCTTGCGCAGGAGCTCCTCAATACCCTCCTGAACCAGTATCTCAGTTCTTGTGTCAATGCTTGAAGTAGCTTCATCAAGGATAAGTATCCTGGGATCAGTCAAAAGAGTTCTCGCAAAGGCAATGAGCTGTCTCTGACCGTTGGAGAGCCCTCCGCCCCTTTCAGTTATCACAGTGTCATATCCCTTTTCCAGCTTTTCTATAAAGTCGTGGGCATGGACTGCCTTTGAAGCTGCAAGCATCTCTTCGTCTGTAGCTCCCGGCTTACCATACTTGATATTGTCTCTGATGGTTCCGGAAAAGAGATAGTTGTCCTGGGTCATGATTCCCAGCTGACCCCTGAGGGACTGGATCGTAACTCTGCTGATATCATGGCCGTCTACCAGTATTCTGCCACTCCTGGTGTTGTAGAACCTTGAAAGAAGACTCACTATTGTTGTCTTTCCGGCTCCCGTAGGACCCACAAGAGCTATAGTCTCGCCCTTCTTTGCCTTGAAGCTGACATCCTTTAAGATATCAACATCCGGCTCATCCGGATATGCAAAGGTCACATGGTCAAACTCCACATTTCCCTCAATGTCAGGAAGGTCCTCTGCCTTGAATCCGTCTTTTACAAGAGGATCCATGTCCATGATCTCATATACCCTCTCTGCTGAAGAGAGATTGGTAATGAGCTTGTTGTAGTAGTTTGCCAGGTTTCTTATAGGACTAAAGAACATTCCTAGATAAAGTACGAATGCAGACAAAGTTCCTATGGACTCTGCAGTAACATGCATCCTTGTAACTGCCAGATAGTACAGTGTTGCTGTTCCAAGTCCTCCGGCAATCTCGATGGTCGGGCTGTAAAGGTCCGTTATCACAACAGCATTCCTGAAGGCCCTGATAACCTCGTCAACTATTCCATTGAACTCCCTGCTGGATTCCTCCTGGGCATTAAAGCTCTGGATAACAGCAACTCCCTCAATTCCCTCGTGAATAAAGGCAGTCATGTTGGAGTCCTTCTTTTTCCATACCTGCCACCTCTTGTGGGCAAGTATCTCACAGAAATATAATCCTGCCATGATGATTGGCACTGCCACTGCAGCAGAAGCTGTCAGCATAGGGCTCTTTATCGTCATGATAACAAGGATCACCACCAGGGTAATCGCCTCCGGAGCCAGCGTAGTTACTGTACTGGAGAGCACATCTTTAAGTGCGTTGACATCTCCCGTTACTCTCGCCAGTATCTTTCCAGAAGGCCTCTGGTCAAAGAAATCCACTCCCAGCTCCTGAATGTGAACATAGAGCTTTCTTCTGATGTTCATTATCATGTCGTTGGAAACATCCGCCATAATATGCCTCCACAGCCTTGTGGCCACGTAGTGAATCAGGGCGAGGACTATCATTATTCCGGACATGATAAAGAGTCCTTTTACATTTCCTGCTACGATCTCATCATCTATTATCTTTTCAATCATCAGAGGATATATGGTCGAAACCGCCACCGTCACCAGTATCAGTATGGTGACGATCACAACCTTCCCTCTGTATTCCAGTAGATTTGAAAGGAGTCTCTTTAAGACGTCCAGCTTAATACTCTCTTTTAAATCTTCATCTTCTCTGGTGCTGTTTATAGCCATCTTCTATGCACCTCCTTACTCATTAACAGCAAGGGCGTTTCGATAGTCGCCGTACTGAGCCTCATAGGTGCTGTAATAAAGCCCCTTCTTTTTAATGAGCTCAGCGTGGGTTCCCCTCTCTTTTACCCTTCCGTTATCCAAAACTATAATTTCATCAGCATCCTTCACAGAAGATATTCTGTGTCCGATGATGATCTTACTCATGTCATTCTTTTCCCGAAGCTCCGCCTGGATTGCAGCCTCCGTCTCCATATCAAGGGCTGAGGTCGAATCATCCATTATCAGAAGATCAGCCTTCTTGGCAAGAGCTCTGGCGATGGAGAGCCTTTGCTTCTGACCACCAGAAAGACCAATTCCTCTCTCTCCAATTACGGCGTCGTAGCTTCCGGTTATCTTCTCCACGAACTCAGTGGCATGAGCGCTCTTTATGGCAGATCTCACGGTTCTCTCATCCATGCTGTCTCTGCTGCCCAGCCTCACATTTTCAGTGATGGTATCGGAGAAAAGAAATACATCCTGCGTCACCACTGATGAGAAGGCTCTCACGTCACTAAGAGGCATCTTCTTTATGTCTTTTCCGTCAATGAGGATCTTGCCTTCTGTTGTGTCGTAGAATCTCTCGATCAGGTTAACTATGGTACTCTTACCTGCTCCGGTAGCTCCCATGATACCCAGGGTCTTGCCCTTCTCAATGGTAAAAGACACGTCCTTGAGAATCAGCTTTCCATTCATGGTAAAGGATACATCCTCAAACCGGATCTCACCCTGCTTATCCTGATCGGCCTTCTCCATCTCTTCATCCGAAGGGTTGGAGATTGCAGGAGAAACAAACATTACCTTTGATATCTTCTTGTATCCGGCAAGGCCCTGAGAGATCAGGGACAGCATCCAGCCAAGGTTTTCAATAGGCCATACAATGCTTATGGAGTAGGAAACAAAGGCAACCAGGGTTCCATAGGTGATGCTTCCCTTAATTGCAGCGTAGCCGCCGATGGCAACCACACAGGTCTGCATGATCTTGGGGATCATTGAAAGAAGCGGATCCGTATCTGCCAGGTCCTTGGCGAATTTCTTATTGGCATCGCCGTAGTCCCTGTTCTTTTCGTCAAACTTCTGCATCTCGGAACCCTCTGCAGTAAAGGCCTTTACAGTCCTTACTCCGCAGATGTTCTCCTCAACAACCTTGGTGAGGGCTGCGTTCTTTTCACTTATGTCGTCGTAGTCCTTATCAAGCTTCTTTTCAAGGTGAAGTGCTATCCAGGCCAGAGGCGGCATGAACACCAGCGGTACAAGGCTCAGCTTCCAGTTCAGGGAAACCATACAGATGATTACGCCGATGAAATATACTGTGGCCTCTGTCATCAGCATTCCCACAAAGCCTGTCAGATCCCAGACAGCTCCGGCATCGTCCTTGACCCTCGCCATGAGCTCTCCGGTATTGTTCTTGTCAAAGTAGCCCTTGTGCAGTGAGAAGATATGCTTCATCATGTCTTTTCTAAGACCTGATGCCACACGGCAACCTGACATGTCACAGAGGAACTCCTTCACAAACTGGAACATCGCTCTTCCCAGTCCTGCTGCCACGAAAAGGAGAATGTCCCTCTTAAATATTTCCATATTTCCTCCCACGATGACATCATCCACCATGGAGAGTGTTATAAACGGAACCAGTATATCCACTGCGGTGCTGCACACAAGACAAATGCCGCCAATGGTATACCTCCACCAGTTTCTTTTAATGTATTTCTTCATGTAAAATCACATCCTTCTTTGAGTCTGATAAAAATGCAAATAAAAAACGACAGGATATCCGTGGAGATCCTATCGTCTCATTATTACCGCAGCCAGGCGCCTTCTGAGGCTGCAGATATAAAAAGAGCGTGGTCTCCACATGTGGAAACCACGCACAAAGTAAACAAAAGTAAACTAAGCTTATGCAAACTTCAGCGAGGTAACCACAATACTCATATGTAGCTCGACGTTAGTTCTTAATTTCATGTTACTCATTGCGTTACCTCCTTTCGTAGTTTTTGTTTATGTTCTTTTTTTACGATATTCTAATTGACCGGTTTTGTCAACATGGTTTTTGATATTATTTAACATCAATCTGACATGAACGCATAGTTTCAAGCGCCGCCTCGTGCTTCTGTGGTGTAACTCCTGCACAGCAGGATGAATCTACACTGATGTGTACTTCAGGCATGAAGGCCTTTAAAACAAGGGCGTTTGAAACCACACAGATGTCTGTGCAAAGTCCGATGAGCTCTACTTCAATCTCTTCTTTCTCGGCGATAGACTTGATCTGCTGTGCCAGCTCTGTACTGCCAAAAGTGGGCTTCTTTACAATAGTTGCCCCTGCCACTGCCTCTTTTACCGCAGCATTAAGCTCCCATCCTTCTGTGCCCTCGACGCAGTGCTTTACAGGAAGATTGTGTCCCTCCTGGGTATCCATATAGTTTTCCTGATGAGTGTCATATGTTACAAAGACATCCTTTATGTCATATGATCTGATCTTTTCTACTACTGCAGGAACGATCTGCTCGGCTTCCTTAGTCCCCAGCGCGCCGTCGACAAAATCCTTCTGCATATCAACAACTACAAGTAACTTTCTCATATTCCCCACCTGCTTTCTTTTTATGCCACTTTCCTGTCCATGAACACCCTGACAGAATCAGCCAGATGCTGATGGCTTACGTGTGTCGCATCAAAGCGAACTGTTGTAAATGCCATCTGCATGATCGGTCCTGCGCAAAATGCACATATCAGTGTACCTATTCCAACCGGGCCTCCAAGGAGCCAGCCGATAAAGGTAGCAAGACTTAGAAGTGCAACGCTTACTGCACCTATCGGTATCTTATTAGCTCTTTTAGCCAGTGCCACTAAAAGTGTATCCCTTGGTCCACAGCCCAGCGAAGCACTCATATAAGTGTACTGTGTATAGGCCATGATGATAAGCCCGATTATCATAACTGGAATTCCTGTTTTTAAGGAATCACATTTTGGTACCGCATTTATCCTGTTAAAGAAATCCACTGACTTCCCCACCACAAAAGCATCAATAAACATCGCTATGCCTATGGGCTCTTTAAGGAGAATATCTATCCCCAGGATCGAATATGAAATAATGATCGAAGCCGTGCCATAGAGTATTCCAAGGGTCTTGGACAATCCGATGTTAAGAACATCCCAGGGACCGGCTCCTATATTAGCCTGAATGGTCAGATATACTCCGAAGCCATTTACAAATAAACTCACCGCAGCCAGGACCATATTAACTGCTATGGCTTTTCCTGTGCGATTTTCCTTTAGTTTGCTGTTATTAAACATTTTGTGGTTCCTCGTAAAGTGCCTTGAAATATTTCTCACCATGGTATGGATAAGCAGTATCAAAGTAATTAAAGCCCCTTTCCATGAAAAGGTCAACCATTTTCTAGGTCTGTTCGATGTCATCACCTTTACGCTATCAATTTATCCCATAAACTTCCTTCTGTTCCTTCGTCATCTCAGTACCGCAAAGATGCTCTTTGGTCTTTTCTATCAGCTCTTCCACGGAATAACGCTTAAAGTACCCAAGACTGCATTCCTTAGCAGACTCTTTGTAGCTGTAGGTCCAGAAAGTGTCGCTTGCCTTATGATAGCCATAGCATCCTTCAATGCAGGCAAGCTCAACATAGGTGTCTGTTTCCACTACATCCAGAATATCTCCGGTTTTTATATACAGGAGGTGCTCGTCATCATCAAAACTAAAACTTGCATCATACAACTTGCTGGGATAAGTCGAGAGCTTGCTTGTGCCGATGACATCCCCGTTTTCCAGATCATATCTCACAAGTCTTCCGTTATTGTATGGCACAAAGAGCACCTTTTTGCCATCTGCCATACTGTGGATACCCAGTGAAACGGGATATACGTTTTCACACGAAATGTCATAGCGGTGTTCGCCGTTTCTTCCCAGCACTCTTATCTTCTCAGCATCAGTCAAAACTATGAGATCTCCCGTCTCATCTGCTGCGACCGATGTTGTTTCACCCCAGTTATCAGGCAGTTCTGAATCCAAAAACTCCCCGCTTTTAAGGTCCAGAATAATCTCATTGCCTCCTGAAAGATATACCAGACCGGCATCATCAAACAATTCTATCTCCATGATCCTTGAATAAGGGAAAGAATACTTCTCTTCTGATCCATCGGTGAGATTTTTGATGATCACCATACTCTCAGAGTACTCAAATGTATCATAATAGGCAAGCTTGTCTCCCTTCATGGAGCAAATAGCATTATAATTTGAATAATCCTCATTTATGACTTCTTCTGACAGTTCTTTTGAATTAAGATCCAGTGTCAAAAGCGCAAATTTATGAGAAGTACACTGGGAGATATAAACCTTATTGTTCAGTATTCCAAGTACCTTGTAGTCACCTGGCGGAACATCACTGCTTATACTGAATTCACCGAGATATTTCTTTTCCCCGGGATCCATGGCTAATACTCTGGTTCCATCACCATCAGCTGTCAGAATGACAAAACAATCCTCATTCATGCAACTGGAATCACCTGCAGGATTAAAGAGGGGCACTTCCTCAAGAGCTGTCCAGCTTTCGTCATAGACATTGGTTCCATAGAAAATGATCTCCTTAGCCTGATTCTGAACTACATATACCCCCTGCTTGACTCTTGCATCTGTAAGGTCAGCCACAAAGCGATGCATAAGAGTCACACCATCAAATGACGGATTGGCCGATGTACCTCCCCTTGTAATATATAGGGGCTCTCCATCGCGGTCGTTGTCACTGATGTTAACTATCGGGTCATTTAAGTTATGCTCTTCTAAAAGCTCACCTGTGGCGAGGTCCCATATTCTGCCCATATCCCCCTGATAATAGGCAACCTTGTCTGTTCCAAGAGGCAGGAAGCCGGATCTGATCAGGACATCATTATTTGTAAAATCGTATGTCCATTTTTCATCCAGTGTTCCGGAGGCTAAACAGTATATCTTAGTGTGCTCCAGCGTCACGTAATTCATATCGTAGAACCAGCTGCTACTGTCCGATCCGCCATCTATACCTGCCACTAACAGGCTGTCATTGCAGTAGAGCATGTCATCGGAGCCGTCATATTCCCAGTCCTTAGTGAAAAGTTCTTTTGACTTAAGGTCATACTCGTTGATGAAATAATTACTGCTGAACTGTTCCTTAGTAAAGAAAGCCAGCTTCGTCTTGTCCTTGGAAAGAGCAGTCTGTATCACCTGATACTCTATACTTTCATCATTTTCAAGAAGCGGCGTATGCTCTTTTACGGTTCCGTCGGATACTGAAATCATATCCACTTCCCCATCTATATTTATGGCAAGTATACTGTCATCGGAATATTCGTATATACCGTGCTTGATGTATATTGTATCTCCGTTATTCCTGTTCCAGATGAGCTCTCCGCTCTTTAGATCATACAGCTCAAGACTAAAGATCCTGGTCACCAGAATCTTATCATTGCCAATAAATTCAAATCCAAGCGTACTGTCCTCAGTACCATCCGCATACAGGATCATCTCATGGCTGGCGGTATCCCACGCCTGCACCACACCGTTGTAGTCAATGGCAGCTAAAGTCGCACCATCTGGCGAAAGCTCAAATTTATCAACCTGGTTTGGCATGCGGTAGTTCCACACTGCATTGACATTGGAGCCCTGAAGCGTTACATATGCCAGTGATGCGTCAGTTATGGAGCGGATTGCCTGAGGTATAATCGGACGCTGATCCGTCTCGTCTTTGGGAAGTGCTTCAAGCGCCAGTTCCATGGCTTCAATACGATTCTCGTCATCAAGCTGCTTTGAAGACTCATTGGCCAGATATCTGGACTGATTGCGCATAGCTTCCACATAATTCTGCTGTATCAGAGTGTTGCTGTGATACATATAAAGACAAAATCCCGTCGCAAGAGCTACCACCCCGGCAAATGCAGCACTGAGCCTTCTCATCTTGTATTGCCTGTGCCTGTTCATCAGCTCATCATAAGAGCACCCGATAAGAACCGCCACAAGCCTGGGAATCTCTATAGCCTTGGCCTTGCGCAGCGACATTCTGAAGTCACAGGACAGTGGTTCCATAGGGATCTCCACCGTGTGATACACACCGTTTTCATCCTGAACCTGATGTTTTCTTGTTAAAAGAATCTTAGGAATAACGTCATATGGCTCTCCATCCGCCAGGACAGTCAGTACGTGATTAATGTCATGAGTCTGTAAAAATGTCTCAATCTCTTTTTCCACCCAGGTTGACTTCTTGGTATTGGTAGAGCAGATAACGATGAGATAATCGGAATTGGCGAGAGCCATTGTGATAGTATCGTTGAGATCGTTGGTGATAGGAAGCTCATCCTTGTCCCTGAAGATACGCTCGATCTTCTTATACCCCGTTGATCGCCTTATCTTGGCAGGAATGTGATAGTGCTCAAGCTCCTTTACTATCATTGCAGCAATCTTGTTATCAAGATCTGCATGCTTGTAAGAAATAAATGCATTAAATTTGTTGATCATTTTTGTAACCCCAAATACCCCTTCCATACACAATGACTCTATTATAATGACAGAAGGGGCAAAGGTCTACGTTTTTTTATGAAGATCTCCGGTCTATACCGTTCTTTTCATAATATCTGGCTTTGGCCGCATACATTTCCTTGTCGGCTTTCTTTTCCAGTTCATGGATAGTCAGATTCTCATTATCAATGTGCGAAGCATAGCCAATGGAAACAGACAGTTTATCTGAGTACTTGCCATGCCATTTTTCCACCTTCTCTTCTATATCACGGCACACAGCTCCCGGATCATCAGTGTGGAGTATTGCAGCAAACTCATCACCACCTGTTCTGTATACTTTTCCTCTGTCACCAATACCAAGCAAAAGACAATTTGCCGCCCCCTTAATGAGTTCATCGCCGCCGGCATGTCCCTTTGTGTCGTTAACTTTTTTAAGGCCATTAACATCTGCTGAGAGCATGACAAAGTCTTTTCCCATGCCCTGTTCACGGAACACATCAAGGTCTTCCTCATAGCTTCGACGGTTAAAGAGCCTTGTCAGCTCATCCGTCATTGCTATTCTATAGAGCTGCTCCTCACGTCTTCTCTCGCTGTCAACGTTTCGAGTGGTAAATACAATCCTCTGAGGGACACCATTTTCATCGACATCAACGGGGATATACTGGGCTCTAAACCAGCCCTGAACCACATCGATAAAGTCATTACTAAGAAGCTTCTTGCCGGTAAGTCTGGTCCTGATAGTAGAGATGTCTGTATAATCAATAAAGCCCTCAAGCTGATCAGGCATTATGCTCTTTCGCATATCCCGTGTCATCTGCGTATGAGTCTGAGTCTCAAGGTCAATACTGTGTTTAATCTGATGCTTATCCCTGACAGACATCTCTGTGTTATCAGTAAAATCAATCAGGTTAACCCTGTCATAAATATCAGCTATAGACTGGAGGACACTCATCTTATCCTGTATTTCCATATCCTTGGCTTTCTGGAGCTGTATGGCTGCTGTTGCGGACCTCAAAAGGCCGTGATATCGCACATTCATGCCGATGGCACATACAACTGCAAGAAGCGCATAGTTCACAAGATAAACTCCTGCAGCCCCATCCACTCTGTATAACATGGCATATAAAGCTCCATATGTGCACAGCGTAATTATGGTACTAAACCATGGTTTTAAGGCAATAAAGCAAACAAGCAGGATCTCCACCGCATAGAAGGTCAGAATCTGCTCTCCCATCTCATATCGGCGCTCTGAACTCCATATCGCCCAGAATGCCAGTACCAGATAGTAAAAGACATTCAGCATCACTACCGGAGTATGAGAAAGTGTTTCTTTTTTAAGAAGTCTTCTTGCGATATAAAACGCAATAAGGCACATGGTGATACAGAACATCACGCTGGAAATACTGGTCCACTCCTCACGTCCAATACTCTTTCTGGAAAGTATAAACAGAAGTAGTGCCACAGTTTCAAAAATTGCGCCGATAACTGAGATATTCTCAACGCTTCTGGTACTGATCCTGTCCATCAGTTGTTGAACGTCTTTATCTATCACAGGAAAGTAATAATTTTTGATCATACTCATACCTCTTCCTCATAAATATAAATACTTTCATTCTTTACCCTATAAGCACTACTGAAAAATCATTTAAATTAATGCTTTACATTTTCACAGTAAACTCGCCGTCTTTTACAGTAATCGTGATCTTTCCGCCATCTTTCAGGCTGCCGAAAAGAATCTCATCCACAAACAGCGGTTTGATGTCATTTCTGATAACACGGTCCACCTCTCTGGCTCCGAATTCCTGGCTGATGCCACGCTTCTTAACCAGTTCTTTGGCCTTCTTATCAGCTTTTACTGTTATCTTCTTATGCTTCAGTTGCTGCGACATCTCTTCCAGCTTCTTGTCCACAACAAGAGCTGCCATCTCCTCGTCCATGCTGTTGAAGGCAACGATCTTGCTGAGTCGGTTTCTGAACTCAGGCTGGAAGGTCTGCTTCACGGCATCTGAGAGAACGCTTCTGTCCTGGCTTTCGCTGATAAAACCGATTCCGCTCTTGCCAAGTCTGTTTGCTCCCGCGTTGGAGGTCATGATGAGGATCACGTTTCTGAAATCCGCTTTCCTGCCTTGATTGTCAGTAAGTGTGGCATAGTCCATAACCTGTAAGAGCACGTTATAGATATCAGGGTGTGCCTTTTCAATCTCATCAAGAAGCAGCACCGATGAAGGATTTTTGCGGATTGCCTCTGTGAGTATTCCACCTTCCTCATAGCCCACATATCCCGCCGGTGCACCGATAAGCTTGGCCACTGCGTGTTTTTCACCATACTCACTCATATCAAAACGCACGAGCTTTGAGCCCAGCTCATCCGCAAGGCTTCTGGCAATCTCCGTCTTTCCAACTCCGGTAGGACCGACAAACAAAAGACTTGCCAGGGGCTTATTCTCGTCGGAAAGCCCGGCCTTTGAGAACTTCACTGCATTTACAACCTGACTTATAGCCTCATCCTGACCGAAGATCCGTTTCTTAAGCCTCTCCTCCAAGGTAGCAAGCCCCGCCAGATCATCAGTCTCAACCGTCTCAATCGGCACTCTGCATATCTTTGTAAGGATCTCGTTTATGACGTCCTTATCCACTGTCTGGATCTTTCCCTTAAGCGGATGAAGCTTTCTGTAGGATCCGGCCTCATCTATAATGTCTATTGCCTTGTCTGGCAGGAACCTCTCATTGACATACTTGCTGCTCATCTTAACAGCATGCTCCATGACACCTTTTGCATACTTCACGCCATGGTAGGTCTCATATTTCTCCCGAAGGCCTTCAAGGATCTTAATGCTCTCTTCCTCCGAAGGCTCTTTTACCTCAACGTTCTGAAAGCGCCTTGTGAGGCCCTTGTTCTTCTCAAAATACTTCTTGTACTCCTCAAAGGTTGTGGCTCCGATGAACCTGATATGGCCGTCTGACAGATAGGGCTTAAGCATATTTGATGCGTCAAAAGAGCCTTCGCCCACCGCACCTGCACCGGAGAGATTATGGATCTCATCGATGTAGATGATGGGCCTTTCCTCTTTTCCTATCTCTGAGAGCACCTTCTTGAAGCGCTTCTCAAAGTCACCCCTGTACTGGGTTCCCGCCAGCATTCCTCCAATATCCAGCGAAAAGACCTTTGCGCCCTTTATGGCATCAGGCACCTTGTCCGCTTTAAGAAGCTCCACCAGTCCATAGGTTATGGCCGTTTTGCCAACTCCCGGTTCTCCGATGTGGAGCGGATTGTTCTTGTCTTTTCTGCACAGGATCTGTATGGTGCGCTCCAGTTCAACCTCCCTTCCAATAAGGGGATTGACATCAGTTAGAGTATCATTGAGGCACGGCGCATACAGCTTCCAGTTGTCGTCCTGTTCTCTTCGCTCCTCAAATCTGCCGGCGCTGTCCTCCGCTTCATTGGCATCTTCTATATTAGCCATTTCCTGCAAAAGATCTGCTTCCGCAATCTGCTGCTGTTCCAGGTAATAAAGGGCATAGCTGTTGTCCAGATTCCAGATGGCATGCACCAGATGCCTGACATGTATCTCATTGCTGCCGCTGCTGTAGGCACTCTGCCCAGCAAAGGTAATGAGATAATTCAGAGCCATGGACATCTCGGGATCTTTTCCGTCAACCTTTTCAATATATTCTTCGATGTACTCTTTTAACTGAGCTGTCAGGAGATTCTTGTCTCCTCCGCAGTAATAAAAAGCCTCGGAAAAAGTCTCATCATCAATAAGAAACAGAAGAAGCATCTCCGGAGTTATATATTCATAGTGATTGTCTCTTGCATAGGCAACTGCGTCATTGAGCGCCTGTGCAACCTCTAGCGAAAGATTCATTTTATGCCTCCTCCACAGTCATTCTAAAGGGGTAGCCCTGTGCCTTGGCTCTTGAAAGCGCCGCATTTACTTTAGTCGTAGCTATATCGTAAGGGTACTTGCCCACAACAGCCTTCCCCTTCTTATGGACATTTAGCATGATTGCCTGGGCAGTCACATCGTCCTTGTGAAATATATCAACCAGAACCTCAACAACAAATTCCATGGTAGTAAAGTCGTCGTTGTGCATGACGACGTTGAACTGTCTCGGCTCTTTGACCTTACTGCTGGTTTTCTCTTTAACCGCTTCCTTTGTAGCCATATTTCTCTCCAAATCTTATATATTCCGGATTCCACAAATAAATCCCTATCTCATAATTATACCTATAAAAAAAGCGGCTTACAAATCAATATATGACTGTAAACCGCTTATTTATCCCTGTGGTATACCTTCCCTTAAAATGCCACAATACTCCTCATATGAAATCTTAAATCCGCCCATACTCTCCAGATGATCAGTATGGAACTGGCAGTCTATCATCAGATAGCCATTTTTACTAAGAATCTCTGACAAAAAGATCAGCGCCAGCTTGGATCCATTCTCCATCTCCGAGAACATGCTCTCACCAAAAAAGCACTTACCAAGACTCACTCCGTATAGTCCTCCTGCCAGCTCGCCGTCCACAAAGGCATCAAGGCTAAGAGCCAGGTTATTGGCATTCAGCAGGCGGTATGCCTTCTCCATATCGTCTGTGATCCATGTCCCCTTAGCAAATTCTCTTTTAACCCTGCATCTGTGCATAGTGTCTGCAAAGTCACGGTTCACCTGAAATCCCAGCTCATGCTTTTTCATAAACTTCTTCATGGAATGGGATATGTGGACCTCTCCTGGTCTTATAATGAATCTCTCCTTTGGACACCACCACAAGATAGACTCCCCTTCGTTGTACCAGGGAAAAATCCCGTTGCTGTAGGCAAGTATCAATCTTTCCATACAAAGATCACCACCAACCGCCAGAAGACCATCATCCCTGGCAAGTGTTGGCAGCGGGAAGCTTATTTCATTGTCATCAAGCTGATAAACAGACATATCAGGCTTCCTCTATATTCTCAGTAATCAATAATGGCCTGCAAAATATCCATCTGATCTCCGCAGTATTTTGTGTATACTGAAGCCATGGCATTGCGGAATCGCTGCTTCTCCGAAGGAGGCAGTTCGATAACTGTTATCCCGGACTTCTCAGTAACTTCTCTGGAGCTCTTCTCACGTTCAGCCCAAAGTGTGCGCTCATAAAGTGCTGATTCCTGAGCGCATTCCAAAAGAACCTGTCTGTCATTTTCATCAAGATTATCCCAGACTGCCTTGGAACACAGCTGCAGCTCCGGAACTCTCGTGTGCTCATCGATCGTATAATATCTCGCAACGATATAGTGCCTCATGGCTTCGTAGGAAGGCCAGTTATTCTCAGCCCCGTCAACAATCCCCTGCTCAATTGCGGAATAAACTTCTGAATATACGATCTTTGACGGATTTGCTCCAAGAGCAGAAACCATATCCGCCATCATATCCGACTCCTGAACTCTTATGTTCATCCCCCGAAGATCCTCAAGGCGCTTAATAGGTGTTGTGCTGTAAAAGTTTCTCGCACCGGCATCATACCATGACAGCCCCACCAGATCATGCTCCTGGGTTTTCAAAAGAAATTCATCCCCAATCTCACCTTCAAGAACTCTCCACATGTGCTCTGAATCGCTATACAGATATGGCATCTGAAGCACATTCATCTCAGGAATTGTCTCCGCAAGCTGGGAAAGCGATACTCTGGCAAAGGCAATCCCGCCATACCTCATCTGCTCGATGACTTCACTCTCACTTCCAAGCTCAGCGTCATGTTTAACAAGTATCTTGATCCTGCCATTTGTGCGCTCATAAACAAGATCCGCAAACCTGTTGGCACCCTGGGTTGTTGGGTAGTCAGCAATCTGATTCTCCGCATAGAGAAATACATAATCAGGTGCTGTCTCTGCATTCTTCTTACCCTTTACCACATAGACAAAAGCGGCTACGATCAGCAGCGCCACCAGGGCGCATATGGCTGTAATTATGTATCCCCGCTTATTTTTCATAGACCTGTAACTCCGCTTCTATACTCACTTGGCGTTTTCCCTACCATTCTTTTAAATACTCTCGTAAAGTAATTGGCATCCCTGTACCCCGCAAGAGTGCTCACATCTTTGATGTTAATGGCAGGGTTTGCCAAAAGCTCTTTTGCCTTATTCATCCTGAATTCGTTGAGATAGGTGATGAAATTCTTGCCGAAGTTCTGCTTGAAAAGCTTGCAGAAATAAACATCGGAATAACCAAATACTCCGGCCACGTCCAAAAGAGCTATATCCTCCTGGTAATGATCCTCTATATATCCCTGTATCTGACCCACAAATACGTTGGGTGGTGCATCATTCTCATCCGCTGGTACACTTACAGGGGCGGTCTCTTCTCTTTTGCCCCTATTCTCACTGCTGTTTGTTGTATCACAGATATGGAATGCCTCTTCCAGCACATTTATAAGGTCTTCATCGGCTCCCGGCTTTAGCAGGTAATCCAGTGCCCTGATCTCGAGAGCTCTTTTGGCATAGTTAAACTCATCAAAAGCAGTCAGGAAAACTATGCTGCTCTGAGGATGATTCTTCTTGATCTTAGCCGCTGCATCAAGACCATTCATTCCGGGCATCTCAATATCAAGGATCGCAATCTGACAGTCCTTCTCCTCAAAGAGTTCAACTGCCTGTATGCCATTTTCTGCAAGAAAAATCTCGGTCTGATCCGGAAAGAATCCCTTTATTTTCTTGTCTATGACCAGCCTCTCGATGGGCTCGTCATCCGCAACCAGTATTCTATACATCACTGCTCCTTTGATCATCAACTCTGCATAAAGGAAGGGTTATCATGATTGTTGTTCCCTGTCCGGGAGTGCTGTCGATCTCCAGCTTACCGCCCTCATACATTCCGGTGATACGCCTGTTTATGTTGCCAAGGCCTATGCCCACTATGTCCTCATCAAGGGGCGTGTCCTCGCCGCCTTCAAGCTTGCCCCTGACTTTAGCCAGAGTCTCCTCATCCATTCCTACTCCTGTATCCGCCACGTCTATGAGGAGCTTGTCATCTTTTGCCCTGACATGGATCGTCACCTTGCCGCCCTCAATCCGGGGCGAAATACCATGAATAATGGCGTTCTCCAAAAGCGGCTGGAATGTGAATGTGGGAACGATTATTTTATCCTCGTCCACCTCACAGTCAACTTCAAACTCAACCCTGTCGCCGAATCTCATCTTTTGCAGATACATGTAGTCTCTGGAAGTCTTAAGCTCCTGAGCCAGGATAGATTCTTTTGCCTGGTTCTTAAGGTTATATCTAAAGAGCGAGCTGAGGGCTTCTATCATCTGTTCTGTAGTCTGTGCTCCCTCCAGATTGGCTGTACCCGCTATAACATTCAGGGTATTGAAAAGAAAATGCGGATTAATCTGACTCTTTAGAAGCTCCAGGTTCATGGTCTCAAGCTGCTTTTCAATCTCAAGATTTTCCATCTCCTGAACGTGAAGCTGATCAAGGGCCTCTCTCTTTTCTTCCATAGCCTTGATGTACTCACCGGTGGCGAACTTCATCTTATTAAAGGCAGACACCATCTGCCCCAGCTCGTCCTTGTTATCCACCACAACATCATCTATAAAAAAATCATTGTCAGCGATTCGCCTTGAAGCATTCGCCAGCTTAAGAACCGGCGCAGTAACACTTCTGTTTAGCATATTTGAGATCTGTATAATGGCCAGGAAAAGGGCCACGCTAAGCGCCGCAGTTATAAAGGGAACCCTCGTGACAACAGGAAGTATGGTCCTGTAATTCTCATTTCCCTCCTGCATGGTGATGTCCACAAATCTCTGGGCATAAACAGCAAGATATTTCTGCATGTTATAAACATCGTAGAGCTTGCCAATATATATGTTCTCGGACTGATAGTCCGTAATGATCTGATTTCTTTTTCCGCAGTACACTTCGTAGGAGTTTTGAAGTGACTGAAGAATTGCGAATCTCGCATCTCCCAGATGCACATAGTCCAGCGGAACAGCGTAGATGGCCTTTCTTGTGGCCTCCACACTCTTCTCCCAGTCATCCGCATCTGTTGATCCGGTGCCCCTTATATATTCATCAAAAGCATCCGTCTCGCGTTTTATGGCGTTAACGATATCGCCGCCCTTGGAGTTATCCTCCATAATGTCGTTGAAATCGCTGGTAAAGAGCTTAACAACCCACGCATCAAAAAGCACTGCCAGAGCCAGTGCCACGAATACACTTATGGTGAAAACCGCTATTTTATTTTTAATGGTGAGTGTTTCCCAAAAATTACGTATTTTATCCATATTCACAAAATAAGGGGCTGCGTTATAGTTATATCAATAATTATAGCGCTGCCCCTTTTAAATTACTATTTAAAACTAGCCTCTTATCTTGCTGCACAGATACTGGTAAAACTCTTCCTTCTGCTCACCCAGGACTCTGTTTGTGAGCATATATCCGTGGCTGTCATCAGACATGATCACTATCATGCTGCTCCTTTTTATGGCATTCCTGATTCTGTTCCAGCGAAGGAGCTCACTCTTTTCACCAACCAGGACCCGAACTCCGGTGTCATTAAAGACCAGCTCCATGTCCTTTGGCATTTCCTCTAATTGTTTAACACTGTTTCCATAAATGGCAAGTGGCTGAAGCACCGGAAAAAGGATGCATCCCATCACCAGAAGGGTTCTTATAAGATCTGATGCGCCGGCCCAAAACCTTATTGTAAGCAGGATCATCGCGATGGTGAAGATGACGTTTATAAGGCCCACAAATGACTTGTAAGTCCTCTTCATTGCCATCGTCCACAGGTCTTTTGCCCTGACATCGCATTTAAATCTGTATTCCATAAAAAGACCTTTCGGCAAAAATATTATTTAGACAGTAAATTCGGGAGGAACATACTGATCTCAGGAATGAAAGTAAGCAGCATAAGAACAAGGACCATGCAAAGATAGAATGGCAATGTAGCCTTTACTACTCTCTCCATCTTAACCTTACCAACCGCAGAACCGATAAACAGAACCGCACCTACAGGAGGTGTTAAGAGTCCGATACCACAGTTAAGTATGATCATTATACCAAACTGTATTGGATTTATTCCAATGGACTGAGCGATCGGAAGAAGGATAGGTGTTGCAATAAGGATGATCGGTGCCATATCCATGATACAGCCAAGTACCAGAAGGATCAGGTTCAGAAGAAGTGCAATAAGAACCGGATTTCTTGTAAGTCCGATGATCGCATTTGCAGCCAGATCCGGAACGTGCAGTGTTGTCAGGCAGAATCCGAAGATGCTGGATGTTGCGATGAGGATCATAACGATAGAGAGTGTATCAACACACTGCTCAAGAGTCTTCCACACGCCTTTCCAGTCAAGACCCCTGTAGATAAATACGCTGACAATAAGGCTGTAAATAACAGCGATAGCTGCTGATTCAGTAGCTGTGAACAATCCTCCAACAACGCCCACTACAACGATGACTACCGCTGCAAGAGCCCAGAAGGAAACTCCCAACTGCCGTATAAACTTTTTAAAACTAAACGCATCTCCCTTTGGATAATGGCGCTTCTTGGAAATAATGTAAGAGCCAATCATAAGAGATGCAGCAAGAAGTGCTCCGGGAATGTAACCTGCAAGGAACAGGCTTCCTACGGAAACACCACCGGCACTCATAGCGTAAATAACCATGTTGTGGCTGGGCGGAACAAGAAGTCCTTCACAGGATGAAGTGATCGTAACCGCCGTTGAAAAATCGTCATCATATCCCTGCTCTACCATCATAGGGATGAGGATACTTCCAAGAGAAGCTGTATCTGCAGCAGCAGATCCTGAGATTCCTCCAAAGAAGTAGGAAGCAACGATGTTAACCATCGCCATTCCACCTGTCATCCAGCCAACGCATGCATCGGCAAGATCGATCAGCTTTTCCGAAATTCCACCACTGCCCATAAGGCATCCCATGGTGATAAAGAACGGAACAGCCATAAGGCTGAATGAGCTGATACCCTTAACCATCTGCTGACACACTGTGGTAAGTGGAAGTCCCTGATATAAAAGGCAGAAGATTGATGAAAGAGCTACCGCATAAGCGATGTGGAATCTAAGAAAGATCATTACGAGAAAGCTTATCAGCAATATCGCAATGGCAGTTGAATTCACAGCCATCAGTTCTCCTCCCCTTTAATAAAGAATCCCTTGATGTGGTTGTAGATTGCCTCGATCTCAAAAATGATCATGGCAAGTCCGGCAACCGGAATAGGGAAATACATCCAGAATTTTGAGAGCTTGGGCAGTGAAATATATGATGCCTTAGCTCCAAGCGTGGTTGCATACTGCCACCCAACGATCAACATAACAAATGCAAGTACCATGATAAATGCATCTGCAACCAGATCTAATATTTGTACAAGTTTTTTGGGCAGATAAACATCGAAAGCGGTCATACGGATGTGGGCTCCGCGCCTAATGGCCAGCGCTGCTGATAAAACGGCCATATATGACATGAGAGTGAGGACAATCTCCTCACTCCATGCGGGATCCGGAACAAAAGACACATATCTTCCAAGTACGCTCATGCTGGTGATCAGAATGTCTGACACCAGCAGGAGCTTACATACGAACAATACTACTTTATACGCAACATCGTATACTGGCTTGATCTTATCTGCCGCCTCAAAAAAAGATTTCATGAAGTATTCCTTTCTGTGCGGTAGATCAGACAAAATTATTTCATATCAACGATCTTCTGGTAGTAGTCCTCAAGACCCTTAATGTTCTCTTCGATTACAGGCTTAACTGCTTCCTGCCATGGTGTGATGTCCTCAACCTCGATGATTGTAACACCATCAGCCTTGAGCTCATCAAGAACAGCCTTTTCCTTCTCTTCTGAGATTGAACGGTTGTACTCTGAAGCAACCTTACCAGCCTCAACAAGAACGTTCTGCTGATCAGCTGAGAGCTTGTTCCATGCCTCGTCTGTGATAACAACCTGGATAGCACCAAGTGTATGTCCGTCAAGGATCATGTAAGGAGCAACCTCTGGGAATGCGTTTGACTTGTAGTTTGCGATAGGCTGCTCAGCACCATCAACAACACCGGTCTGAAGAGCTGAGTAAAGCTCACCGAAAGCTACAACTGTAGGAGATGCGCCAAGACCTTCAACAAGACCATTCATGATAGGGTCGTTGGAAACACGGATCTTCTTGCCCTTGAATGAGTTGATGTCTGAAATCTCATATGATGTGAAGAAATGACGGAAACCTTCCTCACCATAGAAAAGACCTCTTACGCCTGAACCGTTCTCAGAAGACTCTCTAAGGAATTCCTGAGCCAGATCTGATGTAGCGAAGTTCCAGAAATGGTCACGGCTTGTGAAAATGTATGGAAGTGAAAGGAGCATAGACTTCTGTCCGCCGTAGCTTGTAAGAGCGAAAGCTGAGATACGGGACATATCGATTGTGCCGCCGCCACCGAGCATTGAATCAAGAACGTCATTCTCTGATCCAAGAACACCGCTTGCCTGAAGGTCGATGATGATAGATCCGTTGGATCTTGCCTCAACCTCTTCCTTGAACTTCTGGTCTGTCATACCAACGATGGTATCAAGAGGGTTAACCTCTGCCATTACCAGTGTGATTGCATCGGCTGCAGGCTCAGCTGCAGGTGCCTCTGTTGCTGCGGGTGCTTCTGTTGCTGCAGGTGCCTCTGTAGCTGCAGGTGCTTCTGTTGCAGCGGGTGTCTCAGGTGCCTGAACGCCACAAGCGGCCAGTGAAAGAACCATTGCTGCTGTCATGATTACGGAAATTACTCTTCTTTTCATTACAAAACCTCCCTTTTGTTTGTGCGCAGAACGCGCAGATAAAAAAATGATATTGCCAGAGTTATTTCTGACAATATCATTATAGTTAAAGACTTATTTTGAAAAAATCGGACATTTTTAGCATTACTAGCACAATTTTAGCTTCTATCAATCTGTAACATTCAGATTCTCCATCTCTGTGATTGCTTCGCCAAATACAGCCAGCGCAGCATCAATAGGTTTTCTGGTTGTGAGGTCAACACCTGCGATCTTAAGAAGGCTTACAGGATCCTTTGTGCATCCGCCTGAGAGGAATTCTTTGTACTTAGCTACGGCACTCTCGCCCTCTTTCAGGATCTTATCCGCAATAGCTACAGCTGCAGCAAAACTTGTTGCGTACTGATAAACATAGAAATTGTAGTAGAAGTGAGGAATCCTGCACCACTCCCATCCGATCTGAGGATCAGAAATCATCTCATCTCCAAAGTACTGCTTATTAAGGCCAAGGTATACATCATACAGAGCCTCTGCAGTAAGCGGTGTGCCTGCTTCTGCCATCTCACAGGTCTTTCTCTCAAATTCCTCAAACATTGTCTGGCGGAACATTGTGCTCTTGAAGCTCTCAAGGAAATGATTGATGATATATGCCTTTTCCTCAGTTGTCTGTGCATGGTCCTTCATGTAGTGATAAAGAAGGACTTCATTTGTTGTGGAAGCAACCTCTGCAACAAATATCTTGTAACCTGCATCAACGATGGTCTGTGCCTTTGTGGAATACCATGTGTGCATGGAGTGACCCATTTCATGAACCAGAGTAAAGGCATCATTTAAGGTGTCGTTGTAGTTAAGGAGCATATATGGGTGTACTCCATAAACGCCGCCTGAATATGCGCCGCCGCGCTTTCCTTCGTTCTCAACAACATCGATCCATCTGTTCTCATAAGCCTCTTTTACCACAGCGATATAGTCTTCTCCCAGCGGTGCCAGTGCCTTGAGGGAGATCTCTTTTGCCTCATCATATGTTACCTTCATATCATATTCAGGAAGCATTGCAACGTAGACATCGTACATGTGGAGCTCATCTACGCCCAGGAGCTTTTTGCGAAGAGAAACATATCTGTGCATCTTGTCCATGTTGTCATGAATTGAGGCAAAAAGGTTGTCGCAAACTGAAGGTGAAACGTTGTTGTGATCAACCGCTGCTTCAAATGCAGAGTTGTACTTTCTTGCCTTAGCTTCGAAAATACGTCCCTTTACCTCGCCGTCATACATGGAAGCCCAGGTATTCTTAAACTCCTCGTATCTGCCATAAAAAGCCTCAAAGCTGGCCTTTCTGAGTTCTCTGTCCTTGGACATCTGTGTGGGAACAAATCTTCCGTTTGAAAGTTGAACTTCTTCGCCCTTTGAGTCCTTGACTGTCGGGAATTTAAGGTCAGCATTTACCAGCATTCCAAAGGACTTCTGTGATGCCCCCTGGAGTTCCTGTGCGCTGGCAAGAAGCTGCTCTCTTTCGCTGTCCAGCATGTGGTCCTTAAGTCTTCTGATCTCGCCGATCATTCTCTTATAGCGATCAAGCTCCGGAATCTCAGAATAATACTCACCAAGTTTTTCATCTGAAAGTGAAAGGATCTCAGGGCTCATAAATGCAGTCTTTTCACCTGCGGATGCGTATACAGACATAGCTCGCTGCTGGAATGACTGATATTTAGAGTTGGTTGTATCCTGGTCCTCTCTCATGTGAGCATATCCATAAACACGATCAAGGAGCAGCTCCAGATCCTCATTAAGTTTGCAAAGCTCATAGAGCTTCTGAGCACCCTCTGCAAGAGTTCCTGCGAAAGTTGCCATTTTATCTGCTACTTCAGTAGCTTTTTTCAGCTCAGCTTCCCATTTTGTCTCGTCGTCATAGATGTCTTCCAGACGCCAGGTAAGCTCGACTGCTACATCATCTCTTTTTGGTAATTTGTTCTGCATATTGTATTTCCTTTCTGTATGCGGATGGTTCCGCCTTTTTAGCAAAGTCCATTATATCAACATTCATCCATATTTGAAAACGTGAAAAATCTGTATTCATTGTTCAATATCTGTACTTATCTCTACAAAAGAAAAATACAGGGGCATAATTCACGGAATGCGGTATTTATGCACAAGGCCACTGTTTCTATAATTGAATTATAAGAAACAGAAAACAAACCTAATGAAGGAGGGGGCAGCCTATGAATAATGGATTTGTAAAAGGAATGTTGTTTGCACTTCTGATCGTGTATGTCATCTCACCTGCCGATTTTCTTCCGGGACCGATAGATGACGCACTTGCAATCCTGATCTACTACATAGCAAACAAACAGAACTTAGGGATTGGTCGATTGACTAAGAAGGACGCAGACATAGAAGTACTGGACACTGATGGAAAACCAATATGAGGAGGAGTTTAAAATGAACAAGAATTCAAGACTTTTAGCTGTATTAAGTTATTTTTCATGGGTAGGATTTGTTATTTCCTTTATTCTTAGAGAAAAGGATGACACACTGGTTGCAAAGCATCTTAACCAGGCTTTGTTACTTAACATCGTATCAACTTTCGCAAGTCTCTTAATGAGATGGGGAAGCATTTTTGCTTCTGTAGGTTCTATCATAAACCTGGGATGCTTTATTCTTTTCATCATCGGAGTTTGCAGAGCATTTAAGATGAGTGAAGAGCCACTTCCTATTCTTGGAGAATTCAATATTATATCTTAACAGCAAATAGCTCCTGCAAATTGCAGGAGCTATTCTTATATCATTGAATCACAGGGAAATGCGCTACATCATTTTCCATCTTTCTGGTCAGCTCATATGAAAGTAATGCCAGCACTGCGTTTAATTTTTTCAGTTTCATGATTCCCTCCAGTTTGTGTCGTAAAACTCATGTTACTGCCGGAATAACTTTTTTCTCTATGAATTCAACCCTGTCAAAAATCCTTGGCTTAAATGTTCCGGTCATCCCAACAGCCAGGTTCATCTCTTTATTCACATAGATAATATTCCCGCTGTCGCCAATAGCTGCATAGACATCTCTGTCCTCAAAAGGCTTGTACCACAAGTATCCATACTCCATCGATCCAAACCTTTCGCCAAGCTTAAGGTATGGTGTGGTCATCTGCCTGATCCATTCCGATGAAACTATCTGATTATCTTTGTATCTTCCTTCGTTCAGGACCATGGATCCTATTTTCGCAAGGTCTTTTCCCGAAGCGCAAAGCCCCCACCCTGCAGTTACTACACCCTGTGGGTCCGAATACCACTCATTCTTCCGTGGTCCCTTATTCATAAAGAAATCGAACTGATCCTCTTTACTGCTGTCACCGTGAATAGTATGTTCGGGTATTCCCAGGGGAATAAAAAGATTTCTGTTGGCGAAATCGATGCACTTTTCTCCCGTCGCCCGTTCTATAATTCCGGCAAGTATCTGAATTCCAAGAGTTGCATATCTGAACTCTCCTGTTATTCCGTTTCGACCTCCGAGAAAATCCAGTGCTGCCTTTGTCCAGTCCATGGAGGTGCATACCTTTTTCCACGGTTCTGACTTTCCCTTATAGGGAGCAGTCATAGTAAGAAGGTGACGTATCGTGACATCATATATTGTTTTTTCACCACGCTTAACCTGATAATCAGGAAAGAACGCCAGAACCTTTTCATCTATGCTCGCAATGGCGCCCTTATCAACCGCGATCCCCGCAAGTATTGCCATGACACCTTTGGTGACTGAATTGACGTTGATAGCATCTTCACTTCTAAATCCGCGCCAGAGATCCTCATATACCGGTTCTTCATTTCGCATGACGCATATCTGGCATATATTACTTTCATTTCCTTTACTCTCAGATATGAATTGATGAAGTTCTTCTTTATTCAATTTTAGCCTCCTCTTAGGAAAGAATTGGACGTCCTAAGAAAAGGCTAAATGAATTAAAAATTCTTTTCAAGAAAAATTTTGATTTCTTCACTCCTTTCTCATGAGAATCTGCCATTTATCAAGCTCCGGAACAAATGCCGGGTCATCCCTGAGCACATGAATTTCACTGATTTACATCAGTCCTTCATTCTTTTCTTTAAATATTTGGCCACAAAAATATACACTACTACTGCAAATGTCGCACCTGCGATGATCACGCCATACTGGTTAGTTATAAGCATTTCACCGCCATAGGTGTAAATAAAGATGTGGGGAAACCTCGCCACAAATGTAATAAGGATCCATGTCAGAACGTTCTCACCGGAATAATATCCAAGCCATGCATATGTATCTTTCGGCAACGGAAGTAACATGAAAAGTACATGTATAAATCTGGGATTTCCCTTATCCACTAGCTCTTCAACCTTCTCAAGTTTCTCTTCCGGAAAAAGAAAACACAGAAAGTTTCTACCATGTCTTTTCCCAATGAGGAATGCTATCGTATTTCCAATTGTCGCAAACAGATCACAAAGCAGCGCTCCCTTAAATCCGCCCAGAACATATCCTGCCGCAAGATAAAACGGAAGCCCCGGAATACAGGTTGAAAGGGTCTGAACCGTCACAAACAGCCCAAATACCAAGTATGCAATTATTCCCTTTTCAGCAATGTAATCCTGAAGTTTATACGGATCCCCCAGGTATGCCACCATGGGTCTTCCTATCAAAAAGTATACAAGCGCCATAAATACCGCCACCAAAGCCAGCGTGATTATGGTTCGTAAAGTTCTTTTCTCATTCATAATCATTTAAAAATAACACCATCCAATTTTACCGCAATTGTTCTGCGAAATAATGTATGCAAAAACATTTTACTAATCAATCCCTGATGGAGCATACACTACTTACACTCCCATCTAGTGTGTGATAAACTATTCATGTCCATTTTGGACTACCTCCTGTGCTTTACTTTGGTTGGCGAACCGTAGTAATTCTAGCACGGGAGTTTTTTTACTGTAAGCTTAAGCAGCTGTTGTCCCCCTGCATAGCAGGGGGTTTTATTAAAGATGCTACACAAATATAATGCACCGAACAAAAGTTCGGCGCATTACTTTTAATTCCAGATTTCAGTTGGCTTTTTATTATTTTTGCTTCCCCATAGATAAACTGCAATGTTGCCTAATATTATAAGTGCTATAGCTACAATTGTTGATTCAACACCAAATCCTACGTTATATGCAAAACTATCCCTGGCTGTAGATGCATCTAGTTTAAAGATTGAAACCGGCGATACGTTACCACTGTTTGGAAGTCCAAATATAATGTTCTGGGTGAAATTCCAGGCTGCGTGTGCTGCCATAGCCATCCATATTGAATC
>JAEEGF011246502.1_pt1 | contig 51263 bp, 46 predicted proteins | sample 9134171 | NCBI WGS metagenome assembly JAEEGF01 (sample SAMN16246542, study PRJNA631951) | gut metagenome | biome: gut microbiome; feature: rumen; material: AP-attached | host: Bos | place: Iran: Karaj | collected 2018-10
AAAGGTATCATTTTCCCATTTCATGCACAATACGTCAAAATTGACAGTTTACATCCTTACTCCTATTATTTGTGACTTTCCTTCAGCAGCCTCTTGAAATCCAGCCCATTCTTCATCATTAAAATAGGTCTTGGCATGAATAAATACTTCTGTAGGATATCTGTCAATCTTTTATTTCTGATGAATTCATTGGTGTCATATTTATTAGCATCTTATTTATATGGTATATCTTCCGGGCGCTTACTTACTAAAACAGCGAATCCCGGAAAGTTTTCTAAGTCATGAGTCAAATTCTCATCATATGTGAGTGCGTACTTACGCTCTGACAATAAAACCGCAGGAATATGATCCCTATCTTCATTATTTGACCAAAGATTTCTCTCAACCGATTTTGTAAAATTCTTGTTTTTAAATTCTTTTATCTGCTGGTTAGAGATTCTTTCAAGTCTGCCATCACGTGTCAACTGGCTAATAATCATAGGTATTGATGTCTTACCCGAAGCATCGCGACATGAACGATAATATTCTGAAAGCAACTTATGTGAAACTACAAGATAGGCTCGATCATCTTCTTCGCCTTCTGCAATATCGTGATTATCCATCAACCAACGAATCAATTCTTTATATTCAGGATCGGCTGGATTGGAAAACTTACTAGCAATATTGTTATCAATGAATATATCTCGTATCATCCTACCGCCTCCATGGCTATATTCATAACATCTATCATATATGTCTCGAAGAAGTCTTTGGGGGCTCCTATGATCTGGCCATTTCTTGTAAATTGAATTGGATATATCTTTGTTGAGTCCTTTTCCTGGGCTAAATAATAGATACGTACATCTTCTTCATTCAAAACACCTTTTACTATAGCAAGACGTATGCGATTTAACAAATACTCGCTGTGTGTCTCTACTACATAGTTCTTGCCAAGATTCAACTGACTAATCATGTAGTCGGCATAATTTGCCTGAGCATTGGGATGAAGATGTATCTCGGGCTGAGCCGCAAAAAGTGTTGACTCTTCACCTAATTCAATGTCACCAACTATAACCGGCAGTAACTGAGATATACCGAATCCCACATCGCTCAACGATGCCAAAGGACCTTCTTTATGAACAGTTACTCCCACACGGAACTGACCTCCACCAATACGTTCAGGCTCAATGTCATATAATACGCCCATGGTCCTCATTGCAGAAACCAAAGACTCGTATTTCTCACGATTACTTTCGCGCCAATGTAGCAATTGGTTGACAAATCCCTTGCCAGAGGTTTGAATCTTGCCATTTTCAAGATCTTCTTCCAAGTATATGCGTTCTCCTGCTAAACGATAAGAACTGATGAAATTCATCTGGGCTTTATAGTCCTTTATTTTTTGACGTATAATCTCACTAACTTGGCTATAAGCGATCAAAGCCTGAACATCATCATGACAAGATATTTTATTCCCTTCTAATTTTAGTGGGGCATCCTTCACTACTGTATGATCCTCTAATCCTGCTCGCAATTTATCAGATACATCCTCGCCGTTATGAACTGACTTATATTCTTCTGCAACTCTATAGAGATTTGCCAAAACCAATTCTCTACTTCGCTCAGGTAAGTTTAAGCTTCGCAAAGGACGGTAATCTAAAGTAAGAAGATATTCTGTTTCATTGCTTTCGGCATTTGGTACTATTATCATATCAAATATGGGAGAATGAGCCTCATATTTACACAATTGGGGTTGATCATTAGCCTCATCGTTTTTCCAAATAGTATTAATATTGATGTTGAAACCTTTCTCTGACAACGTAAAGCCTATTTCCATCTCTCTCTCCTTGTCATGGCCATATACGATTTCGGAGAAATTACCCATATTCACAAAACGGCCATTTGCAGAGTAAACAAATGGGAAACGAGGAGATTGTAGTGCGCCTAGCACACTATACATAAGTGAACTCTTACCAGTACTGTTTGCACCCGTAAGCAAGGTCAATCTACCAAATTCCAAATCTGTCGAATCTGAGAAACACTTGAAATTTCTGACATTTATACGACGTAATTGTATCATTTAGAGTCCTCCTCTATTTTGATTTCTGAGATATCAACAATAATAAACCTTATACCTTCCTTCTGAGCTGTTTCGCGAATCTTTTCTATATACTCCAAGCGAGCGCGCTTATCTTTGATTTCTAGTATAACACGCTCACCATCTTTTACTGCATATATATCTGCACGCAGATTCTTGCCTATGGGATATTGTTCCTTTGTCTCATAGCCATCCTTTTTATATTCGTCCAATAACTGGTGAACTACCATTTGGCGAACAAACATTTCGAAATATTTTCTTTTTATTTCCATCTTTTAATTGCCTTGATGGTTATTTTTCAGCCATCTGCATCGCCTCGCGATACGTATCCTCCGTGAGTTCCTCAAGCCACGACGGCGGAACAAATGCCAACGCCAGCGCTGCGAAACCCTCCAACTGCACCACCACGCACTGCGTCTTCTTGATGCGCTTGATGGTACCTACCGTACCGGCAAAGTCTCCCTGGGTCACGCGTACCCGCTTCCCAGCCTTTGCTATAAAGTCAGTATATTCCAGTACCGCAGCCTTCTCGCCAGCATGCTCATACACCCTCATAAAGTTCGCCATCTCACCGTCCGGAACCGTCAGAATCCGATCAGTAGCCTTCCCCGTCAAGCGGTCGGTAATCAAGTTCATATAAAAGCGCAGCGGCTCAAACTCGCTCTTAGTCATCTTCAGTCGGGTAAGCTCCTCCTGAGTACTATGTACGAATATCAGACCGTTCACCGCCGGCACACGCGTCTTCCGAACCTTGAAGTCATCAGTACGCTCATAAACATCGCGCCACACCATAAAACTCTCTATCCCGCATCTCTCCAAAGCCGCCTGCAACCGCTCCATCCGCTCAGCTCGTCCATAAGCCACCCGCATCGGAAACCACACAAGGTTGGGGGTCACTGCCATTTCACCTGCAGCGCCTCCAATAACCTCTTTTCCCGTCTCATGCACTGGCATTCAGCAACACTTTTTGACTTTCCGTGGCAAAGTCTGTACAAACCGAACGCAATCAATTCATTGAATTGCTGAGGTGCCGCCAGACTTCGAACCCAATTTTGGGTACAAAGGTACGAATAATATTTCATTTCTACCCCCCTAACACCAAAAATCTCACTTTTTCACCTATTTCTTGTCAGACCTCATCTCCCGCTGCCTCACCTCATGCGGCTTCCGCCTCGCATCCACTCGCCCTTCCGGGCTCATGCTCGCCTTCGGCTCGCAGCTCCGGCGCTACTCGCCTCCGCTCTCATTTCTTTACATCCGCCCCGCTATCGCGTGCCCCTCTCATGTCCCTACCATCTCCCTTGCATCTCCCTCGCAACAAACCGGCCCTTTCGCCCGCTTTTCCAAGTAAAAATTCACGACTCGCTACCTACTACCCACCTTAGACCTACCTACTACCCATCTACTACCTAGGTGCCACGGGGACTGGCCCCTGTCACGGGGAGGGAATATTTTATCTTAACGAGGTCCAGGCAGGGCACTTCAACTGAAGTTGCTCGAAAACAGTGTCCATGCCCTTGCACGGACCTCGTGATGAGAGTTTAATTATAGGGCATGATAGCCGCCGGTCTTTTTAGAGCCTCGATGCTCGATGAGCCTTCGCTCTATCAGCACCTTGATGTGGCGCTCGACAGACTTCGCGGGGATGCCCGTCTCAGCCTCGAGTCCCGGAACACGGAGGCCCGGATGGGACTTGATGCAGTCGAGGACCTGAGATTGTCCCGCATTAAGTTCAACTGAACACGGATTATTCGGATTGCACGGATTTAAGCCTTTTGAGGGATTATCTGAGGGATTATCCACTCGCTTCTTCTTATCCCTTATCGCGAAGTACCGCTTGCGGAACTTCTCAGAAGCCTTGAGCTCCGCTCGAGCCTGCTCACGCTCGGAAGAGTTCAAGCGAGCTTGACTCTTCTCTCGCTCAATCGCAGCCTTGATCAACCGGCCTTCTGCATAATGCATAAAGCCTTTTGCCTTGTGCTCTGGATCATCCTCGATAAAAGGCAGCAGCCTTAACATCGCTCGATATATCTTTTCCGCTTCCTCAATGCGCTTCTGCTCCAACCGGAGTTTGAACACATCAGAAGCGACCCAGAACATGCAGAGGGTGGTGAACTTGCCCTTGTGCTCCTTATATATCGGACGTATCGCCTCGTACGCCTCCTCAATCTTGCCCTGCTTGCGCAAAGCAAATATATCCTTGACCGTCATGGCATCAGAAGGCTATCGGATCTATATCGTCCAACCAGGTTGTATTAACCAGAAATGAACCAACTGTTGCACTTGCTGCCGTAGGATACATCGAGCCCGTCAACTTGGTCAAGCGGTTGCGCTTGAACGGCACGTTGGCCACCACCGTACTGTAGATCGTATTGCCATCCGCATCCAGCGTCTCGATGGTGACATCCATGGTCTGCTCATCGGTCGCCAGGAACACATAGCCAACGGAACTGGATGTCTCTCCCACTCCGGCACTGACGCCCACGGTACTGACCGAACCCGTATTCGAAGGAGCCAGACCCGTTGTTGGATCAAAACTCCTACTGCCGGCCGCAAACGTCATGCGCACCTTGCTCACATTAGCAGCCTTGCCATCGGTAGATAGCACCTGAAGCTTCGTCACGATACGGTCGAGCGTTGCACTAAGCTCCACGGCATTAGCACTGGTGATACTCACCGGCTGAGTGGCTGCAAAGGTCTCGCGCACATCGCCCGTAAAACCCGCCAAATTAGCACTGCTCAGTGTGAACTCATCGCCCTCGTAGAACGTGTAGCCCAGCACCACCATCGTGTAACTGCCCAGCGGCAGTGAGGTTGAGAACTCTCCGAAGGTCGTGAATGTCGTGTTGTCCTCGCGGTTCTGAGTCGCCTTGTACACCTCCGTGCCGTTGCTGGCATAGAATGCCAGTGTAAGAAACTTGATGCCGTTGTAACTACCAACAGCCGTCGCCCGCGTGGTGCCAGGGAAGTCCTCCTGGGAGACGACAAAACCGTCAACCCGTACCGTTACTGACGCCTTGGCCTGCTCAGCAGCCTGTTCGTTACTCTGTTCAACACTCTCGTTGCTGCACGATGCAGCCAGCAGGGCAAAGCCTGCCATCAAAAATAACTTTTTCATTGTTGTTGTTATTTGAGTTAATAATATTTATGAGTACGGCAGAATGTCCGCTACTCAGTAACTATTAACGCATAACAACAATGATTATGTATTCTAGTAACTATTTTCGGTATTCTTATTTTGTATAAATGATATGAAAATCACTCCTAACGAACGACCATAACTAACTAAAAGTCAGAACGTTAGATACAATTCAACTTGTTTCTTAAATCAAAATGCAGTGAACCATTGAGAACCGGTTCCACATTTTCTGCCTGCAAAGGTACGACTTTTAAGGGATATAAACAAATATTTTGAGGGGAAAATACTAAAATTATTCAATTTTACTGTTATTATCCCTCTTTATTTGTTTAAAAGGGATTTTTCGAAAATCCCCCGTCCCCTTTAACCTTAAAGGGGCTCCACCTCTCCCTGTCGCCCCTCCCCTCAGGGAAGGGACAAAAAATTTTTTTTGTAATTTTTTGAGAAAAAATTTGGTGGAATGGAATAATCGGAGTAACTTTGCAATACGATAAAAATTAAATTTTAAAAATTAAAAATTATGAAAAAGGAAAGAATGAAATGGGCTGCTATGGCAGCATGTTTGGGGGCATTTGGCCTTGGGAGCTGCACAACAGAAGAGGTAGTGAACCAAGGCGGAGAACAGGAAATCAGTAAATTGAGAGTAATCACCCGAACAGAGGGTACCAGCCAAGCACCAGAGGAAGGACTCGTCTACCTATTTAATAACAATGGAACATGCACAAAGATTATCCAGACTGAGGATTTAGGCAGCAACAAGGCTATCAGCACCACACCAGGAAAAACAAAACTCATAGCCATAGGAAGCAACGACCTGAGTGTCTATCAACTGCCAGACATGGAAAACGCCACAGACAGCAGCATCATCATACTGAAACCTGGTTGCAACATGACTGACCTCATGCTGAAAACCGACAGCACCATACTGAACGAAGGGGAAACCACACAGATCAACATGGACCTGAACAGAGAGGTGATATGCATCAACGAGATAAAAATAGAGAAAATGCCTGATGATGTGCTTAACGCAGAAATGATTATCGGTCCCATCTATCAAGGGATTAAAATGAACGGAAAATATACGACAGAGACATGTAATATGAGCATCAGTCTGACCAAAGACACCGTGACAGGCAACTGGACTAATCTGGACAACGTCATATACGCGTTGCCATCGAAGGGCAACCCTACCCTAACGCTCAGCATGAAAACGGATGATACCGTGAAAGAATATGCCTACGAGAACAGTGGTGCTTTTAAGAAAAACAGATACGTTAAACTGCTAATGGACTATCAGGAAGGACTGATAACCTACCTGAGCAGTTCGCTCACGGCCCCTGCATGGGAGGGTACCGACTCTATCTGCTTCGAATTTAACGATAACTATCTGGTAAAAACGGATTCTGCCAACTATGACAACCAAATAGTGGCTGGCAAGAGATACCAAAGCTACTATGTGGTATCGAACACTGGGTCAGGGAGTGCCGTATTGCTGAGGAAAAAGGGAGAAGCAGGTATTTCCAATCAAGAAGATATGGACGCCAAAAACAACAGTATCAACAAGCCAACAGGTATGACCTGTGGAAATTGGAGACTACCAACACTGGAGGAATGCAGAGCGTTCTTGATGGCATGTCCTATCTATCAGAAGGATAAGACCAACAGATCTATTAAGGTTGACGAAGTAGAACCTGGCGTATACTATTGTAGCATCAACAACATTGTGAGCACCATAGAACTGAAACTGATGAATGGTGTGAGGACACTCATGGAACCAATAGAAGACTCGGGCTATGACGCAACCGTCATTTACCGGCCTGTAATCGACATCAGTTACTAAGGGCACCCCCCTTAGTAACTGATGACATCTTCGCCCTCCCAGTCATCATTGAAATTGATGATGACGGTAATAGTAGAAGAGGAACCTGAAGGAGAATCAGAGAAATAAGCACCCGTCAGCTTCGTTACCTTACGACGCTTCATGGGGATATCGAATTCGCGTTCGTTCTGTACATTGCTGTTTTCATCGTAAGCTGTGGCCAGCAGATGAATAGTGCCCTCTTCTGCATGCAGGAAGGTATAGAGATCGAATACTGATGACTCCTGACCAGGATTGATATCATTGATCCAAACAGTTTGAGTGCTCTTGACACTGCCCAAACCTGTCGAAGCATCGAAGGCACCAGAGCCTCCTGTATACTGGAAACGCATCTGGGAGATGTTATCAGGTACAGGGTCGGTGATGATAAAGCGACAGAGGGATACGATGCGATTGAGATCGACTGGCAAAGTCACTGAGGACTCGCCTACCTCAATGGTGTCGTTGCTCATGAAGGTATCGGTATAGCCCTGATTATTCTTAAACTGTATCTTAGCAGGATTGGTCATCGTAGGATTGCCATCACTGCTATGTGCTACCACCACCACACGATATATACCCGGGTCGAGCTTGAAATAGGCTGTGCCAAAACCCTGGTCGCTAGACAACTGGTTGATCTGCTTAACACGCGTATTCAGCGAATCGTAAACCGCAAAATTAAGTCGTGTGCAATGGTCTGCAAGAGCCGCACGAGATATAGACTTGGTAAACGGAATGGTTTCCATCTGATAAACCGTGACAATGAGGTTGGCCTCACTATCGTTCACTGAACTGTCTTCATCGAGAATGAGAGGTTTCTCGCATGAAACAAGACACACAGCAAGGAGTAAAAAATGAAGATACTTCACTTTTTAAATTAAAGATTAAAGATTAAACATTAAATTTTAGGAGAGACCTAACAGGGGCTTGAGGTCATCCTCTTTGTAGAGGATCCAGGCTGTGGTGCCTAGGAAGGCCAGGAACAGGAAGATGAGGCACATCTGTGCTCGCTTGGGACCTGATTTCTGCACAGGCACTGTGGCACTCTGAAGCGTGGTGAATGCAGGCGTTTCCTGCTGGACCTTCGCCTCGGCTGCTAACAGCTGGGCTGCTACCTGCTGGTAGGCATTATACTGCAGCTGCATCTCGTTTTCGAGATCTGTTATCTTCTGGCGGACACTCTCTAAGATGACATCCTGGTTGGCATCGGCATACTCGGCATAGAGTCTGCGAGCCTTGTCATAGCGGGCCTTGGTCTCTGCGGCTATCTTTTTGTTATACTCCAAATCGACACGGGCCTTGCTGGTACGATATTCTGTAATGAAATTCTGGAGGCGTGTCTTAACCGTATCTGCCATCTTCGCTGCAATCACAGCATTCTGGTCTGTGACATTAATGGTGATGACCATGGTTTTCTTATCCACATCGCACACCACATTCTTATCGATAGCCTTAACAATCAGATCCTGCTCCTTTGTCAGACGGAAAGGATCGACCTTCTTGACTTCCTCTTCCTCTTTTGAGCCAAAGACAGAGAATATAGCTTTCTTCGCCTCACTCCACCATGGTGCTTTCTGACCTTTACTGAGGTAATCATAATAAGTCATCGTTTGATCAGCCTCACCTTTTTCCTTATTACCTTCAATCGTCACAGGAACATCAAACAGGGATGTCTTGAAATCGACACTGTTCATGAGGTCGGGATACAAGGTTGGAAACAGGGCTTCGGTTCCATTACCCATGGCTGAACCCAAGTTCACACCAAAGCTACTGGCCAGAGAGGCTAGAGACCCAGCACTTGTCTTAGAGCCACCCATCTCAGGACTCAACATCACCTTACAATTGTAATAGTTTGGGAGGCCCAGCGCATAGATGGCTGCCAGGACAAAAGCCACAGGCAGCACCTTGACGTAAAGCCATTTATGCTTGAGCAGATCCTTAAAAATCTTGCCGAAATCAATAGAGGACTCTTCCTCTACGATCTCTATATTTTTATTCTCTTCGTTCATATTTTAAGTAAAAAAATGAAAAGTGAAAGATTACAACTTGGTCAATGCAACAACCATGGTGGCTAGAGATGCCAGACTAGTACCTATAGAAAGCAAACCACCTAAGTTGACAGGATTCCTATGTTTCTTGGAGGGCACGACAATCTCACAACCCGGTTCAGGCTTGGCACCCTTCGCCACCAGACCGACCGTACCGTTCTGATAGACAATGAAGGTCTTGGACTTCTTGGCTCGGTTGCCATAGCCACCGGCCTGATCGACATAGAAGCCAGCCTTCTTGCCATTGATATAAGACACTGTGTTGGGGAAGAACACATCGCCCGAAATCTTTACCGTTCCATTATATTCTGGCACAAAGAGCTGGTCGCCCTCACGCAGCAGTATGTCATAGCTACCACCCGGGTGGTTGACAGCCTCGTCGAGTTGGATACCGACGGTATAGGTGTTGCCCAGTTCAAGCTTAGAACCTGAGATAGAATCGCCACGCTCTGTCAGAATATTGCGGATGGCCTCCAATGTCGCCTGCTGGCGCACACGCTCCTCATCGTTCATCTGACGCACCAAACGGGCACCACGCAGATAAGCTGCATCGGTAGCACCACCAGCCATCGTCACAGCGTCAGAAAGACGCATGTGCTTATTCTCGAGGGTGAAATTACCTTCGAAGTTGACCTCACCAGTCACCGTGATATTACGAGCGTTAGAGAAGGCTGGGCTACGACGAACATGCACCACATCGTAAGGTTCGAGCACAAAGCCCTTCTCGCCATCGATGACCAGACCATCCTTGATAGAGAAGGTAAAGGTCTGGGCAATGGCATCAGTCTTCACTGTAGACTTGGGATCACGAATACGACGAGAGACATCGACCTTTGCCAGAGAGGCTGCATCGGTCAGACCACCTGCACGAACAATAATATCCTCGATGGTCTCGTTATCAGCAAACTGGAAGGTTCCCGGAGAGATGACCTCACCCGTAATGGTCACTGTACGCTCAGCAATACGCTCAGACTGCGTAGGCACAAAGAGCACATCCTCGTTCTTCAAGGGGACATCAGCCACTGTACCCGACATGATGCCTGCGATATCCAGAGGCATGGTCTCGAGGGTGCGATCCTCTTTCAAACGATACATAACACCACGCGCTGTGAAGGCATCCTCGGTCAAACCACCTGCAGCCTCGATCAATGAACGAACCGTGGTGATCTGCTTGCCCAGTTCAAATTGGCCAGCACGGAAGACTGCACCCTTGACCTCGACCATATTCTCATAGCGGTTGATCATGCCATCGATGGTGATGTTATCGCCATCGGTCAGCTTGAAGCTGCTCATATCGAACTCATCAACGGTATGGACACTATAGCGCTCGCCTGACTTACGTACCAAGCGTACTGCCTTCTTATAGGCATCGCCCGTAAAACCACCGGCATACTTGATGACCTGGGCTACAGACTCTGTGGGACGCATCTCATAGAACATAGGACGCTTGACATTGCCCTGGATGCCCACGAGACAATCGTAAGGACCAACGACAATGACATCGTTCTCATGCAAACGGATATTGCCTGCGAGACGACCATTGAGGATGTACTCATAGACATCGACCACCGTGACCAGTTTGCCACCACGATATACCTTAATATTACGCAGGGTACCAAGGTCATTAATACCACCAGCCATATAGAGGGCATGGAAAACCGTAGCAAAGGCACTCAAGGTATAGGTACCAGGGGCCTTGACCTCACCCATGACATTGATCATCATAGAGCGTGTCTGTCCGACAGAAATCTTCAGACTAGAGCTGGCATAACGTGAACCCAGGGTGCTGCGAATCTTAGACTGGGCACCAGCCACTGTGAGACCGCTAACCTTAATAGGGCCAAAGCCTGGCACTGTGATATCACCATCGGGAGATACTGTCAACGATTCTGACTTCTGAGAAGCACCATAGATATCGATAATGACTGCATCGCCAGGACCCAAAACATAGTTCTGGGGGGTGGCAATGTTCATATTGGGCTCGAAAGAGAGGAGCTTGTTATTAAAGATATCGCGACCGAAAACCTTCAGTTTGGCCTCGCCAACCTCACCATCAACATGCTCGTTGATGTTCTGCTGAATCTCAGCATAACGCACATCGGCCTCTTCCTGAAGCTGACCCTGGGTAGAACCCTCCTTACCGACAACGACCTCCTGAGCCTCCTTACCAGTGTTGTTCTGACGCATACGAGCATCAACAGCACCAACAGCTGCATCAGCCTGACCGGTAAGACCTTTGGCCTTGATCTGCTTATCGTATTGCTGGCGCAAACGACGAATCTGCTCGATCTTAACACCACGCTGCATGAGCTTGGTAACAATCTGAGCCTGGGAAGTACCTGCAGCTGCCTCCTGTTTTATAAGATTCATGATTTGAGAGTCGCTCATCTGAGCGTTTGCAACCGTCACAGACAGCAGCATCAACAAAAACATCAAGTATTTTTTCATAAATGTATCTATTATTCTACTGATTTTGCAAAATACGGGTGCAAAGGTAGCAATTAAAATCTATATGACAAAATAAAAACGAGAGAAAAATATATTTTTCTGCTGTTTCGAGGCCAAAAGGCTATTTTGCCGGCATCATCTGGCTGTATTCTTCGACCAAAGAACGCTGATTGGCAGAAAGGGAGCCCTTGCGCCATTCTGCGAAAAGGGACTGTACCTGATGGAGAAGCTCATCGTTGTGAGATAAGATGGCCAGATACATCTGGGCCTTAACACGCAACAAAGAAGTGGGCTTGAGCTTGGCAATGGCCTGCTCTAAGCGCTGCTGAGCCTTCTCGACATCGTCCTCACCAAGATGAACAGTGGCCATATAGAGGGGTAAAGCCAACTCGCACTCGGTAGAAGGGGTATAGCCATGGAAAGTGATTAACCGGGCCTGTGTCCTGCGTAATTCTGAGCGCAAGAGATAGTATTCATTTTCGTCCTGATACTTATCGGAGAAATCGAACAACAAGCGATGGGCCAAATCGAACAACAGACGCTTGTCTTCGTCAAGATTTTTGGATGGCTTCTCTTTGTACGTACCCTTCAGTTCGAGCATATCGGTGGTCAACTCGATGGCTGCATAGACAACACCAGGAATCTGAACCACCAGATGACGATTACGCTTACCCTTGATGCGCATGATGACACCCTCGCGACCTTGGTATAAACCACCACGAATACGTATCTGATCGCCCTCACGAAGGGTAATCTCGCCAGGTTTGAAATAGGTGATATGCTCTTCGTGATTCTCTGTAGCAGCAATGAAGTTATCCATCGCCTGAAGGGGTACTGACAAGTAGTCCTGCTTATTGGAGAAGGTAGACTTACGGATAAAAATATTGTAATGAGAATTCTCAATATATTCCCTGATGCGATCCAGATTGCCACGAACAAACATCAGACCAGTAATGGCAGGGACCAGCATACGCTGACGCACACCACGTTTAGTATGTACCTCGTACTTGAGAGGAACAAACGAAGGGAGACCATAAACACGCGCTTCATCGCGCACCTGGAGTTCCTTACGAGGGCTCGTACAGCCCAAAGCATACCATAATTCTTGTAGTTCTTCCATATTGAGCGCACAAAGGTACAAAGAAAAAAAAATCCTGCCAAATAAATTGGCAGGAAATTTTAAAAAATTATCAACTTAAAAACTTACTTCAGACCACGATTGTTCAGTGTGGCATTGAGCAGCATCACATACTTACGATACTGATCCTTAGAGAGCACATAGTCCATCCAAGCCAAATCCTTACGAATAGCATTGTCGACCATCTTGTCGCGCTCCTCACCACTCTTCGTCTGAGCTGCAAACATCATCTCAGCAGCAAACGTCTTGTGGATCTCGTACACACTCTCCACCTGATCCTTGCTCAGGTTCAACGCCTGGCTCAGCTTGCCCATATTCACGGTCATGTTATAGGCCTCGGTGGTGTTCATCGTTGCAGCATCCTCATTAGCTGCGAAGGTCATGGTCATGGTCATCATTGCGACCAGGGTTAAAATCATCTTTTTCATCTTTGTTACCCTTTCTTTCTTTTAATTTTCCTTTTTACCTTTTTTTGTTATCCTAATTATCGCCAGGCTTTTTATCACCTTTTGACGCTGCAAAGGTAAGGCGTTTTTCGCTACCCACCAAACATTTTTAAGAAATTGTGTCCGCAAACAGCCGTATTTTTGACCTTTGTCAACGAAACGTCGGATTCGTTGATATAAGTCATTTTAGAAAGGGAAACATCCCCTTTCTGTCCTTTTCTCCTATATAGTGGGGCATACCCCCACACCCCATATATTTTTATTTTTTTTTTCGAAAATCCCCCGTCCCCTTTAACCTTAAAGGGGCTCCACCTCTCCCTGTCGCCCCTCCCCTCAGGGAAGGGGCAAAAAAAATTTTTCGCAGAAACCGACGAAAAATTGACTTCGTCTTCTTCCTTCACGACTCGGGATAGCTGATGCGAGCATCGCTATCCTCTCGCTGCTCCGTCATTTTTATGTTTTGGTAAGCCGGAACGACGGCTTATCGTTTTTATATGCTGCGCGTAGCCGATAAAAAAAGACATCGCGTCGTTCCGCGATACCAAAAACCCTGGGCAATAGCGGGTACCGATATTGACCGGTAGTCCTTCCATATAGGGAAGGATTTAGGATAGGTGGATGCTTTCTTTAGTTCTTTCTTTCGCGCCGAAAGAAAGGACAAAATGGGGTGTGGGGGTATCCCCCACGAAGGGGTAAGGGGACGGGGGATTTTCGAAAAAAGACGAAATAATTTGGTGGTCTGATTGATTATTTGTACTTTTGTACCCACTTTTATATATAATAAGGTAAAGAAATGGAGAATAGAATGATTTCAGTCCAGTATAAACTATACGTGGATGGAGACAATGAGAAAGAACTGATAGAAGAAACACGTGAGGACCAACCCTACATGTTTATCACTGGCTTCGGCACAACCCTCGACGCCCTGGAAAAAGCCTTTATCAACATGCAACCAGGTGAGGAATTCGACCTGACACTGACACCAGAAGAGGCTTATGGCCAGCGCCAGGAAGAATACGTGATAGAAGTAGCCCGCGAGGTATTCACCATCAACGGCCACTTTGACCACGACAACGTCTATGTAGACGCCATTGTACCTCTGCAGAATGAGGAAGGACACCGCTTTAACGGACGCGTAGTAGAAATAGGCGAAGAACAGGTGAAGATAGACCTGAACCATCCTTTCGCCGGACAAACCCTCTACTTCAAGGGTAAGATCCAGGAGAACAGAGAGGCTACACAACAGGAGGTAGACCACTTGATGAAACACCTGACAGGAGGCTGTGGCGGAGACTGCAGTGGCTGTGGAGGAGGATGCGATCATGAGCATCACCATGAAGACTGTGGATGTGGACATTGTCATTGAGGGATGAATACGTTTGGTAAGATATTCAGACTGACCACCTTTGGTGAAAGCCATGGAGAGGCCATTGGAGGGGTAATAGATGGCATGCCTGCAGGTATCGACATCGACATGGACTATATCCAGGCACAACTCAATCGCAGGCGTCCTGGACAAAGCAATATCACCACCAGCAGGCAAGAGGCTGACCAGGTAGAACTGTTGAGTGGCATCTATGAGGGCAAGACAACAGGTTGCCCTATCGGATTCATCGTGCGCAACCAGAATCAGCACTCACAGGACTACGACAACATGAAGGAGGTGTTCAGGCCATCGCATGCCGACTACACCTATTATTATAAGTATGGGCATAGAGACCACAGGGGAGGAGGCCGCTCTTCAGCCAGAATCACCATTAGCAGATGTGTGGCTGGAGCTTTGGCTCAACTGGCTCTGAAGCCTCTGGGCATCAGTATTCAGGCATATACCTCACAGGTGGGAGACATCGCTCTGGAAAGGGACTACACACAATATGACCTGAGTCTGACAGAAAGTAATATCGTGCGCTGTCCTGATGCTGAGAAAGCCCAGGAGATGACACGCCTCATTGAGGCTGTCAAAGCGGATGGAGACACCATCGGAGGTGTGATCAGCTGTGTGATCAAGGGATGTCCTGCAGGACTGGGAGAACCTGAGGGAGACAAGCTACATGCTGCCCTGGGGGCTGCTATGCTGAGCATTAATGCCGTGAAGGGCTTTGAATATGGTGAGGGCTTTGCCGGGGTTTCTATGAGGGGTTCTGAGCAGAATGATATTATTAAGGGCTGCGACACTATCGCAGCATACAGGACAGAGGCAGAGACAGGCAAGGGCATTACGACCGGGAGTAATCATAGCGGGGGCATACAAGGGGGGATATCCAATGGACAGGATATCTACTTCAGAGTGGCTTTCAAGCCGGTGGCTACCCTACTCCGCCCTCAAAACACCATCGATATTCATGGCCATGAGACCATTCTACAGGCCAAGGGAAGGCATGATCCATGTGTCTTACCACGTGCTGTACCTATTGTGGAAGCCATGGCTGCCATGACCATCTTAGACGCTTATTTGCTGAACAAGACTGTTAAAATGTAGCATAAAAGTATACATTCCCCAAAAAAATTTGGAAAAAAACATTGTCGTTTAAAACTTTTATACTATCTTTGCAACAGCAATAGGAGGTTTGTGAAAATCGCTTTTTGCATTAGTTAAGTCTAGTTTAGTTTTTGTGTTGGTTGAGGGCTGCCCTTTTGGGCAGCCCTCTGTTTTTATCGACCAACGAAACTTTTTGCTAGATACATCCCACAATTTCATGGATATCATGACAACCGTGAGACTCGAGCCAATCGTTGATGCCACGACTAATTTTAAGGGTTATGGCAGGGTCCAAGAAGTTGGCAGTACCCACCTCAATGGCCGTAGCACCACACATCAGAAACTCGATGGCATCCTTGGCAGAACAGATGCCTCCCAAGCCCACCACAGGGATCTTGACAGCCTTGGAGACCTGATAAACCATACGTAGGGCAACAGGTTTGACAGCAGGACCAGAAAGACCACCAGTGCCTATGGACAGCACCTTCTTGCGCTTCTCGATATCGACAGCCATACCCATCAGCGTATTGATGAGCGACACACTATCGGCACCCTCAGCCTCGACAGCACGAGCTATCTCGGTGATATCCGTCACATTGGGTGAGAGCTTGACTATCAAGGTCTTATGATACCGTTCGCGAACTGCCTTAACCACACTGGAAGCCCCTGCACACGTCACTCCGAAGGCCATACCGCCATCTCTGACATTAGGACAGGAAATATTCAACTCGATGGCTGGAATGCGCTCCAGAGCGTCTATACGCGCTGCACACTCGGCATAATCCTCGGGGGAAGAGCCACTGACATTGACAATCATATTAGTATCAATATCCTTGATCTGCGGATAGATATGTTCACAGAAATAATCGACACCCTTGTTCTGCAGTCCCACACAGTTGAGCATACCACTGGCTGTCTCAGCCATACGGGGATAGTCATTACCCTCACGAGGGTTCAGAGTGGTACCCTTGACAATGACACCACCCAACTCAGAAAGGGGCACAAAGTCCTGAAACTCAAGACCATAGCCAAAAGTACCAGAAGCCGTCATCACAGGATTCCTGAGCGCTAAAGCGCCTATGTTTACGCTTAAATTTGCCATAATAACCGATTGATATTAAATACCGGACCATCTTTGCAGACACACAGATTACCATCTACCGTCTTCTCGACACAACAGAGACAGGCTCCCAGGCCACAGGCCATCAGATTCTCCAATGAGACCTCACAGGGAATATCGTGCGTCTTGGCATAATGGGCAACAGCCTTCATCATAGGCGTAGGACCACAGGTGAAAATCTGATCGAAATGTTCATTGAGCACACTATGATTGGTGACAAAACCCTTCTCGCCAGCTGAAGCATCTTCGGTGGTTATACACACGCGCCCGTACTTATTAAATATATCCAGCATCAGGATATCAGCCTTGGTGCGTCCACCTAACAGGAATGTAGGCTGAAAGCCCATAGCATGCAGCGTAGCACCTAAATAGAGCATAGGAGCCATGCCTACACCACCACCGATTAAGAGGTGAGAGGGCTGAGGTATGATGGAAGATGTTTGGGGTAGTGTAAAGCCATTACCCAAGGGCAGGACACAATTAAGCGTATCGCCTGGCTTTAAAAGACCTAAACGACGCGTGCCTTCACCAATCATAGCCACCATGAGCCATAACTCATTATGAGCCCTGTCGACAAAACTAATGGAAATAGGGCGACGCAAAAAGGTATGAGGGGCATCATCGACACGCACCTCTACAAACTGTCCAGGAATCATCTCTGGAAGCTGTTCTGCATGGGTCAAACGCAATAAAACATGCTTTTCGCTTAAGCGTTCAACCTTGACAACCGTTAAATCAAGAATATACTTTTTCATCATTTGCCTGCAAAGGTAGTGCAAATCGCTTAAAATACAAAGGGAAAACTTGTTTTTCTTTATATTTTCGAAATGCTGCCCACTTTATAGTCTGGCATGATTACTTTTTGGAAGGGACAAACGTCTCATAGGTCTGATCATCGTAATAAACACGAATCTCAGTGACTTTTCGGGGTTGTTTGTCAATAATTTTTATTTCTTCACGAAGCATTTCTGGGTGTGTACTTTTGACACTCTGCTGAAATTGAGGTGAAAAAGTGGGATTTTGAGACATAGGAGAGACACCTGGAGAAGGGACATCAAAATTTAATGTCTGTTCCTGGGGGTTAGAAACAGGATCAGAATAGACCTCAGAAGTGGGGGAGACAGGGGTATGATACATGTTACCAGTGCCATAAAGCAACCACTCAATACTGATGTCAGGAATTTTTACTTTGATGGCATCGATCACATTGAGGGTGGGTTTGGTACGTCCATTGAAAATACTACTCAGGGTAGCAGGGGACTGCTGGAGGAAATCAGCAAACACTTGTTGGGTCATGTGTTGGTCCTCCATAATGAGGCGAATTCTGTCTTTTGTTTCCATCTTAACTCAAAATAGGGCTAAAAAGCCTGTTTATAATAACGTTTACAAAGGTAAAACAAAAAAATGATATATGCAAGAAATCTAAAGAAAATTTTGTTTTCTTAAGTTTTGATTTGTAGTTTTAAATTCTAAATTCTAAAATAGTAAATTGGCGATATTCAGCTTTAGTATTATAAATCTAAATTTAGAGACTAAAAGTGTATTCAAGTATTTCTAATGGGCAATTTTCGTAACTGACTGGTTATAAATGAGGTATTTAGCACATCTATCGCCTAAAATGCTGGATATACAACCTTTTATGTGTCTAAAGGGTTGTTTGGATAGATTTTTAAGTAAAGATTTGCGTATAACTAATTGATTTTTAGTGTTTTAAATATCTAAATATGTAGTTGTATAAATATAACTACGGAATTCTGAAGACTAAAATTTGGATTTACAAAATTAATGTTTGATTTCTGATTTAGATTTACAAATATCGATATTTTGTTTGCTAAAACTGAATATTAGCCGTTACTCTAAATCATTTAGGATTTCGAATCAACAAAACAAAAATTAAAAATTAGTTAATCCTAAATTTGACGTTTCCGAAAAGCACGAAATTTTGCATTTACAGCGTTTTCTGAACAACGGGAAAAGAATCTGGAAATTTGCGAAATATGAGGCGTTATTTTTGGCCATAAACCGTTTATCCATCGAGGTTTGAGGGCAAAAAAGTCTGTCTTGAAAAAGTTTTATTCTAGAAAAAAAGACCCTGAAAAAGGGTCATTTTTTAGTGAAATATAAAGAAAATTAGTTCCTTCATGAGCTCTCCAGGGGGTGTATTTGGGTTATCCAAACCCTTACTTTTGGCGTCAATCTCTCTCATTTTCTCCAGAATGTGCATCGCTTTCATTCCAGTGTAATTTCGCATGCCAATGACATAGTCTCGAGCAGCCCATGGAGATCGTAATTCCAACCACTGAGCTAAGGCCTCCTGACTACCTCTTTGGGGACAATAATACGAAATCAGCAAGTTTTGGAAGTAATTATAGAGCAATGGGAGAAAAGCATAAAGGCTACCAGCCTTTGGATTTTCGTCAAAATATTTTATTATCTGATTTGCCTTGAAGATATTTCGGTTGACAACAGCATCGCGCAACTCGAAACTATTAAAGTCTTTGCTCACCCCTATCTGGTCTTCTACCACCTGAGGTGTCACTCTCCTATTCCCCTCAGGCAGACTGAGAAGCACTTTATCCAGTTCTGATGTTAAACGACTGAGATCAGCACCTATAGAATCAGCGATTATCTGGCAGGATTTAGCGTCAATGGATGCCTGATGAGCCTGTAAATAGTGCTCAATAAAGGCTGGAAGGTCCTTATCCTTCAGTTTTTTGCTCTCAAAAAGGACGCCACAAGCCTGAATAGTCTTCAAATACTCGCGCTTTCGACCATCAATGCTGCCATTTTTGTGGCACATCACCAGAATGGTCGTAGGCATGGGCTGTTTGAAATACTTCTCCAACGCCTCTATATTCTTGATATTCTGGGCCTCTTTGACGATAATAACCTGATATTCGGACATCATCGGATAGCGCTTGGCAGCATCGACAATCTGCGCTGCAGTGACATCAGAACCAAACAAAACGGTCTGATTGAAATCACGCTCTTCAGGCTGTAAGACGTGCTCAGCAATCCAATCGCTGATCTTATCGATATAATACGACTCATCGCCCATCAGATAGTAGAGGGGCTTAAAATGGCGCTCTGTGAGGTCGCGCATCACTGCATCGTATGTTACTGCTGCTTGAGCCATGCTGCAAAATTACAAAAAAAAAACGTATTATCATTATTTTTTTTTGTAATTTTGCAAACGAAATGAACGAATTAAACTTACCATCCTTTGACGTCAAGCTGCGTGGAACCCGCGAGAAGCCAGAGATATTCGACTTCCTGCGCAAGCGCTATGTGGCTCTGACTCCAGAGGAATGGGTGCGTCAGCACTTCACCCACTGGTTGGTAGAACACAAAGGCTATCCACAGGGACTTGTAGGCAATGAGATAGCCTTGAAACAAGGGGAAAAGGCACTGAGATGCGACAGTGTGGTCTATCATAAGGATGCTGAGCCCCTGATGATTATAGAATACAAAGCACCCACTGTGAGCTTATCACAGCGGGTGCTCCATCAGATTTCTGTCTATAATCTGCTGCTGCACGTAGACTATCTGGTTGTCTCAAACGGACTGCAACACTGGTGCTGCAAGATGGACTACGAGGCGCAGACCTACCATTTCCTAGAGGAAATTCCTGACTATCGATGTCTGAGGGATGATGTATGATGGAAGATATTAGATGGAAGATGTATTAATCGTCCATTGAGTCCATCATCTCAGGAACATCGTCGATTTCAGGTGCTTCCTTCTTGATAGTCTTACGAATAGCACGTTTGCGCGTCTTCTTCTCCTCGCCAGTCACTTTGTCAATCTTGACACCAGCCAACTCTGGGTCGATGAGAATACGTCCGCAGTACTCGCAGACAATGATTTTCTTGTGCATCTTGATGTCCAACTGACGCTGGGGAGGAATCTTATTAAAGCAACCACCACAAGCATCGCGCTGCACATAGACAATACCCAAGCCATTGCGGGCATTCTTACGAATACGCTTAAAGGAAGTGAGCAAACGGGGCTCAATCTTTGCCTCCAACTCCTTGACACGAGCCTTCAGCTTCTCTTCCTCAGTACGAGTCTCAGCCATAATCTCCTCAAGCTCTGCCTTCTTCAAATCCAGAGCCTGATTGCGATCAGCGATAATCTCTTGGTTCTGAGCCAGTTCCACCTTCTTCTCCTCGATACGGGCATTAGCCTCACGAATCTTCTTGTTGCAGAGCTCAATCTCCAGTGTCTGATACTCAATCTCCTTAGAGAGCGTATCATACTCACGGTTGTTCTTCACATCGTTCAACTGGTTCTTATAACGCTCTACGCTAGCTTTTGCCGTCTCAATTTCGCCTTTCTTCATCGAGATAGCCTGCTCGAACTCATTAATCTCACGCTGGATCTTGTCCATACGAGTGGTCAAGCCCTCGATTTCGTCCTCAAGGTCTTGTACTTCCAGAGGCAATTCGCCTCGCAAAGCACGCTTCTCATCAATGCTTGAGAGCGTGGCCTGCAGTTGATAGAGGGTCTTCAGGCGCTCTTCAACTGGCATTTCTGTAGGATCTTTCTTTGCCATAACTATTTATATGAAATATTAAAGATTAAATATATAAAATCGGATTGGTATTGGTCTCTGCGATGTAGGTCGGAACATCGGGACAATCCTTAGCGATGATATCACGGAAGATTTCAGCAGTATACTGCTCGCTCTGATAATGGCCGATGACACAGATCTGAATCTGCTGGTCGTAACCAAAATACTGATGATAGTGCATCTCGCCAGTGATAAAGGCATTAGCACCCTGAGCTAACGCATTGTCCAAGAGGAAATCGCCGGCTCCACCACAGATAGCAACCTTTGTGATGGGGCGTTCCAGTAATGCGTTACACTGGACGCAGGCCACTTGGAAACGAGCCTTCAGAAGCTGTATAAAGTCCTCTGACTGCATGGATTGAGGAAGATGACCTATCACGCCACTTCCTGAAGTCTCAGCCTTCTCTGAAGACGATGGAGCCAAAAATGCGAGATGAGTCATGCCCAAACGCTCAGCTATTTTGAAATTGACACCATCCAGCGCATTATCCATATTGGTATGCATCGAGACAATAGCGATATCGTGCTTGATAGCCTTGATGACACAGCGCTGCACATAGTTGGCATCAGTAATCTGTTTGAGTCCACGAAACAACAAGGGATGATGGCTCACAATGAGATTACAACCCTTCCTGATGGCCTCGTCAATGATGGCTTCGTTGACGTCCAGACACAATAATGCCCCTGAAACCTCCGCCTCTGTCAGTCCCAACTGCAGGCCAGCATTATCCCAACTTTCCTGCAAGGGCAAAGGCGCGAATCGTTCAAGGGCGCTCAGCACTTGCTTTATTTTCACGCTACAAAATGTTTATTTTGAACTGCAAAATTAATAAAAAAACACGAATTACACGAATTATACGAATAATTTTATGCTTTTTTAATTCGTATGATTCGTGTAATCTGTGGTTGTCTATCAATCATTGTCGTGTTCATGACAATACGAGCTACCATCAAAGCAGTGCGTACATACACGATCCTTAGGCAGACCAATTGATTCGATAAGATCCTCGATTGTTGCAAACTTCACACTGGTGAGTCCCAATCTGCGAGCTATCTCGTTGACCATCTTCTGATATTCCTTCGATCCCGTCTTAGCATAAGCCTCCAGATTCTTATTTTCATCGCCCTCGATATCCTTGATGATACGACGTGTAATCAGCTCCAGATCGCTCTTGGAAGAGGTGAAGCCAATGAACGGGCAACCATAGACCAGGGGAGGACAAGAGATGCGCACATGCACCTCCTTAGCACCATTATCAAAGAACGTACGGACATTATCCCTGAGCTGAGTACCGCGTACGATAGAGTCATCGCAGAACACGATGCGCTGGTCCTTCAGAATGGCAGAGTTAGGAATGAGCTTCATCTTAGCCACCAGGTCGCGACGATTCTGATTACCAGGAGTAAATGATCGGGGCCATGTGGGTGTATACTTCAATACAGCACGCTTGTAAGGTACCTGTTTGCCATGAGAATAACCCAAGGCCATACCGACACCTGAATCGGGAATACCACACACCAAATCAGGTGTGATATCCTTATCCTTCTCGCCCATCAAGCGACCATTCTTCTCACGCACATATTCCGTATTGATGCCCTCGTAATCGCTAGCGGGGAAACCATAATACACCCACAGGAACGAGCATATCTGACAACGTGAGAAGGGTTTTTGCAATACCTCGATGCCATCAGCCCTCAAGCGTACTATCTCGCCTGGACCAACATCGCGCAATACCGTATAATCAAGATTGGGGAAACTCGTTGTCTCGCTAGATACCGCATAAGCCTCTATCAGCTGGTCGGTACCAATGGGCGACAAGCGATGAATCTTCTTCTGACCAATCACAATAGGCGTACGTCCCAGGAAATCGCGTGCAGCAATGATGCCATCCTCTGTCAGAATCAGCATGGAGCACGAGCCCTGAATCTTCTGATATACCTTATTGATACCCTCTACAAACGTATCGCCCATATTGATGAGCAGGGCTACCAACTCCGTCTGGTTGATATTATTGGCCGACATCTCGCTGAAGTGCATGCGCTCTTGCAACAGTTCGTCGGCTATCTCGCGCAGGTTATTGATCTTGGCTACTGTTACGACAGCATAGCGTCCCAAATGGGAATTCACGATGATAGGCTGAGGATCGGTATCGCTGATGACACCCAAGCCCTGATGGCCTTTAAAGGAGTCGAGTTCATCCTCAAAGCGAGAACGGAAATAGGCACGTTCCAACGAGTGGATAGAGCGGTGGAAGCCACTCTTCTCATCGAAAGTTACCAGTCCGGCGCGTTTTGTACCTAAGTGCGAGTTGTAGTCAGTTCCGTAAAACAAATCGTTTACGCAATCCTGTTTGGAGATAGTGCCAAAAAAGCCACCCATAACGTTTTTACCTTAAATAATTTAGTTGTATATCCCTTATGGCGTGCAAAATTACAAAAAAAACAGGAAAGGCAAGCAGTCTTTCCCAATTTTTTTAAATCATTGCGTCTTTTTTTGATATCTATATGCTGATATCTGGTTGCCAAAGTACTATTTCGCCCGCATAAAGCGTCTTTTGTACATCAATTATCCGCTGGTTGCTGGAACCACGAAACAGCAGATCAGGATCGCGTAAGCTCTCGATAAAAGGCCCATCCACCAACACGTCGAGTTCATAGAGCAGTTCGCGCTGAGCCCTTGTAATCAGCGACTCGTAAGTAAATCCCGTATAGCACCAGATATCCTTATTCGTCTGTGCATGAATGGCTCGCGCCAATTCTGCAAAGCCGTCACACTGATACATAGGGTCGCCACCCGAGAATGTCACGTTGGCATAGGGATCAGCCACGATAATCTTCATCAGTTCCTGTGTTGTCATCTCCCTACCCCCTTTGAAGTCCCATGACTGGGGGTTATGACAGCCCTTGCACTGATGTCGACACCCCGCACAATAGATGGAGGTCCTGAAACCAGGACCATCCACCATCGTATCTTCTATGATATCCAGAACCCTAATCATTCTCCAAAGAGATCCTGCGATCCATGATCGATATGCGTCACACGATCGTTGAGCTCAGCCAGTTTTCCTGCATTCCAACGGTCTGTAGTACCCACCAGATAACCCGTGATGCGCTGCAGCTTATCGATATTGGTCGAGCCGCACTTAGGACATTTCTCCAGCTTGTCATCAGCATTCTCATAGCCACAGTCCATACAGCGATTACGGTTGTGGTTCACTGAGCCGTAACCCATATTCAGCTGGTCCATCATATCCACCACACTCATGATGACCTGCGGATTATGCGTTGCATCACCATCAATCTCCACGTAGAAGATATGGCCACCACGCGTCATCTCATGATAGGGTGCCTCGATTTCAGCCTTATGGCGCGCACTGCATTTATAGTATACAGGCACATGATTGGAGTTGGTATAATAATCACGATCGGTGACACCAGGAATAATGCCAAACTGCTTGCGGTCCTTCTTCGTGAACTTACCCGAGAGACCTTCGGCAGGTGTAGCCAACACTGAATAGTTATGATGATAGCGCTCACAGAAATCGTTCACACGCTCGCGCATATAGCTGACTATCTTCAAGCCCAGCTCCTGCGCCTCATCGCTCTCACCATGATGCTTGCCCACAAGAGCCACCAGACACTCGGCCAGTCCGATGAAGCCAATACCCAGCGTACCCTGATTGATGACACTCTCGATAGTATCCATCGGTCCTAACTTGTCGGCACCTATCCACAGGCTCTTCATCAGTAGCGGGAACTGCTTGGCAAAAGCCGTCTTCTGGAACTGATAGCGATCGTCCAACTGCTTGGCAGCCACCTCCAACATGTTGTCCAGCTTGGCAAAGAACATATCGATGCGATGCTGTTGGTCTTTCTCCTCCATACACTCGATGGCAAGCTTCACGATATTAATCGTTGTAAACGACAGATTACCACGTCCGATAGAGGTCTTCGGACCAAAGCGATTCTCAAACACACGCGTACGACAACCCATCGTAGCCACCTCGTGAATATAGCGTTTAGGATCGTCAGCACGCCAATCACTGTCCTGATTATAGGTAGCATCGAGATTCAGGAAATTGGGGAAGAAACGACGCGCTGTCACCTTACATGCCAACTGATAGAGGTCGAAGTTACGGTCTTCAGGCAGATAGTTCACACCACGCTTCTTCTTCCATATCTGAATGGGGAAGATAGCCGTCTCGCTATCTCCCACTCCTTCGTAGGTAGACAGCAGGATTTCGCGCATGATGCAACGTCCCTCAGCACTTGTATCCGTACCATAGTTGATAGAAGAGAACACCACCTGGTTGCCACCACGCGAGTGAATGGTATTCATGTTGTGGATAAAGGCCTCCATCGCCTGATGTACACGACCTACCGTCTTGTTGATAGCATGCTGCTGAGCGCGCTCCTTGCCCTGCAGACCATCCAGAGGCTTCTTCAGATAGTCCATCAGTGGCTCATCATAGAGGTCCTTATAGTCTTCGCCATTCAAATCCTCCAAAGCCTTCAGCTCCTCGATATACGTCAAGCGCACATAGGGTGCCAGATAGAAATCGAAAGCAGGAATGGCCTGACCACCATGCATCTCGTTCTGGCAACACTCCATCGAGATACAAGCCAACACAGATGCTGTCTCAATACGCTTAGCAGGACGCGAAGCCCCATGACCAGCCACAAAGCCACAGTTCAGGATATTGTCTAAAGGATGCTGCACACAGGTGAGCGACTTGGTGGGATAATAGTCCTTATCGTGGATATGCAGATAGTTATGCTCTACAGCCTCACGGCTCTCTGATGACAACAGATAGTCGTCAACAAAGGGTTTGGTGGTCTCCGATGCAAACTTCATCATCATGCCTGCAGGGGTGTCTGCATTCATGTTGGCATTCTCGCGCGTCACATCGTTACTTTTGATGTTGACGATATCCAGAAACACATCGCGCGTCTTAGCCTTACGGGCCACACTGCGCTGATGGCGATAGGCAATATACTTCTGAGCCACATCCTTGCGGCTCGACTTCATCAGCTCCATCTCCACGAGGTCCTGAATCTGCTCTACGGTCATCTGACTGTCACCGCGCTGAGCTATATGGTCGGTGATCTGATATAACAGGCGCTCATCCTCGCCCTTGTCTGTGTGCATCATGGCTTTACGAATAGCAGCCATAATCTTCTGCTCGTTGAAGCCAACGATGCGTCCATCGCGTTTAACTACTGTCTGTATCATAATTAGTGTATGTTTTTAGTCGAAATCGACTGCAAAGATACAAAAAAGAGCAGAAAAAAAATAGAAGTAAGGAGACTTTCTTATGTTAAAAAATCTAACTGCACGACCTCAATACAAGAACCAAAACGCCCAACCCTATGAGTGCCAGCCAGAAACGCCACTGACGGACCATCGGAATGAAGGCACGCTGCAAGGCATGACGAAGGAAAGGCTCCTTTGATTGCCATTCGGTAGCCCCGTTTCCCAACAGATATTCACGCAGTGAACCATGATGCTGCATGTCTTGCTGATAGGTAGAGCGTCCTCTCAGCCAAGCATGCCAGCCTTTCCAACACACCAGGGCCAACACCAACAGGAGATATAGAATGGTCAGTATCATAGCTTCACCTGGTTATCGTCTATTCGGTCGTTGACCGCCAAGATTGTCATACCCTGTTTCGGTGCATCGCGCAATATCTGGTCTACCAGCATAGCATTCTCAATCGTGAGGTCTACAGCCGGTTCATCGACCAATACCAGAGACTTCTTGCTCTGCAGCGCGCGTATTAATATAAAGAGGTATCGTTCTTCTGCCGGCATCTGTGCCCATCGTTCAAAACCCTCCAGCCTGCAACCATCAGGCATCGACAACTGTTGGGGCACATAAGCTATCTGACGACGGAAATAGGGAGCCGACTGAGGCGTCAGCAGTTCACCATCAATGCTGATATGTCCTTCGTCGAGTGGCAGAAAGCCCAAGACAGCCCGCAAAAGGGTGGTCTTACCCGAGCCTTTTGAACCCGAGATAGTCAGCAATTCACCATCATTGACCGTCAATGAAAGGTGCTGTATCTGCTGCCCTATTGTCACATTATGCAGTTCCAACATCATAAAATCGCCTGCAAAATTACAAATTAATTATGAATTAAGCATTATGAATGACGATTTATTTGTATCTTTGCAGCCATGAAAAATCAAAAGAGACGCATGCTTGCCGAATGGGAGCATCAGAGTGGCATACAACTCACGTGGCCACACAAGGATACCGACTGGGCCCCGATACTGCCCGAAATCACAGCTGTCTACGAAGAGATGGCTCGCGAAATCAGCAAACGTGAGCCGCTCATCATCGTCGATGATATTCCGCATAACGACACATGGGCTCGCGATCATGGGTTTATTACTGTCGAAGAGAATGGGCAGCTTGTACTCCTCGATTTCTGCTTCAACGGTTGGGGCGAGAAGTTTGAGGCCACATTGGACAATGCTATCAACCGCCAGCTCTACGACAGAGGTATTGTCAAAGGCATCTACGAAGACCACTTGGACTTTGTGCTGGAAGGCGGATCAATAGAAAGCGACGGAAAGGGTACTGTCTTTACAACTAGTTGCTGCTTGCTGGCTCCTCATCGCAACCAGCCTCTCTCGCAACAGGAGATTGAGGATAAACTGAAGCAGTATCTGGGTGCTGAGCGCATCGTTTGGATTCATCACGGCTCGCTCATTGGCGACGATACCGACGGACATATCGACACACTGGTGCGCATCTGTCCTGACGACACCTTATTATATACTGGGGGTGATGACGACCATCCGGATCTTGCGCTGATGGAAGAGGAACTACGAACCCTCCGCACACTGGACGATAAGCCCTATCGCCTGCTGAAACTGCCTCTGCCCCATCCTATCTTCGATGAGGAAGGACAACGGCTGCCCGCGACCTATGCCAACTATCTGGTATTGAACGGTGCTGTACTTATGCCTACCTATCATCAGCCTGACTTAGACCAAGAGGCACTCAGCATTGTGGGACAAGCATTCCCCGACCGCGAAATCGTGGGTATCGACTGTCGCGCCGTCATCCAACAGCACGGTTCATTACACTGTTGCACGATGCAGTATTATTAAAATCTTCCGAAATACTTTGCAGTAAGAAAAAAAAATAGTAATTTTGCGCCCAATATGAAAATAGGTATCATTCAACAGCACAACGGTGAGGACGTAAAAACCAACGTGCTCCACTTGGCTACCAAGATTCGCCAACTGGCTAAAGAGGGGGCTGAGCTCATTGTTCTGCAGGAACTGCACAACTCGCTGTATTTCTGTAAGCAGGAAGATGTCAACCTCTTCGACCTTGCTGAAACCATTCCCGGACCCTCAACCACTTTCTTTGGCAATCTGGCTAAGGAACTGCAGGTCGTCATCGTCACCTCCCTCTTTGAGCGTCGTGCTACAGGGCTCTATCATAATACCGCTGTGGTGCTTGAGAAAGACGGCACCATTGCCGGCAAGTATCGCAAGATGCATATTCCCGACGATCCGGGCTATTACGAGAAGTTCTACTTCACACCTGGCGACTTGGGATTCCAGCCTATTCAGACTTCCGTCGGACGTTTGGGTGTATTGGTATGTTGGGACCAATGGTATCCTGAGGCAGCGCGCCTGATGGCTCTTGCGGGTGCCGAACTGCTCATCTATCCCACCGCTATCGGCTACGACCCCAATGATACCAAGGACGAGCAACAGCGACAGCGAATGGCTTGGCAGACAGTTCAGCGCGGACATGCTGTAGCCAACGGACTGCCTGTCATAACGGTAAACCGCGTAGGCGATGAAGATGGCGTTCCTTTCTGGGGCACCTCGTTTGTAGCTGGTCCTCAGGGCGAACTGCTCTTCGAGGCATCGGAAACCGAGGAGGCTGTAGCCATCATCGATGTCGACATGCAGCGTTCCGAACAAGTACGCCGCTGGTGGCCTTTCCTTCGCGACCGCAGAATAGAGAATTACAACGACTTAACGAAAAGATATATTGATTAAAGCACATATATGGCAAACAATTTAAGATTTCAGGTAGTAGAAGAGGCTTTCAAGAAGCATCCCGTCGAGGTTAAGGTGCCTGCTGAACGCCCCTCAGAGTTCTTTGGCAAATACGTGTTCGACCGCAAGAAGATGTATAAATACCTGCCGAAGGACATCTACGACAAGATGATTGATGTGATGGATAACGGTGCCCGACTTGACCGTTCGATAGCTGACGCAGTAGCTGCTGGCATGAAGCAATGGGCGTTGGAAATGGGCGTTACGCACTATACCCACTGGTTCCAACCTCTGACCGAGGGTACTGCCGAGAAGCACGATGCCTTCGTAGAACACGACGGCAAGGGCGGTATGATAGAGAAGTTCTCGGGCAAGCTGCTGGTACAACAGGAACCCGATGCCTCGTCGTTCCCCAATGGTGGTATCCGCAACACCTTCGAGGCTCGCGGCTATAGTGCATGGGACCCCACAAGTCCCGTTTTCATCATCGACGATACACTGTGTATCCCTACTATCTTTATTGCCTATACGGGTGAAGCGCTCGACTACAAGGCTCCACTCCTGCGAGCCCTGCATGCTGTAGGTAATGCCGCTAAGGACGTCTGCCAGTATTTCTACAACGACGTGACAAAGGTACAGGTTAATCTGGGTTGGGAACAGGAATATTTCCTTGTGGACGAAGGTCTCTATTCCGCTCGTCCCGACTTGCTGATGACAGGCCGCACACTGATGGGTCACGAGAGTGCCAAGAACCAACAGATGGACGACCACTACTTCGGCACCATTCCCGACCGCGTACAGGCCTTTATGAAGGACCTTGAGATACAAGCCTTAGAGCTTGCCATTCCCGTTAAGACGCGCCATAATGAGGTGGCTCCCAACCAGTTTGAGCTGGCTCCTATCTTCGAGGAGTGCAATCTGGCTGTCGACCATAACATGCTGCTCATGTCGCTCATGAAGAAGGTGGCTCGCAATCACGGCTTCCGCGTGCTGCTACACGAAAAACCCTTCGACGGCATCAATGGTAGCGGTAAGCATAACAACTGGAGCCTGTCTGCCGACAATGGTGTGCTGCTGCATGCACCGGGCAAGACCGATGCTTCGAATCCAGAGGCTACTGCCAATGAGACGCTGCGCTTCGTCACCTTCATTGTCGAGACACTGATGGCTGTCTACAAGCATAACGGACTGCTCAAAGCCTCTATCATGAGTGCTACCAACGCCCATCGTCTGGGTGGCAACGAGGCACCTCCCGCCATTATCTCCAGCTTCCTGGGCACACAGCTCACCGAACTGCTCGACCGGATAGAAAGAGGTGAGACGTCAGAGGTAAGAGGTAAGAAGAACATGGAGATTGACATTCCGCAGATTCCCGATCTTATCATCGACAATACCGACCGCAACCGCACGTCGCCTTTTGCCTTTACGGGTAATCGCTTCGAGTTCCGTGCACCGGGTTCAAGCGTCAACTGTGCGTCGGCTATGATAGCCCTGAATGCCGCAATGGCCGAAGCACTTATCAGTTTCAAGAAGCGTGTGGATCAGAGAATTTCAGAATACTCTGAGAGACCTGAGTACTCAGAAGGCACAGGCCATACTGCTAAGTTCCACGCTATTGTCGAGGTGCTGCGCGAGGATATCAAGACCTGCAAGCCTATCCGCTTCGACGGTAACGGCTATTCAGAGGAATGGGTCAAGGAGGCAGCCCGTCGCGGACTGGATGTCGAGAAGTCGTGTCCCGTCATCTTCGAACACTATCTCGACGAAAGCAGCGTAAAAATGTTCGAGAGCACCAAGGTGATGAACCACAAGGAGCTGGAAGCCCGCAACGAGGTGAAATGGGAGATGTATGTCAAGACCGTTCAGATAGAGGCCCGCGTCTTGGGCGACCTCGCCATGAACCATATCATCCCCGTCTCTACCCACTACCAGTCGCAGCTCATCAAGAATGTGCAGGGTATGAAGGATGTCTTCTCTGCCGATAAGGCCGACCGCCTCTCAGCCCGTAACATGAAGCTTATTGAGGAGATTGCTGAGCGTACGGAGAAGATAGAGCAGCTGGTAGAAGACCTCACCGAGGCCCGCCGCATTGCCAACCGCATTCAGGATATCCACCAGCGCGCCATTGCCTATCACGATACCGTCTGCCCTCACATGGAGAGCATCCGCAGCGAGATAGACAAGTTGGAAATGATTGTCGAGGACGGTCTCTGGACGCTGCCTAAGTATCGCGAACTGCTGTTTATCAGATAACATATCAGATAACCGCAAATAAAACAGAGAGCTCTCACTTCCAGTATGGTGAGAGCTCTTTCTTTTACTTTATTTCTCAAAGTGCTGGTAGTCTTTCTTCGACCGCCATTCACCGCCCCACCGGAACCCGTGCTGCTTGAAGAGGCGGTAGCATAGGTCGTTCTTCGTAATCTTATACTTAAACTTCTTCGTGCGGTCCACGTATGGTCTGCCCGTTGCCGGCTGCACCTCCAAGGTACCGTCCTTGCGCCGCTTCATGCAGGGGTTATACAGCGGGTTGATGTCTACCGCCATTCCCATGGCGTGTTTCGACATTCGCTTTGAACCCGCAATGGCCCGATAACAGAAACACGAGGTGTTGTTGGCCTGCATCGACCGCTCGTCGTCGGAGTAATATTCAGAGATGGGACGTATGCGCTCAATGGGATACTTCGCCTTATAGAGCTCAGCAAATATCTCACGCAGGTCGTCGGCTATCGCGTGGGAACATATCAGTTCGCCCTCGTGCGTCACGCCCTCGGCATCAATATGCTTTATCTTCAGCGTATCCATCACCATACCACACACGATCGTCTGGGCCTGCATCGGGCAACTCATAGTCCATAGCCAGCAGCCAATGGCCAGCCAGCATTTTATCATTCTTTTGTTCATTGTATTTTCAAGATAATTCGTTGATACGACGTAAGATTCTTATAGCCATCATCGCGCACTTCGCAGACCATGTGGAGCGTCTGCCCTGCGGCATCGGCAGGAATGCGCACGCTCATCACCGGCTGCTTGTCGTCAGCGATAGCAAGCTTACTCTGCCCTATCTCAGGCTGTTGCCACCAAAGGAAACTAATGGCGTTTCGGTCGGGGTCTGACGATTTCGATGCATCCAGACAGAGCTCGCTGCCAGCATTGACGAAAAGCACCAGAGGCGACGGGCCCTTGTGGCCGTTCACCACAACGATGGGATTACGGTTGCGCAGACCGTCGATTTCAGCCCACTGCATACGCGCCTCAAAATCAGCCAGCTCGTCCTGATAGAAGCGGCGCTTATAGCCCACGCTGATGCTGCGAACGGGTTCCTGCCACGAGGTCCAGGCGGTAGTCAGCGAGTCAGGACACAGTCCGCGTTCGTGATAGCCTGCCCATCCGCACTGCATGGGGTCCTCAGGGTCGTTAAGACCGTTGGGCAGCACGTAGAGGAAGCTCGGTGTGTCGCCCTCTACACCCCATTTATAGTTAGGATATTTCTTGCCCAGCTCACCACAGGTCTGTATGTTCTGCTGATGGCGGGTCCAGTTCTGCTTGCCCAGTTCACACTGCTCCTGCCATGTGCCCTCGTCCCATATAAACTTCAGGTCGTCCTTAAACTCCTGGCGCAGCCAAATGTGCGAACTGCGGGTACGATCCATCCTATGAGCATAGTCCATATCCTGATCGGTGATGGTATAGAGGCGGAACTTACGCACAAATTTTCTGACCTCGTCCGCTGTTCTCGTCCGCTTCACGCGCCAGATGGCCTGTGCCAGCGTGTTAGCCCCACCCCATGCTGCCACGTAGATAGGTCGGTCGTCGTCCTCATCGGCCAGCTTGATGAGCAGTTTGCTGCCTGGCGAATCGTTGGTTGCACCGAGGGAGCGGATGCCACCATTCACGCTACCCATCACGGCCCGGCTGAACAGATACTCCGCACTGGGCCAGTAGCCTATCTTCTGAGACATGTTCTCCTTCTTCAGTGAGAGAAACTTCTTCTGTCCTGAGCGTCTCATTAACTTGGGCACATCACGCTCGTAGGCAGCTATCGCCTTGAACAGATATTGTGACCAGTCTTTCGGATAAGGGTCGCAGTTCCATCCCACCGATGTTATCAGCGCCTCGATTTCGAACATGTCGGCATACGCCAGCAGGTGTACCATCGATTCCATGTCGTCGGGTTCAATGTCTGACGGCGCTATATCGGTGCATACCACCAGTCGGGGCTTCAGCGCATCGTTCTTCGCGCTCACCACCGTTGTCACGCCTAGCAGCAGGAGTAACAGCAAGACCAGCTTGCTTGATTTAGTTACGGTTTCGGTTTTCTTCATGATGCAAAGGTAGCTATTTTTAAAATAACCTCCAAATTTTCAGAAGACAAATAACTGTTAAAAAAGACAATGTGTCTTCAGTTGACAGTTGACAGTTCCAAAAATGTCTCATACTATATCGGAGTAAAAATATCTTACAAAATTGATTACTATATATATAATATATATATTATATATATAGTAAAAGTTAATTCTATGAATATACACTATGCAAAAAGGGAACTGTCAACTGAAGAACTGAAGAAATGAGGTAGATAAGAAAAAAAAAGAGCTTTAAAATAATACCTACTAAAATGAGGCTTTAATAAAATTAAAATTCGGGATTAGTTAAAGTAAAATGTCCGCGCGCGGGCCACCGCGCATGCTAAACACTTTTTAACAGAACGCTAATGCCCGTTTTCTTCCCTGTCTCGCTTTTTCTTCGTACCTTTGCAATCGGGTTTCAGCAGCAGTTTTATCGGTTTTTCTTCTTCAGTCGGTCGATGGCGTGTTCGAGGTTTTCGGTGGGTTCAATGATGTTATAGTCAGCCCAGAAGTCAGGGTCGTCAAAATACTCCACCTTATCATAGAAACGCTCACGGATACCGAAGGTGTTACGGCCATGAGGGCGCTTGGCATCCTTGCCCTGAGCTATGCGGTCGGTGACCACCATCTCGCTGACGGTGACGAATGGCGAGGCAAAGAGACGGCGCTTCCAGTCGCAGTTGAAACGCATCTCGTTGCGCAGGTAACTCATGTGGGTGATGCCCTGCAAATCGGTGGTGAAGGCAACGACCATCGTGAGCGACTTCGGTCGGAAGCGCAGCCCGAGGGGTTTCTTGACCAGCATGTATTCTGAGGCTTTGCGCCAGTCACGCACATCAAGCTCCAGCTCAGCACGTGAAATGGTGTAGGTCTCCTGGTCGATGTACAGCAGACCGCCCATCAAGGGATGAAGCGACTGGGCACTGGGCTCAACACGGATAACGAAGTGCAGACGGTCGTCAATCTTCTGAGGCACTTCCATATACATTCTGCACCACGAGAGATCGTCCTCGTTCAACATATAGTTGCGGTTCTTCACCACATCGGCCATCAGAGGCATGACCGGTCCGCCCTGAATCTTCACACCCAGCGTATCGCGCGCCTTCATGCTCATCAGTCGGCGCCCCTTCAGGATAGCCACCGCATCGCGCTCGGGACCGTAAATGTAGCTCGACTTATACATATCGGTGACAGCCTCGGCCACAGAGATGAAGCGCGAACCCTTGCGGGCCGTCTCGCGATAGAAGCAGCGCATGAGTTCCGGTTGCTCGGGATAGTTATTTTCAATGCGGCTGATAGCCTTCTTCACTATCTCTACGGGATCGTTGGCCATGACAACCACTTCGCGCAACTGCATGACATCGCTCGTCAGCAGCACCTGCAGTCCGGTAGTCTGTCCCTCGGTGATGTTCTGCCGGCGCGTCTTGTAACCGATATGGCTCAATTGGATGTATTTAGGTGTGCCCTTCAATTTCAGCAAGAAACGGCCATCATCGTTGGTCACGGTGTGAGCCTCGGAGCCTTCTGCCGATATCGAGACACGGCTCAGCGCCTTGCCTGTCTCGCGGTCTTTCACGATGCCGCTTACCACCTGCTGGGCACTGGCTGCCGTCACTGCCAAGAGGAGAAGCATGGTTATCCACAGTCTAGTCATAGTTTTTGTATTTTTAAAATGTCCAAAGGATGCGAAACAAAGGTGGTTGCGCCATGAGCCAAAAGGAAATCGCGGTCGCGGAAGCCCCATAGCACGCTGATGCAAGGCAGGCCACTATTGCGGGCAGTAGCCAGGTCGACATCGCTGTCGCCGACGTAGACGGCGGAGGGGCTAGGAATTCCTAGGGCATCAAGCGCAGCATAGACGGTATCTGGGGCAGGTTTCTTTTTAATCCCTTCGGCTTCATGCTCGCCGATAGCCACAGGGATTTCAGGAAAGAAATGGCGCACCAGCTCCTGCGTAGCAGCCATCATCTTATTGCTGACCACCGCCATCTGACAGCCGCGAGCCTTCAGTTCGTGAATCAGTTCGGGAATGCCCTCATAGGGGCGCGTCGTGTCGAGCGAGTGCTGCATGTAATACTGGCGGAAGGTAGCAAAGACAGCCTCAAACTGCGGATTATCTTCGCCATCGGGTACGGCGCGCGTCATGAGCATGCGAACACCATTGCCCACGAAACGGCGGATGTCGTCGATAGAATGTTCAGGCATGTGGTGCTGCCGCAAAGCATAGTTCACGGAAGCAGCCAAGTCCTGCAGGGTATCGAGCAGTGTGCCGTCGAGGTCGAAGATGTAAGTCTTATACATTTTTTCGATATTTCGATATTTCGATATTCCGATATTACGATATTCCGATTAGCGCTTGGAGCGCTGAATCATCGTCTTTACCTTATTATTATATTTAGTGGCAGCCAGCAGTTCCTCAATGGTGACATGCATGCGATACTGCCAACGGTTGTAGGCATCGCTGGGCACGTTGATACGCTCGTCCTGAGGCTGTTTACGACGCAGCTCGCTATCCATCGCCAACCAGTCTTGCAACTGAAGGATGCAAAGCATAGAGGGACAGTAGAGGTGGCGGGCTATAATCTCCTCAGCCAAGTGGGCCGGCAGCTGTTCGGGTGCCCTACCCTCTTTCTGCAACATCGTGACGTAGAAGCGCTGGCGACGCTCGGGCTGTTCCTGCCACCAGAGGCGCAGAGGCGCCATATCGTGGGTAGAGATGGTGCAGACAGAGCGGATGGGATTGGCATCGAGATGGGCAAACTCAAAGCCCTGCTGCTTGGGCATCTGCTGGATTTCGAGCGTGAGGATGCGCAACTGGTCGAGCACGGGCTCTACGCAATCGGGCAACATACCCAAATCCTCGGCACAAATCAGCATGCGACAGTCCTTGAGCATAGCCGGCAATCGGCGCAGCGCCTGATGGCCCCAGAAGAATGAGTGGCGCTGGTAGAAATAGTTGTTATAGAGCCGCATGAAGGCATCTTTTTCCTCAGCCGAGAGAGCATCGTAGATGGGTTCGTTGAGCACACCGATACGCGGATGATACATCTCGGGCTGATGGGGGTCTTCGACAAAGAGCACATCGCTGAGGACGCGCATCAGTCCGTCGCGAATCCACAGGCTGCTCTCGTCGCGGCGCTCGGCAAAGGCTTCAGCCACCTTGCGCTGGGTGTCGTATTCGGGTTTCAGGTCGTAGAGTCCGTAGGCCTTGCGCACAAGGAAGTTTTCACGGACATACTGCGCATGAATACCGAAGAGACGCTCTATCAGCCGGTCGTTGACGAAGGGTTTGGTAAACAAATCCTTGCGGAAGGGCAAGCCGAAATAGGCTATCTCGTCAGCCGTCAGCGGGAGAGCTGGCGAGAAATGGCCCAAAAGACCGTAGACGGCATCGTGAGGAATCTCCCAGATGCGGAAGAAGCCCAACACGTGGTCGATGCGAAGGGCATCGAAGTATTGTGACATGCGACTGAGGCGGTGGTTCAGCAGAGCTGAAATTGAGACATTGTGAGAATGAGACATTGAGGCATTATTTTTCTCATTTTCTCCATTTCTCATTTTCTCAATTTCCCAACGATACGTGGGGAAGCCCCAGTTCTGCCCCTCATGCGAGAAGGCATCGGGCGGTGCACCTGTCTGCGAGTCGAGATTGAAAAGTTCGGGATAGTTATGTGTCTCTACACTATCGCAATTGACACCAATAGGCAGGTCGCCCTTCAGTACCACACCCTTCTGGCGGGCATAGTCGGCAGCGGCCTTGAGTTGGGTGTGAAGGAGGTACTGCATCCAGAATAAGAAATCTATATTCCTCATTTTCTCATTTCCTTCATTTCTCAATTTCCACTCGGCATACGGCTTCAGCCAGTCTTCATTGTCGGCCACAAAGGCCTTGTATTCCTTCGAGTCGAGCACAGCCTTTCCCTGTTCGTCGAACAACAGCTGCAGGTATTCCGACTTCACACGCTCAACGGCCTCGTAATCGCTATACGGCAGGGCATTCAATTCCTGACGCCGACGCAGGAACTTGGTCATCTGAGTCTTAGAACGCAACGAACCGGCTGCTTCGAGGTCGACATAGTGTGGATGCAGCGCAAACATGCTGATGATGTTATAGGGATAGGAGTCGTGCCAACGGCCATCGGTCGTCGTATCGTTGACGGGCAGCACCTGAATAAACTTCATGCCCGTAGCCACAGCCCAGTCGACCAAGCGGCGCAAATCGCCAAAGTCGCCCACACCGTATGAGTGTTCGCTACGCAGCGAGAACACGGGAATAGCCACACCGGCAGCACGCCACGTCTCTTCGGCTATGCGCAGATGACCACCGTAGAGCACCAGCACCTGACCATCGGGTATCTCGGGCGATACGCCTTCTGGCAACGACATCGTCACCTGGCGGTTGTCGCCTTCCTCCCAAGCCATCAGTTCATGCTTCTGGCTATCCACTACCACATATTTATATTCTATCGGCATGAGCCAGCCTTGTGCATTGACGGTCAGCATCCATTCGCCGTCGCCAGCGGGTTCCATAGGCAGATAACGGCTGGTGTTCCACGAACCGATAGACGGATGCGAGCCACAGATAGCCACCTGCTGTCCTTCCTTCAGTTGCGGAGCCGACACGCGGAACAATATCGTGCGGCGGAACAAGGGCAGACGCAGCGCCTGCAACGGTGTATGAGCCGCAAGATGCTGGGTGGTGAGATAAGCCGAGGAATAGAGATGCATGGGCAACGGACGGTCGCGCCACTCGTCGGGAAAGACGTAATCCTTGGTAGCATCGAAATAATAGATGCGGGGCACCATATCCCACTCCTTGCGCAACACCTCGTCATCGGCATTTTCCACCTGATAGCAATACTGGATGTGAGACAGCGGATGCTGACGACTCATGAGCGCAGCCGTCTCCAGTGTCCACAGCTCACCATCGTCAGTCTGCATCAGTAGATCCTGATGGCGCACGGTGCCGTCGGTACGATGAAAATCGATGCTGACATGCAGACTTTCGCCCCACGCTGTATGATAGTGTATAGAGAATTTCAGTTTCATTGCTAAAAGTTTTCTGCAAAGATAATGTTTTTTTGTAAAAAAGGAGTATCTTTGCACACAAAATAAACATAAAATGATGAAAAAAATTAATTCTCGCGTCTATTTATACGTTGCAGCAGCCTGCATGGTACTCATCATTGGGCTGGCTGTCTTCTATGTCCTGACCTCTGTTTCGAAGTCGGAGGAGGTGCAGTACGTCTATATCGACGACGACGACACACAGGACTCTGTACTGGTCAAACTGCGTCCGCTATGCAGCAATGCCGGTATGTCGACACTCTCGGCACTGATACGCCACAGTCATTATAGCGACAACGTGCGGTCTGGCCGTTATGCGCTGAATCCTGGGGAAAGCGCCATTCCCCTATTCCGCAGGCTGAAGAACGGTCAGCAGAGCAGCATGCATCTGACGATTCCCGAAGTGCGCACGATGGACCGCTTGGCGAGTGCCCTGGGCAAGAAGCTGATGCTCGACTCGACCACTATTGCCGATGCGCTGTACAGCGAAGAGACCTGTCAGCGCTTTGGCTACGACACGACAACGATAGCCGCACTGTTCGTGCCCAACACATACGACGTATATTGGAACATGAGTCTCGACGGACTCTTGGAACGCATGCAGAAAGAGCACGACCGCTTCTGGCAGGGAGAACGGCAGAGCAAGGCAGCAGAAAAGCAGCTGACACCCGTTGAGGTGTGCACGCTGGCCAGCATTATCGACGAGGAGACTGCCAACAACGCCGAGAAACCGATGATAGCAGGCATGTATCTGAACCGCCTGAAGACCAACATGCCTCTACAGGCCGACCCCACCATCAAGTTTGCGCTGAAACAGTTTGAGCTGAAGCGCATCTGGCAAAAACTGTTGCGCATCGACTCGCCCTATAACACCTATCGGAACGAAGGGTTGCCCCCAGGACCTATTAAAATTGCGTCTATCAAGGGCATTGATGCTGTACTGAACGCTGCTGAGCACGATTATCTCTATATGTGTGCTAAGGAAGACTTCTCGGGAACGCACAATTTTGCCCGCACTTATCAGGAGCATCTGCAAAATGCAGCGCGTTATACAAAGGCTCTCAACGAAAGAGGCATCAAATAAATTTCGATTTCTTTGGCTTTTTGCGGAGGTTTTATTACCTTTGCAGCCAAAATAATACATCTTTATAAATATGGAAGAGAAAATAATCACTGAAGGCGAGGAAAAAAAGAGCCTCAGCTTCGTAGAACAGTTTGTAAAAGAAGACCTGGAAGCAGGAAAGAACGGTGGACGCATTCAGACGCGTTTTCCACCAGAGCCCAACGGCTATATACACATCGGACACGCTAAAGCCATCTGCATGGATTTCGGTGCTGCCGAAGAGTTCGGTGGTATCTGCAACCTGCGTTTCGACGATACCAACCCCACGAAGGAGAATACGGAATATGTGGAGAACATCATGAGCGACATTAAGTGGCTCGGCTTCCACTGGGAGAATGTGTACTACGCCTCCGACTATTTCGAGAAGCTGTGGGACTTTGCCGTATGGCTCATCAAGAAGGGCCTGGCATACGTCGACGAGCAGACCTCAGAGCAGATAGCCGAGCAGAAGGGAACGCCCACACAACCCGGACGTCCCAGTCCGTTCCGCGACCGCCCCATCGAGGAGAACCTGCGTCTGTTTGAGCAGATGAACACCCCTGAGGCCATTGAGGGAAGCATGGTGCTGCGCGCCAAGTTGGATATGGCGAATCCGAACATGCACTTCCGCGATCCTATCATCTATCGCATCATCCAAATTCCTCACCACCGTACAGGCACCAAGTGGCACTGCTATCCGATGTACGACTTTGCCCACGGACAGTCTGACTACTTCGAGGGTGTCACCCACTCTATCTGTACGCTGGAGTTCGTACCTCACCGTCCACTCTACGACAAGTTCGTTGAACTGTTGCGCGAATATATCAAGGAACAGATTGCTGAGGGCAAGGCCGGAGAATACAATCCTGACATCGTGGACGAGAAATATGACGGTACCCGACAGATTGAGTTCAACCGTCTGAACCTGACCTATACGGTGATGTCGAAGCGTAAGCTGAAGGCGCTGGTCGACGAAAATCTCGTCAACGGTTGGGATGACCCCCGTATGCCAACCGTCTGCGGTATGCGCCGTCGCGGCTATTCGTCGCAGAGTGTGCGCAACTTCATCAACGCCATCGGTTACACCAAGTTCGATGCACTGAACGACTATGCGCTGCTGGAGTCAAACGTACGCGACGACCTGAACAAGAAGGCAACACGCGTGAGTGCTGTACTGGACCCCGTGAAGCTTATCATCAACAACTATCCTGAGGGTAAGACCGAGGAGATGGAAGCTGTCAACAATCCCGAGAACGAGGCAGAGGGCACGCACAAGATAACCTTCAGCCGCGAACTGTGGATTGAGCGCGACGACTTCATGGAGGTAGCTGAGAAGAAGTTCCAGCGTCTGGCTCCAGGCAAGGAGGTTCGTCTGAAGAACGCCTACATCATCAAGTGCGACGAGGAGCACCCCTGCGATAAGGATGCCGAGGGCAACGTAACAACGATCTACGCCACCTACGATCCCGAGACACGTAGCGGACAGCCCGGTGCCGACCGCAAGATTAAAGGTAAGACGCTGCATTGGGTCAACAGCGAGGACGCCATTCAGGCTGAGGTCCGTCTCTACGACCGTCTGTTCTCTATCGAGAATCCCGGTGCCGACGAGCGCGACTTCCGCGACCTGCTGAATCCCGACTCGCTAAAGGTGCTCAGCAACTGCTACGTAGAGCCTTACCTGAAGGAAAAGAAAGCTGGCGACTTCCTGCAGTTCCAGCGTATCGGATACTTTACGCTTGACCTCGATTCAACACTAGAACATCTGGTTTTCAACAAGACCGTCGGTCTGAAAGATACATGGAGAAAATAAACTGAATGCAAATAGACGAAGAGTATTTTAAAAGCGAAGAATTCCAGGAGATACTGGAAAGTTATGAGGCATCTGTAAATGACGGCAACAGCCCATTTATAGATGCCGATGACTTAGTGGATATTGCCGACTACTACTCGTGGAAAGACCTTGAGGAGAAGGCAGAAGAGGCCATCGACTACGCTTTGGAGCTATATCCCAATGCAACACTTCCCAATGTGTTTAAGGCACGTAAGGCTTTGAACAGAGATGATTATGAGGAGGCAGCATTCTATCGCGACGAGATAGAGAATCACGACGATCCCGATTACCACTATCTGGTGGCAGAAATCATGATTGCGGAAGGAAATGTAGAAGAAGCCGACGAGTATCTGCGCGAATACGGCAAGACGGTTGATCCTGACGAGTATGAGGACTTCGTACGCGATTGTGCCAACCTATACATTGACTACGAAGAAAGCATGAAGGCATTTGAATGGATGTTGCGCTCGAAAGGTGACGGCAGCGACGACTTCAAGGAACTGATGGCTCGCGCGCTCTTTGGAATTGGCAAGTATAAGGACTCCGAACGACTCTTCAACGAACTCGTCGACAAGAATCCTTTTTCTGAAAATTATTGGACGGCACTGGCTTCGGCACAGTATATGAACAATGACTTCTCGAGCTCTATCACCAGTTCGGAATACGCTATCGCCATTGCCCCCAATGATCCGGAGCCTATCAACAACAAGGCTGTCGGACTGTTCAAAATGGGCAATTTCGAGGAAGCTCTGAAGTATTTCAAAAAGTACATAGAACTGGTTCCAGAAGATGAAGTAGGACTTCTACATGAAGGCGTTTGTCTGTCCAATCTGAATCGTTACGAAGAGGCAGTCACGGTATTGCGTATGTCGTTGGCACTTACGGAGAAGGACTCACCCTTGCGTCCACAGATCTATCAGGAACTGGCTTTCTGCTATAGCGGCTTGCATCAGATCAAACAGGCGATGGAGATGTTGGACCAGACGGAGACGTTGGACTGTGACCATTTAGACATGCTGGTAGTCAGAGCCCATCTACTCTTGCAGAATGGTAAGGTGGACGAGGCTCAGAAAGCATATCAGACGGCCATCATGAAGAGTGAGCACAATCCTCAAATCATGTTACGAGTCATCGTATCGCTTCATGACAATCATCTCATCGAGGCTTGTTATAATATGCTGCTCAAGTTTCTCGATATGATTGAAGAATGTTACCCCGATTTTAAAAACGGCTATGCCTATATGGCACTATGCTGTTTCGACTTGAAGTATTGGGACGAATTTATGAAATATCTGCGACTGGCTGTCGACAAGAACCCCAGAGAGGCACAAGAAGTGCTGTACTGGATGTTTCCTGAGAACACACCCGTCAGCGAATATGTTTCATATATGGAACAACATATTCCACAAAACCCATCATAACATTATCACGAGACAAATATGAACTTTATAACAACCCTGTTAGGCAATCTGAACTACGGCACCATCCTCTTTCTGATGCTCCTTGAGAGCACGGTGGTTCCCGTTCCCTCTGAATTCGTAGTCACCCCTGCAGCTTATCATGCGGCAAGCGGACAACTCGACGTGTGGTTGGTCATTCTCTTTGCCACCATCGGTGCCGACCTCGGAGCCTCCATCAACTATTTCGTGGCTCTATACGTTGGCCGTCCCGTCATCTATAAGTTTGCGAATAGCAAGTGGGGCAAGATGTGTCTGCTGAATCAGGAGAAGGTAGAAAAGTCGGAGCGTTATTTCGACGAGCACGGAGTTGCTGCTACACTGACAGGACGACTGATTCCTGGCATCCGCCACTTGATATCCATTCCCGCCGGACTGGCTCGAATGCACTACGGCAAGTTCCTGCTCTACACCACGATTGGCGCAGGCTGCTGGCATGCTATTCTGGCGGCATTGGGCTGGTATCTGCACGCCATCGTCCCCGAGGAACAGCTCAACGACAAGATTACGGAGTATGCTGAATACATCAAGCTCATCATCATCGCTTTGGTGGTTCTGGGCGTTGCTTACTTTGTTTTTAAGGCTTGGATGAAGAAAAAACAGGCTAAAAATTCGTGATTATCAAAAATATTGTGTATTTTTGCAGAATTAATTCAAAAAATCAACTATCGTTATGGCTAGAATCAATAATCATTTGGTAATCATGGCAGGCGGCGTAGGCAGCCGTTTCTGGCCAATGAGCACGGCTGAGAAGCCCAAGCAGTTTATCGATGTGATGGGCATCGGACGTTCGTTGCTGCAAATGACCGTAGACCGTTTCTCTGGACTCGTTGACAACGAGAACGTATGGGTAGTGACTAATAAGACCTATGCAGAAACGGTGGCCGAGCAGTTGCCAGAGATGCCTCGTGACCATATTCTCTGCGAGCCTTGTCGCAGAAACACAGCACCGTGCATTGCTTACGTCAGCTGGCGTATCAAGTCGAAAGATCCAAAGGCCAATATCGTGGTGTCTCCCAGCGACCACGTCGTTCTGGATGTTCAGGAGTTCCGTCGCGTCATCACAGAGTGCCTCCAGTTTACGAGCGACAACGATGCCATCGTGACACTGGGTATGAAGCCCAACCGTCCTGAGACGGGTTATGGTTATATCGAGGCTAACCTCTCAGCGCAGTCGTTGCGTAATAAGGAAATCTTCCGCGTCGACTCTTTCCGCGAGAAGCCAGACGTCGAGACCGCCTTGCGCTATATCCAGAAGAACAACTACTTCTGGAATGCAGGCATCTTCATTTGGAATGTCAACACCATCGTCAATGCCTTCCGTATGTATCAGCCTGCAATGGCAAAGATCTTCGAGAAGCTGCTGCCTGTCTATGGTACTGATAAGGAACAGGAGACTATCGATGAGGTATTCCCTGAGTGCGAGAACATCAGTGTCGACTATGCCATCATGGAGAAAGCCGAAGAGATATTCGTTTGTCCTGCCGACTTCGGATGGAGCGATTTGGGTACATGGGGTTCACTGCGCCAGCAGTCGAAGAAAGACCTCTACGGCAACGCCTGCATCGGACCAGACATCTCGCTCTTCGAGAGTCATAACTGCATCGTTCACACCACACAGGAGAAGAAGGTGGTGATTCAGGGTCTCGACGGCTATATCATCGCTGAAAACGACGACACCCTACTCATCTGCAAACTCTCTGAGGAGCAGCGTATCAAGCAGTTTAGCGGACAAGACAAATAACCAAGTATGACTATATTCAATTCTAAGAAATATGGAAAATAAAAAAGTTGCTCTAATTACTGGTATTACTGGTCAGGACGGTTCGTATCTGGCCGAATTCTTAATCGAAAAGGGATACGAGGTGCATGGCCTCATGCGCCGTTCGTCGAGTTTTAATACCGCTCGTATCGAACATCTGTATCTCGACGAGTGGGTTCGAGACATGAAGAAGGCTCGTCTGGTCAATCTGCATTGGGCAGATATGACCGACTCTTCGTCACTGATTCGTGTCATCTCAAAGATTCGTCCCACAGAGATTTATAATCTGGCTGCTCAGAGTCACGTGAAGGTATCGTTCGATGTGCCGGAATACACGGCTGACACCGACGCCAATGGTGTGCTCCGTCTGCTCGAAGCCGTTCGTATTGCAGGTCTGGCTGATACTTGCCGTATCTACCAGGCTTCTACGTCTGAGCTGTATGGTAAGGTACAGGAGGTGCCGCAAAGTGAGACCACTCCGTTCTACCCCCGCAGTCCTTATGCCGTTGCCAAGCTCTACGGTTTCTGGATCATGAAGAACTACCGCGAGTCGTACAATATGTTCTGCTGCAACGGTATCCTCTTCAATCACGAGAGTGAGCGTCGTGGCGAGACCTTTGTGACGCGTAAGATTACGTTGGCAGCCGCCCGCATTGCTCAAGGCTATCAGGACAAGCTCTATCTGGGTAATCTGAATTCTTTGCGCGACTGGGGTTATGCTAAAGACTATATCGAGTGCATGTGGCTGATTCTCCAGCAGCCGGAACCCGACGACTTCGTGATTGCTACAGGCGAGTATCATACCGTTCGCGAATTTGCTACGCTGGCCTTCAAGGAGGTGGGTATCGAACTGGAATGGCGCGGTGACGGTGTCGACGAGAAGGGTTACGATAAGGCTACAGGCAAATCGCTTGTTGAGGTCGATCCCAAGTACTTCCGTCCTGCTGAGGTTGATCAGCTGTTGGGTAATCCCGCCAAAGCAAAAGCTAAGCTGGGTTGGAATCCGCAGAAGACCAGTTTCCAAGATCTCGTCAAGATTATGGTGAAGCACGATATGAAGTTCGTGAAGAAACTGTTCCTGAAGGCACAAATGGATAAGCAAGATGCTGAGTAAGGATAGTAAGATATATGTGGCAGGGCATCACGGACTCGTGGGCTCTGCTATTTGGAATAACCTCCTGCAGCGAGGCTATAAGAACCTGGTAGGCAGGACACACAAGGAGCTTGACCTCACGGATCAGGTGGCTGTCAGAAAGTTCTTCGACGAAGAGCGTCCTGATGCCGTTGTGCTGGCTGCCGCCTTCGTTGGCGGTATTATGGCAAACAGCCTCTATCGTGCCGACTTCATTATGATGAATATGAAGATTCAGTGCAACGTCATCAGCGAGGCTTATGCGCATGGTGTTCAGAAGCTGCTGTTCTTGGGCTCAACGTGTATTTATCCCAAGAATGCGCCGCAACCGATGAAAGAAGACTGTCTGCTGACATCCCCATTGGAGTATACCAACGAGGAATACGCCATTGCGAAGATTGCCGGTCTGAAGATGTGCGAAAGTTACAATCTGCAATACGGCACGAACTATATCGCCGTGATGCCAACGAACCTCTATGGTCCTAACGACAACTTCCATTTGGAAAATTCGCATGTGATGCCAGCTATGATGCGTAAGGTGTATCTGGCGAAGTTAATACATGACGGAGAATGGGATAAGATTGCCATCGATCTCAATAAGCGTCCCGTAGAAGGTGTCGACGGTTCGGCATCCCGTAATGACATTATCACGGTATTACGGAAATACGGCATAGAGGACAATAAGGTCGTTCTCTGGGGCACCGGTACACCGCTTCGTGAGTTCCTCTGGAGCGAGGATATGGCCGACGCCTCAGTTCATGTATTGTTGAACGTCAACTTCAGCGACATCATCGGCATCGAGAAATATTCTTCTGTACATTATGGTGCAAGTACCGATGGAGCCGTAGACCGTAACCACAGCGCAGGACGTGGCGGTGCTATCCCTAAGTTAGGCGAAATCCGCAACTGCCACATCAACGTTGGTACGGGCAAGGAGCTCACCATCCGCGAACTCTCCGAACTTGTGGTGAAAGCCGTCGGTTTCGAAGGAACTGTAGAATTCGACATCTCGAAGCCCGATGGTACCATGCGTAAACTCATCGATGTATCGAAGCTTCATTCGTTGGGATGGACCCACAAGGTGGAGATTGAGGATGGCGTTCAGAAACTGTTTGAATGGTATAAAGACTCATTAAAATAACTAAACCAAAACGATTATGTTCGACAAAGAAAGAGGGCTCTACATTGCCCATTGCTCTAACGGAGCACTGAGTATTACAGGAAAAATGGCAAATCGTCATGGACTCATTGCCGGTGCCACCGGTACTGGTAAGACGGTAACGCTGCAAGTGATGGCCGAGACATTCTGTCAGGCTGGCGTTCCATGTTTCATGGCCGATATGAAGGGCGACCTGAGTGGTATCTCGCAAGTAGGTAAGATGAGTGGCTTCATTGAGAAGCGCCTGCCTGAGTTTGGCATCGAGAACCCTGAATTCCAGGCTTGTCCCGTACGTTTCTTCGATGTCTTTGGCGAACAAGGCCACCCCATGCGTGCCACCATTTCACAGATGGGTCCTCAGCTGCTGTCACGTATCATGCAATTAAATGACACACAAGAAGGTGTCTTAACAATCGCATTTCGCTATGCAGATGATCGTGGTATTTTGATGGATGATCTCAAAGATTTGAACGTTATGCTTAAGTATATGGGAGAACATTCCAAAGATATCAGGAATAGTTATGGAACTGTCACAACAATGAGTGTCGGTTCGATTCAACGAGCTATACTACAGTTGGAAAATCAGGGTGCCGACAAATTTTTCGGACTTCCCTCGTTCGATATTAACGATCTTCTGCAGTGTGATGCGAGTGGCAAGGGTGTGATGAATGTGCTGGCAGCTGATAAGTTGATGTTACAGCCCAAGCTCTATTCCACCTACCTGCTGTGGCTCTTGAGTGAGCTCTACTCTACCCTGCCTGAGGTTGGCGACCTGCCATTACCTAAACTCGTATTCTTCTTCGACGAGGCTCACATGCTGTTCACAGATACCAGCAAGGCTCTCTTGGATAAGATTGAGCAGGTTATCCGCCTGATTCGTTCTAAGGGCGTAGGCATCTATTTCATCACACAGAGTCCTACAGATATTCCAGAGAACATCTTAGGTCAGTTGGGTAACCGCGTACAGCATGCCCTGCGTGCTTACACGCCGAAGGACCAGAAGGCTGTGAAGACAGCTGCCGATACCTTCCGCGCTAATCCTGCCTTTAAGACCGACGAGGCTATCATGAATCTGGAGACGGGTGAAGCTCTCGTGAGCTTCCTCGACGAGAAGGGTGCTCCCGGCATTGTCGAGCGCGCCAAGATTCTCTTCCCGCTCTCGCAGATTGGTGCAGTAACAGAAGGTCAGCGCCTCGACATCATCAAACAGAGCCGCATCTACGGCAAGTACGACACACCTATCGATCGTGAGAGTGCGTTCGAAGTGCTGATGGCTGAAGCCGAGCAGCAGCTGGCTGTTCAGCAGGAGGAAGCAGCCGCTGCAGAGGAAGCCAAGACTGCCTCCAAGGAAGAAAAGAAGAAGCCGGGCATTATGGGTAAAGTGCTGAAGGCTGTTATCACCGCTATCACGTCGACATTTGCTGCCATCCTCGGCACTTATGTCAGCGATAAGGTGACTGGTAAGAAGACAAAGTCGAAGACCTCTACGACAGGTAGGGTCGCAAAAAATGCCACGAGTGCCGCTACTCGTACTATTACGAAGGAACTCACTCGTGACATCTTGGGTAATCTGGTCAAATAAACATATTGACCAGATTACAGCTTATTCTATTTAGTGATCCAACAGGGTCACTATTTTTTTCTGCCCAGACATCGAAGGCATCTCTCTGCCCACCTTGGCGTCGTCGTAAGCAGCATCGCACAACACATAGTGGCGTCCGCTTCTCACGACATAAGCGCCGTGAACATCAGCATCGGTAATGCTGACAGCTATCGCCGTATGCGAGGGATAGTTGATAAACGCTACCTTCAGTCCCAGCACGTCACGGACGAGGCGCGAGAGAATGACGTTCTTCTCGTTTTCATTGATATTCTCAAAACCCGTCTGTACCCACCAGATCATCTGCTGGATAGCATCCTGCTGCTTCATGCCAGCTACCTTCTGCTTCATGTCCTTCACCAGCGAGTTCTGCAGATATTCCTCCAGCGGTGTCTGAGCCATAATCAACCAACGCTGCTGCGGGTCTTTATCATAAATGTAAGTCGGCAGACTGCGGAAGAAATCAATCATATACTGGTTGAAACGGAAGGTAAACGAGAAGTCGGGGTTCTTCTTCGACGTCACCGTGATGGGCTGCGTCGGGTTTACGCCAAATTTCTGGTCGCCATATTTGCGGAACGACACGGGATTACCTACTGTCGACAGGCGTTCATAATTTCTGAACGTTGTCAGCGTTGAATCCTGGAAAGCATAAAACACCTTTCCGCGCACCTCCATCGGATGATAGTTGGGCAGGTCGGCATCCGACAGGAACAACAGGCGCAAGCCGCCGTTCTTACCCTTGCAGATTCCCACGTTATAGTCTGAGAGGTCCATCATCCACGCCATCATCAGCACAGCCTCATTGGTTTTTCCAAGACTGGTCTCAGCCAACTTATTCAGGAAATTGGTGTATGCCCAGTCGCTCAGGTTCAACTCTTTCTTGATACGCTGGCAGTCTTCCACCGTCTCGTAGGTAACACCGTCCAACCACTCCAGACATCTCACCAGTTCGCCGTTCGTTCCCGATTTCACCCTCACTCTTCTTGAGTTGTCGAAACGCACCTGCACATCCTTTCCGTAGAAAGTGAAGCTGACTACCTTATCTGCTGCAAACATCGTGCACGACCATGTCAGCATGAGTCCTAATAATATCTTTTTCATCGTCTTAATCCTTATTTAATAATAACATAGTGCATGCCGTCTTTCACCACGTAGTCACCTTCCACATTATCATCATCGGTCACACAGACGCCAACCACCTGCTGGCCCTGATGCAGCACCGATTCCACCTGCAGTCCCAACACATCACGCACCAGTCGGTAGAGCATCGTGGGGCGCTGGTCTTCCTCGTAATAGAAGTTCACGGTGTTCTGCAACTGCTTAATGGCATTCATCTGTTTCATGCCGTCCACCTGGCTCTTCATGTCCTTCACCATCGCCTCGGCAACGGGCAGTGCCAACAACATACGCTCGCGATTGGTACCGTCGCTATAGTTGAACTGCGGAATATCAGCATAGAATCCCTTGATGTCCAGCTCACGTTCCATCTTCAGCGATACGGCCTGTCCCTGGTGTCGGGGCATATCCTTCACCTGTGGCTCTTTAGCCAGATCGCCATACACGAAGTAGCGCTTGCCATCTACGTCGACACTTTTGTACGTTCCGATGCTCAGCGCATCCGAACGGAACAGCAGAGCCACCTTCTTGGCACCGTCGCCAGCCAGTCGGACGTCGAATCCCGAACGATCCATCAGCACAGCCATCATGATGACGGCCTCGTTGCCATTACCTAGCACTTTCTCGCTCACCTTGTCCAGCAGCTTCACGTAAGCCCAGTCGCACAGGGCCATATCGCGCTTAGCCTCCTGACAGTCTTTCAATGTCTCGTAGGTGGCAACCTCCAACCATGTGATGCATTTCTTGATCTTGCTGTCTTTGTCCTTCTTTACCTTCACCATCTTCGTGTCGGCAAAGTGAACTTTCACTTCTTTTCCATAATAATCTACGTTCACTACTCTGCCGAAAGCCACAACAGGCAGCATCAGTAGTGTCCACAAAAGTCTTTTTCTCATATATACTTATATTATTAGTTTGTCTATTCTATGATTTTGCAAAGTTACGCATTATTTTTCTGAAAACCGCATGAATCAAGAAGAAAAAAATGCACAATTTTCGTCTTTTGTGCACAAACGCAACGTTTTTGTGCATTTTATTTGGCTGTGTGCGCAAAAAGTCGTACCTTTGCGGTCGATTTTCAAAAAAGGATATCATTTTTACACATTATTATAATAATATGGCATTAAAAATTGTAGTACTTGCTAAGCAGGTACCAGACACAAGAAATGTGGGTAAGGACGCCATGACTGCCGAAGGCACCGTCAACCGCTCCGCCCTACCCGCCATCTTCAATCCAGAAGATTTGAACGCCCTGGAGCAGGCTCTTCGTCTGAAGGAGCAGAACCCAGGCTCAACAGTAGGAATCCTCACGATGGGTCCTCCACGTGCAGGC
>JAEEGF011322898.1_pt1 | contig 51245 bp, 40 predicted proteins | sample 9134171 | NCBI WGS metagenome assembly JAEEGF01 (sample SAMN16246542, study PRJNA631951) | gut metagenome | biome: gut microbiome; feature: rumen; material: AP-attached | host: Bos | place: Iran: Karaj | collected 2018-10
GCAAACTCCAATTCTCTCAGTTTAAGTAATTTGACTTATAGGCCGTCATGGATTCTAAAATACAACTCGGATTTGGAGGCAACAGGATTGGTTCATTTGTCGTATGAATCTCCCTCCAATAATCCTTCATCAGTAGGGATATTACTAAAGTATCCATATATTGATGACAACACAAATTCTTTATTCGTCCCAGGAGTGTTTGGTTGGACAGAGACGATGGAACATCTTTTTTATAACGATGACACCCTTGATTTTGCTAATCAGACAAGTTTTTGGCTTCGCTTAAATAAGGATGACCTCAGCCTTCTCTCTTATGGAAAAGCTCTTCCAGTAGAAAACGGAAGGGGTGGCGCTTACCCTTTGGCAGCATATAACAACAGGGTCTTTGCCCAAGTAAGGTTTCAGAATGGTATGAATTTTGGTGATATGATATATAATGCCTCCAATAGTGGTGATTATGACAGGTGGCTCGCGATATGGGACTACAGTGGTCACGAGGTTGGAATAGTTAATCACTACAATGTTCGTAGTATAGATAATGTATTTAATTCTCCAATTATCAAAGACAGCATTTTGTACCTAACAGGAAGTGCGTATGAGGATGTTACTTTCGGCGACATCACAACTCACAATTATGGATATAGTCAGGCTTTTATCGCCAAGTACGTTGACCCCGCTTTTGCAGAGCCTTACGTGCATCCCTCGGACAGTCAGGAGCAGATGATTGAATGGCAGCAGGACTTGGTGTTCACCTTGGCTGACAGTCCCGTGACGCTCACCGCCACAGCCACCAGCGGGCTGCCCGTGTCATACACCAGTAGCGACAGCACCATCGCCTATGTCGAGGGCGACAGGCTGCACCTTGTGGCTGACGGCCACGCATGGCTCACCGCCACGCAGGACGGCGACTACCAGTACTTCCCCGCCGAGCCTGTGCAACGCCTCCTCACCGTGGGCAATGTCGGCATCACCACCGTCGGCGCGGACGGACAGGCCAAGGCCTACCCCAACCCCACCAGCGGCAGGGTGACCCTCGACCTCGCCAAGATACCACCCGCACCCCCGCTGCCCTACCACAAGCCAGGCCCAAGTGACAGCAGAGACGTGAGCATGGTGCTCTACACCAGCCCCAGTGCACCCTTCTCCCAATCTGAAACACATAACTTCCCCTACCACCAACGCTACAACATGAAGGTGAACGGCCCCAAGTTGAAATCGCACGACGGCATAGTAACCGCATGGCTCACCGACATGCAGGGCCGCCGCGAAGAGGTGGTGCTCACCCCAACGGGTCCTGACCAATACACCCTCGACCTCACCGCCCGACCCCCTGCCGCCTACCTCCTCACCGTCACCACCGCCGACGGCCGCGAACTCACCTTCCGCCTCATGAAACAGTACGGCCGGAGATAGAAAACCCCACACCCTCCGCCTGCTGAAACAGAGCGACATCTTCAGCCGATAATGCAAGCCTTACACCATAAGACTTCTAGGACAATCTGACATCAATTGAAATTGATTTTACGCCATGATGCAATAAATTGGCGTTGTTTTGCGTTAAAAGGAGAAAGACAATAAGAATATGGCACAGGTATCAATGACCGTGAGGATGGACTCACAACTGAAAGCAAGGTTCGACGCGCTATGTGCGGAGTTTGGCATGAGTGCCAACACGGCAATGAATGTTTTTGCCAACGCTGTAGTGCAGCAGCGTTGTATTCCCTTTATCATCAAATCGGGGAAGGATGACTTCCTCGATGCCTTTAAGGAGATGAGAACTCGAGCGGACGCTGGTCTCACCCCAGATATGACGATGGAGGAGATTGACGAAGAAATCAGACAGGCACGTGCGGAACGCAGAAAACAGGCAACAAAATGAAGTATGCTGTAATTGGCACCAATGTTTTGGTGTCGGCAATGATTTCTCACAACGCGGCATCCCCGACAGTGAAGGTGGTAGAGGCTATCGGCCAAGGAGAGTTAGTGCCTCTGTATAATGAGGAAATCATTACAGAATACAACGATGTGCTGAGCCGTGCAAAGTTCGGCTTCTTGCACCTAAGTGTTGCAAGACTGATAAGGACACTGATGGACAAAGGCATCATGATGGAGCGACTATCCAGTGGCGAAACCTTCCTTGATGCGTCAGACGCCGTGTTCTATGAGGTGGCTCTGTCGAAAGAAGGTTCATATCTGGTCACAGGCAACAAGAAGCATTTCCCCAAGGCACCCATCATGGTGACTCCGGCAGAAATGATGGAAATCTTGGCGAAATAGGGGAGTGTTGCCGTTTATTGTATATTTTTTACGCTGGCAATACAATAAAAAGGCCCGTTTGGTGTTATATATAATCTCAAAGTTTAAACTGAAAGATTATGAAGTGCAGCATTCCTAAGGGCACGCGCGACTTTCTGCCAGCCGAAATGGCGCGTCGCAACTATATATTCGATACCATTCGCGAAGTGTTCAAAGCCTTCGCCTTCGAGCCTATTGAAACTCCTTCGCTCGAGAACCTCTCCACCCTCATGGGGAAATATGGCGAAGAGGGTGATAAACTCCTGTTCAAGGTGCTCAATTCGGGCAACTTTATGGAGGATGTGGATTTTACGCAGGACTACCACAAGGTGGCGCCCCGCATCTGCGACCGAGGCCTACGTTACGACCTTACGGTGCCGTTTGCCCGTTTTGTAGTCCAGCACCGTGATCAGATTACTTTTCCTTTCCGCCGCTATCAGCTTCAGCCCGTGTGGCGTGCCGACCGTCCGCAGAAAGGACGCTACCGTGAGTTCTACCAGTGTGATGCCGACATGATAGGAAGCACTTCGCTCCTTAACGAGTTGGAGCTGGTTCAGATGATAGATGCGGTGTTCCAGAAGCTCGGGATAGAGGTGACGGTGAAAATCAACAACCGGAAGGTGCTGGCCGGTATAGCCGACCTTATAGGTGCACCCGACAAGTTGGTGGACATCACCGTGGCTATTGACAAGCTGGACAAAATAGGCATTGACAACGTGCGTGCCGAGTTGTCCGAGCGTGGCCTTACACAGGAGCAAATCACGGCCCTCAACCCTGTTTTCGAGCTGTCTGGCTCGGCCAACGACAAGTTGCAGCAGCTGGAAGTGCTTTTCAACGGCAATGCTGTGGGCACCAAGGGCGTGGAGGAGCTGAAAGAGCTGTTCGGCTATATCGACCTTGTGCAGCCTGCCTGCCATGTGGAGCTTGACCTTACCCTGGCCCGTGGACTGAATTACTATACCGGGGCTATATTCGAAGTCAAGGCTCATAATGTCACTATTGGAAGTATTTGTGGCGGTGGCCGCTACGACAATCTGACTGGTATTTTTGGTATGCCCGATGTGTCGGGTGTGGGTATCTCGTTTGGTGCCGACCGCATTTACGATGTACTTACAGAACTGGACAAATTTCCTCCCGACTTGGGACAGTCGGCCCAGGTGCTCTTCATCAATTTTGGTGCAGAGAGTATGCCGTACTGCATCAAGTGTGCCGCCCGTTTGCGCTCTCTCGGCATCAGCACGTTGGTCTATCCCGACAATGCCAAGATGAAGAAACAGATGGATTTTGCCAACCGCAGCCGTGTGCCATACGTGGTATTTGTGGGTGAGAACGAGATAGCCGCGCAGAACCTCACGGTGAAAGATATGGCCACAGGCACACAGAATACAGTCACACTCGATGAGTTGGCCGACAGTCTCAAACATTGATGTCCCTGCCAACCCGTTAGCTTCAGCGTATCGTAAACCTATTGTGGTATGAAATACAGATATATTATCCTCTTGGCATTTAGCCTGCTTGCTGCCTTACAGCTGCGGGGACAGGACACTGTGCCCTACCCGCGGCAGGACACTATCAGGCTGCTGGTGCACGACACTGTAGTGCTTCTCCACACCGACACTGTGGTGATGAAGGTCATTGACAGCTCCATGCTCAGAAATATGCAGGAACGGGAAGCCTTGATGACCGAAAAGGAGAAATTCTATAAGGAAATTTTCACCAAGTCGGGTGTGGACCAGAACAAGATAGAGGCCGACCGGGACCATTACCGCCATTTGGTCGACTCGCTCAACAGGCTGGTGCGTACCGCCGAGTTGGAGAATGTCCGCAAGGAGGAAGCGAACAAATACCTGCTGCAACGCGCCAAGGATGCAGAGGCCCGGGTGAGCGAGGCCACCAACCGCAAGAAGAAAGTGCGTGCCATACAGGGTATAGCCATGCGGTTTTACCGTACCCCTAACTGGGAGGTGCGCCTGCAACCCGCAGCCGAGGCCGGAAAGTATGACAAGGTGCTCCGCAACCGCAATGCGGGCAACATAGAATTCGACTTTGTCACTGGTGCCTCGGTCATGCTGTGGGATTTCACCCAGTATTTTAACAAAGACCACAAGTCGCGTACTATAGGAGATACCAAAATCAGGACTCCCGAAGTGCGAAAGTTCGACCAAGACTTTGCCTATGATTTGGGAATCTATGTGGGCTTTGGCGGTAGCAACCTTTTCAAGAACTTCTATGTGGGGCCCTCGTTCCGCTTTGTGGATTTCTTCTACTTTACGGTGGGAGTGAACATTGCAGAATACAATGTTCTGGTGTCCGGCTATAAGGAAGGCGATGTGATTGGAGCCACTCAGACCATCGACGACGTAACTGCCAAGTCGTGGCTTATGAAGCCATTCCTGGCTCTTAGCATTGATTTGGACTTCCTTTCATACATCAAAAAGTAGCGTATGCGATTCCGTTATTAAGCCATCGCTGCTATAGCAACGGTCGTTTTACTTTAGAGAAAAGTAGGACGACCTTTGTTTTTTTGAGAGAGAATGGAATTTTTTTTGTACTTTTGCTTTTTAATAAGGGACAAAAGTTAATGGGGAAATTTAGGTATAATATTCTGATATTCATTATGCTAATGGCGACAGTGTGCCATGCGCAGACCGATACTGCATTCTGGTTTGCCGCACCTGATTTCCATCAGTCAGATTATTTTGATGAAATCCCGATTCGGTTTGTCTTTCACTCCTACGATCAGCCAGCCACCGTTACAGTGGAGCAGCCCGCCAACAGTTTTTTTCCTACTTCGACTGTTGTGCTTCCGGCAAATGGGGTGGCCGTCTACGACCTTTCGGGCTTGGTGGGTATGGTCGAGACCACACCAATCAATACCGTTCTGGATAGAGGCTTATACATCCATTCCACTGCACCCATTTCATGCTATTACCAGAACACCTCGGTCAACCGTGAGACATACACCCTGAAAGGTCGCAACGCCTTGGGGACAGACTTCCAAGTGTTAATACCGCATTGGATTATATGTTGGGGAAATGGAAGAGGAGGACATGAAAACATAGAAATTGTAGCCACAGAAGACAGCACAGAGGTTTGGATAATACCACCATCATGGCCGGGGAATAACTCCATTGTATTGGATGGGGGCATTACAAGCGCCGATACTGTTAAAGTGATTCTGAACAGGGGGCAGAGCTACGCAGTACAGTCATATAATTGCCTAACCGATTTGATAAAGACTGTCATCCATTCCACCAAACCCATAGCCGTTAACGCCACCCATGATCCTGAGGCATGGAGGATGCAACATATGTACCGTGTTGGAGAACAGCTTCTGCCTATAGATTTCTGGGGCAAAAAATATGTCTTATTCCAAGACTGGCCAAGCGGTATTGACAATTATCGGGTCATAGACTGTGTTGACAGTGGGACATACCAGTATTCAATAGGCGGTGTTGTAAAGGGGACTTTGACGGGTGGGTCGGAATGGACTAATTACGGGAGTTCTCTTCTCTATCCCACTTTTGATTTACCGGCATACGATACAGCACGCCTTTTTGAGTTTGGGTATCCTGTGGGTGTATTGCAGCGATGGGATGATTCGTCCACAGGAGTGGGTTTCTCAGTGTTGCCTGATATAGATTATTCGGGCTCGCACCAAATATCTTACTTGTGTACAGACAGCTTAGAAGTGAAGATACAGATGGTGTTAGGCAGTGAGGGGGTCAATCATATTCTCTTCAACGGGGATTCCACGGTGCTTACTGCTGCCGACTTCCAACCTTTGGTGGGTGACCCGTCCCATTCGTGGTGCTCTAAAAAGGTAACAGACTATCTCCCGATAGGTGGAGTGATGAACATACGTTGCGACAGCAGCCTTTTTGTGCTGGGGGTGATAGAGTATGACTCGGTTTCAGGACTCTCCTACACCATCCTGACCGACTATGCTCCACCAGCATCAGTAAGCTATAATATGGATTCCGAGTATTGTGAAGGCGACAGTATAAGATTTACCTATACTACCCATAATATCACTCACGTAATGATGAGAGGCCCCGACGGAATGACCCAGGAGGTGCCAGATTCGGCTATTGTGGCAGACACTTCCATGAGCGGTCGTTATTGGCTATATGGGTATCGCAATCAGGGGGAAGATCCTATTGTTGTGGACTCTATTGATATAATGGTTTACGCAGCCAATAGCGCCGAATGGTATGATACTATTGTTCAAAGGCAGTTGCCGTGGAGCCGTTTCGACCTATTCTTCTATGCCGAAACAGATACAACCATCAGGCGGCCGGACACTGCGTCACGGTGTGATAGCATTATTTATTACCATCTTTTTGTATATCATGATATCTACGATACGGTATACTACTACGCATGCGAGAGCGACCTGCCTGTGCAATATGATACCGCTTGGTTCAGTGATGATGGAGAGGAAGGGCAGTTTATTTACCCAGGAAGCCACGGAGAGGACAGCATCGTCACGTTCGTACTCCATGTAATACCCAACCGCGACACAATATTATACGACACAATCCTGGAGAACCAGTTGCCTTGGTTTGTTCTTGACACAGTGTTCAACGATACGGTGGCGGACTATATATTCCGCACCATCAGTGCAGAGGGCTGCGATAGTCTCGTCCACTATAACCTCTTCATCTTCTGGGACGGAGATCATTGCGATACCTCTCTTACATACCCCAATGTGGTTACACCCAACGGCGACGGAATGAACGACCGTTTTGTTATCGGCGGACTATTGGAGCATAACTGCTTTAAGTATAACGAGCTGCTTATTTACGACCGCACGGGGCGCTGCATTTACCACAAGCACAATATCGCATCAGAGAGTGACTGGTGGGACCCTGCCGGACAACATGCCCCCTCGGGCACCTACTTCTTCTACTTCAAAGCCCATGGTGTGAATATCTGGACTCAACACTTCGGTGTGATAGAAGTGCTTCGCGATAAATAATCGTTATATCTTACAATATTTCACGTCTCCTCGCGTTATAGGATTTATTATAATTGTGATGCCATTAGGACTTTAAATCATAAAGTACTTGTAGCGCTTGTCCTAGTACTGACCAGCATTGCTTGTGTTGGTCAGGAGACAGTGACTAACATCGTGATGAACTCTCATAGTCACGATACGGTATGGATTACCCCTGGGGAATGTTACACTGTATATGACCCCGGCGGCGTAGGCGACTACTACTCTAACGACACATCCACCCTTGTTATCATTTCCACCACTGGTTTGGGATTCCGACTGCACGGCTATGTCGAAATGTCCGACCTACTATCGTTCAACAGCGACGGGACAGAAGGAGAAAGCCTATGGGGAGAAGTAGACAACTATTACCCCGAAGGTATAGCCTATTTGACTCTCATCAGTGACGAAGACAGTAACAGCTCAGGATTTGCTTTTCACATTTCATTCTATCCTACCATCCACTCCCTCGACACCCTTTGGCAGACCGACACAACGATGGCCATTACATGGCAAGACACCTCAGCTGCCTCTAGATGGACAGTCACCTATGGTACAAATATTGATTCCTTACGTGCTACGACCACTATTACTAACCAAGCCATCCTCACCGGTCTTGAGCGTAATGCACAATGCTATCTGCAAATAGAGAATGACATCGGCTCTCCAGACTGCTTCATTCCCTCAAGATATGGCATACGCATGCCGCATGACAACGATACTTGGCTCATACAATATCACAACACTCTTCTTGACATTATAGGCCTCCACTCACTGGTTGAGCCCCGTGAGGATATCCTACCGCTCACGTCATGCCTTCACATATACGATCCTGGTGGACACTACCCCCCTTTCCCTGATTGCAATACTGACCATGATTTCTCCACCATCGGCGACCATGCAATTGCGTTAATGGGTGGTTACAATCTTGGCTCGGGTACGCTCCATATCAATAATGGCTCTATCACTACCGACTATAGCGGAGCCGACAGCACTGCTATTTGGTCTGACGGGGGATATCTCTGTATCGTCTATACCACTGATACCTCAGACTATGGAGAGGGATTCGACTTGGCTGTACTTATCACCCCTTCAATTAATCAAATCACTATCAGCCCCGTTACGTGTAACACTGCCACCATCACTTGGGCTGATACTTCCGATGCCACCTGTTGGTGGATAGCTTATGGTGAAGACGAACGTCGGCTCGACACCGTCGCCACCACTTCACGCTCATACAGTATCACCAATCTCGTCCCCGACCGCCAATATGTTTGTTACCTTTGGAGCAATGAAACTCTCCCTATGTGTGGCGGCCCCATCAAAAAAAGTTTCATCACTCCGTGCGACACTACGATTATTATAATGCCTTATAATGAGGAATATTCTCGTACACTTGATATTAACGAATGCTATACTATCCTGGACCCCGGTGGCCCCAATAACTATCATCTCCATAGCAAACAAATGTTGCATTTGCACTCCATCATGGGTGTCCCAATGGTGCTGCGTGGCAATGCCCACGTCCATACTGACGACTATTTGACCATCTTTGATGAAGGAGATTGGATTTGGTATTATTTGAATTGGAATGGTGACGTTGACTCCATCGAGGTCCATTCGTCAACAGGCAATCTTTGTATTCAGTTCCAAAGTAATGGCGATACCCTTACCGACTTGGGTTTTGAGTTCCAACTATATTTCCAAACCATTAGTAATATCCGAGCTGACAGAATGCCAGATTCGACCTACCGTATCAGTTGGGACGACCTTAGCTCCGCCACCCAATGGACACTTTGGTATGGCAGCGACACCAGCCACATGGACTCCATCTCCACCGATACCACAGTCGTATACTTGCAAAACCTCGTCGACTGTGAGAAATATTATGTTCGTATTGCTACCAATTCTGGTGAATGCATTGATACTGCCGACTATCAATTCTGTGTCAGCTCTTCATCTTGTACCCAGTTCGACATGGTTATGGACTCCATATATTGTACTGGCGACACTATCAAGTTCAGTGCATCCAATATCGACAGCATGGTCGTATACGGTCCTAATGGTTTAGTGCTTAGTGAGCCTCCCTATAGTATACCTAATGCCGACAGCACAATGAGCGGCACCTATATCGTGCAGGGCTTCAGTCAGGAGGAATGCCATTACCCGCTGACAGACTCAATTAGGATATATGTGTATAAGTCTCGGCACTTCGACGCATACGACACCATCGTGGAGAATCAGCTACCTTGGAGCCAATTCGATACACTATTTTACGGTGAAACCGACACCGTATTAATTCGATCCTACTCACCTTCATCGTGCGACAGTATTTATAACTATCATCTACGTGTTTTTTACAACGTTGAGGATACTGTGCTCTACTATTCCTGCGAGAGCGACCTGCCGGTGCAATACGATACCGCTTGGTTCAGTGATGATGGAGAGGAAGGGCAGTTTATTTACCCAGGAAGCCACGGAGAGGACAGCATAGTCACGTTCATACTCCATGTAATACCCAAGCGCGACACAATATTATACGATACCATTCTGGAGAACCAGTTGCCTTGGTTTGTTCTTGACACAGTGTTCAACGACACGGTGGCGGACTATATATTCCGCACCGTTAGTGCAGAGGGCTGCGATAGTCTCGTCCACTATAACCTGTTTATATTCTGGGACGGAGATCATTGCGATACCTCTCTTACATACCCCAATGTGGTTACACCCAACGGCGACGGCATGAACGACCGTTTTGTGATAGGTGGGCTATTGGAGCATAACTGCTTTAAGTATAACGAGCTGCTTATCTACGACCGCACGGGGCGCTGCATCTACCACAAGCACAATATCGCATCAGAGAGTGACTGGTGGGACCCTGCCGGACAACATGCACCCTCGGGCACCTACTTCTTCTACTTCAAAGCCCATGGTGTGAATATCTGGACTCAACACTTCGGTGTGATAGAAGTGCTACACGAGAAATAGCCTATCGACAGTGTTTGAGCAACTGTTCGGCAAGGCCGATGCTGTAGCCGGCACTGTGGAAGAGGATATGCCCTTCGTTGTCGACAACGGCCACCAGGGGATATTCGTATTCTGTGAGGTTTAGTGCTTTGGCCACAGTTTTCTCAATGGGGTCGCGGTGGTTGGGAGCAAGGTTGGCAATATCGGTGTTGTGCAATTGCAGAAGATCGGCATTGCCGGGGTCAGTGGTGGTGATATAGCACATCCCGTCCCATTGCAGGAAAGCCTTTTGGTTCTGTAGCATCTCTTTTATCAGATGTTTGGCGGGTTCGCGGTGAGGTCCCAGAAAGGCCAGAATGCACCCTGTGGTGCCGGCATAGTCGGCAAGGGTGACCCCTTCCATCACCGAGAGGGTGGGGGAGAGGCAGGGGAGGTTCTGCTTATTGCGGTCTACCAAAGGACGCAATATGATTTCCTTGGTGACATGCTGCCCCTCTCCAACGGTGAAGAACTCCAAGCGGTTGAGCACATCGCCCTCGGGGTAGCGGCTGCCGGTGCTGAGGCAGTAGGTGCCGGGCTCCAGCTCGATGGTGGCGGGGAAGGAGGCCATGCGGGGGTCGTCCTCGAAGTCGAAGGTGCGGAAATCGCCGTTTTCTAACTTTTGGAGGGTGAAGTGGGGGTAGTAGATGGGGGTGGCGGGCTCTTTGCCATGATAGGTGAGAGTGAGGCTAGAAGAGCTAGTAGTTCTAGTATTGCTAGTAGAACTAGTGCTACTAGCTAGGCTGGTCTTTTGCCAAGCGGTGCCGTCCCAGACATAAATGGTGTTGGTGGCGTTGTCGAGGTAGGCGGGGATGTCGAATGCCCGGCAGGCGGCCACAAAGAAGATGTCGCGACTGTGGGCATCGGCATGGCGCAGTCGGAGCACACCCATGGGCGAGATGGGGCAATTGTAGTAGTTGCCTGTGTCGTCGACCGCTATATTCTCAATCGTCCAATTTCTCAATGCCTCATAATCTTGCTTATACGCCTCTGGCTGCATTCTCGACTTTAGATACGTCCACCCATTATCGGACAAATCAACCCAGTTTGCAAAATCAGTCATTCCTTTTAACAACGGCTGCCGCCAGTCGCGCACCAGTTCGTTACTGATACGCGCAGGGAGAATGCCCTTCTTATATACATCATACGTGTAAAGGCGGCTGTATTCGGTGCCTTTATCGCGGTCCAGCCAGTCGAAAAAGGTCATTTGGGCTTGGAGGACATCGGCGGTAATGTCGCGCAGGTCTTTGTCGGAAAAGGATTTGAGGTAGTCGTAGATGTGTTCGCCACTGCGGAACGGGGCACCCCAGTGCTCAAAGAACTTATATATCTCGGCATAGTTGCCTTCGGACTTGTGGATGATTTCCCACACTTGCGCATCGGAGAACTTGTCCTGTCTCCAGAGCCAGTCTTTGGGTAGGTAACTCTTGAAGTTGTCCTTGGTGGGGAATGTGGCGGTGTAGGCGTTTCGCAGGGAGTCCTCGTAGGCGAGACGGCGGGCGTTGCGGGCAACGGCCTCGTCGGAAGGAGTTACCTTGGCTGTGCCGGGAACAGGCGGCACGATATCTAAGAGCACTATGTCGGACTGGTCGGACTGGTCAGACTGGTCGGACAGGGTTAATGTTATAGTGCTGTCTTTTCTTACATCTAATTTGCTGAAGGTGTAGCGTGTGCCGTCGGTGGCCCATACCAATATGTCGCCGAGACCGGTGGTGAGGCCAGCTTGGCCTTGTCCATCGGTCTCATAGTTGGCCAATGTGTAGTATTCGGCGTAGTTGTACATTTTGAATTTCACGCGGGCACCGGGCAGGGGCTTGCCGTCGGGACCGCAGACGGTAGCGGTGACGTGGCGAGTGGGGGCATAGTGGCTAAGGAGGTTCAGCTCGCTGTAGAGGGCGGTTTGCTTGACCACCTCTTCGTCGCCGTGATAGCGGCCGAAGGCCTTGCTGTGCACCATGAGGCAGCGGGTGCTGGGCACCGCAAACCATCCCATGTTGAGTTCGGGGTCGGGCTCGCAGGCACCGAGGAACTTCCATTCGCCGCCCTTGCCGTCGGGGTTGGCAATCCACACCTCAACCCATGCGTGGTTGTCGTCGCAGTGGGCCCAGCGGGGGGTGTAGCACTGCCGGGCAGGAATACCCACCGAGCGCAAGGCGGTGACGGCAAAGGTACTCTCCTCTCCGCAGCGGCCTAGCGAGGTACGCATGGTGGCGAGGGGTGCGGAGGTGCGGCTGTCGGCTGCACGGTAGGCCACATGCTCGTGGCACCAGTGGTTCACTTCCAAGGCAGCCTCCTCCATCGTCATGCCCTGCACTCGGTCTTTCAGTGCGTGGTAGAATGCCATGCGGGCGGTGTCGAGGTTTTCGTTGTTCACACGGTATACCAGCACGAAATGGCGGAATATATCTTCGGGAACGGTTTTTCCCCAAGGCATCTGCTCACGTGCGGCAAAGGCATAGCGCACCTGGTCGAGGTAGAAGTCGGGAGTATAGTCGGCAAGGTCGCTATAAGGCATGTATGCATAGAGGAACTGCATGGCCTCGCGCTCGGCACGGTTGAGGGTGTCGAGGCACAGGGAGAGAGCCCCGAAGTTGAGGTCGGCACTGCGTGTGGCAAAGTCGGATTCAACCTGTTGGCGGTATTCTTTGTCGGTAATGAAATGGGGGTTGCGGTTGCAGGAAGGGAAGAGCAGGAGTAGGGAAAGAACGGGAATAAGGGTAGCACGGATGCGAAATGAGATAGGCTTTGTTTTCATCGGGATAATGCATTTATAAGTTGTTTGACAATTTTGGGGTCGGTTTGTACGGTGCCGTCTGGGAGTGTGGTTTTGCACGAACCATGCACTTCGTTCACACCGGTGGCGTCGACAATTCGGGCCACGTTGGTCGGAGTGATGCCGCCTCCGGGCATAATCGAGATGCGGCCAGCAGCATGTTCCACCAGTTTGTGTATGGTATCCATACCCAGTTCGGCCGTGGGTTGGAGTCCGGATGTAAGTATCCTATCGCAGCCGCAACCAATGATGTCTTCGAGGGCTTCGAGAGGGTTTTGTTTCAGTTCGTCGAAGGCTCGGTGGAAGGTAACCTCCATGGGGTGGGCAAGTTCGACAAATCTGCGGGTGAGAGCAGTGTCGACGGCACCCTTATCGGTCAGAAATCCTACTACGATGGCATGTGCGCCAAGACTGCGGCACTGTTCCACTTGTTTGAGCATCAATTCTATCTCGTCGGTGCTGTATACAAAATTGCCCTCCCTGGGACGGATGAGCACATGTGTGCGTAGGTGAAGTTGATGCACACAGTAGTCTATATCATGATACGATGGGGTGAGTCCGCCCACGTCCAGATGGCTGCACAGCTCGATGCGTGTAACACCGGGCAGGCAAGCATTGGAGGCGGATTGTATGGAATTGGTACAGATTTCAATATTCATGGTAGAGGCGTTAGAAGTTAAACTTGGCTTTTTGTACTCTATTGAGGAAAAGAATATTCTCTTTGACGATAGTCTGAATGGTTTGGTCAAAATTGTCTTCGTCGTTCTGATGGATGCGCACCTCGATTGGCATATAGTATACCGGGAGTCCAATCAATGCATTCTTGGCGGCAAGCTCACGCAGGCGGGCTGCATCCTTCTCGGTGGTGAGGATGATCTTGCGGTCGCCACTCAGGTGGTCGAAGGCCTTGCGTATTCGCTTGATGTCGGAGAGCGTGTATTTGTGGTGGTCGCTGTATTTGATGGTGGAGACAGTGGGGCAGATGCCGCGTACATACTGGTGCATGGTTTCGGGATGGGCGATGCCTGTAACGATAAGGACTGAGTCGAGGGTGTTGAGCGGCAACGGAGAGAATCCAAGGAGGGGCAGCGGGTCGCAATAGTGGATATAGCTGAAAAACACTTTCTGATAGGGTCTCAGTTTGAGGCGTGTGATGATAGTGTGTTTTTCGAGGGGTTTGAGCTGTTCGGGCGATTTAGTTACGATGACGATGTTGGCGCGGAACCGGGCGGCCCGGCCTTCGCGCAGGTTGCCGAAGGGGAGAATGAAGTCTTTGTAGAATGGTCGGTGGTATTCGGTAAGGAGAATGTTGACGGTGGGTTTGATGTAGCGGTGCTGGAACACATCGTCGAGCACAATAAGCTGTGGCGGGTTGCCGGATGACAGGAGTTTCTCGGTTCCCTCAACCCTTTTTTCGCACACTGCTACGGTGACTTTGGGGTATTTGCGGGCTATCATGGCGGGCTCGTCGCCCAGTAGCGAGGGGGCGTGGTTTCCGTCGTCAAGCACATAACCTTTGGTCTTGCGGGCATACCCACGGCTGAGAAGCGCGGTGGAATATTGTTCGGAGAACAGATGCAGCAGGTATTCCACAAAAGGGGTCTTCCCCGCACCGCCGGCACACAGGTTGCCCACTCCAACGGTGGTGACCTGTGGGGTGGACTGTTTTTTTATTCCAACCGAGAAGAGGAAATTACGAAACCACACACCGATGGCATACCACATCGTGAGCGGGAAAAGAATCCAGGATATTGTGTTTCTGAACGACATGATGAAGTGTTACTTTATTGTTTGACTCGAATTGGATAACCACACAAGATCTTTGCACTCCGCACATGCGGCCGCTCTATCTGTTTTGTCTTGCCAAAAAGCAAGCTGAAAGAACACTATACCAGTCTTGACCCCTGTGGTTCCCGTATCGATATTCCGCTGCAAAGATACATAAAAAAACCGACTTAATTATTAAATTTGTTTTATGATGAGAAAAAGACGTTGTATGTCTGAAAAAAGTTGTATCTTTGCAGTCTCATTAAAATAAATAATTATGCATAACTATCGTCAATTAACATCCGATTTGTACTATGTGGGAGCCAGCGACCGCAAGTTGGCCCTTTTCGAGAATGTATATCCCATCCCCCGCGGGGTTTCCTATAACAGTTATCTGCTCATGGATGAGAAAACTGTATTGCTCGATACCGCCGATGCAACTGTGTCGGGCCAGTTTTTTGAGAATGTGGCTGCTGCCCTCGACGGTCGTCCGCTTGACTATCTTGTGGTGAACCACATGGAGCCAGACCACTGTGCTCTCATTGAGGATATTGTGTTACGGTATCCTACGGTTACGGTGGTGACCAATAGCAAAGCGGCGGCTATGATACGCCAATTCTTCTCGTTCGACATCGACAGCCGTCTCCAGACCGTTGCCGAAGGCGGCACTCTCAATACCGGCCGCCACACTCTGACATTTGTGATGACACCCATGGTGCACTGGCCCGAGGTGATGATGACCTACGACACTGTGGACAAAATACTTTTCTCGGCCGATGCCTTCGGCACTTTTGGTGCGCTCAATGGCAACATCTATGCCGACGAAGTGAATTTCGACCGTGATTGGTTGGACGATGCTCGTCGTTACTTTATCAACATTGTCGGCAAATATGGTGTCCAGGTGCAGTCCGCTTTGAAGAAGGCCGCCACCATCGACATCCAGATGATTTGTCCGCTGCATGGCCCCATCTGGCGCAAAGAGCTGGGCTATTTTATCGGCAAATACGACACATGGAGCAAATACCTGCCTGAAGAACGTGGCCTGCTGATAGTTTATGCCAGCGTATACGGCCACACGGCTTCTGCTGCCGAGAAGATGGCCAGCCTGATGGCCGAACGTGGCGTTCGCAATATCGCCATGTACGATGCTAGCCACACCCATGTAAGCCAGCTGGTGAGCGAGGCATTCCGCTTCAGCCATGTGGTGTTGGCCTCCTCCACCTACAATGCCGGCATCTTCACCCCGATGGAGAACCTCTTGCTGGACCTCAAAGCCCACAATTGGCAAAACCGCACTGTGGCCATTATCGAAAACGGCACTTGGGCGGCTCAAAGCGGCAAACAGATCCGTGCTATCCTGGAACAGATGAAAGGTATTTCGGTAGTGGGCGAGAACCTCAGTCTCAAGTCGGCCATGAAACCCGACCAACTGGCCGACATGAACACCTTGGCCGACCTGCTTCTGGCCGAATTGAAGGAGGAACTATAATCCCCAATAGTCAACACATAGAGTAAAATACAAATACCCAATTACCATGAACACCTTGAACCCCGACGCTTTGGCCAAGATAAGCTATGGGCTGTATGTGCTCACTGCCCGCGAGGGCGATAAAGACAACGGATGTATTGTGAATGTGGCAAATCAGCTGACCGACACACCGTTGCAGATGATGATTTCGGTCAACAAGCAAAACTTGACCCACGACATGATTCTGCATACCGGCCTCTTCAATGTCTCAATGCTCACCGAACACACCCCCATGAAGGTGATAGAGCATTTTGGCTTCCAGAGTGGGCGCGATGTCAACAAGTTTGAGCAGTGCGAAGTGGAAATGCGTTCCGCCAATGGCCTCCTCTACATCCCCAACTACACCAATGCCTATATCAGTGGCAAGGTGAACCAAACTGTCGACCTGGGCACCCACACCCTCTTTATTGCCCAGATTAGCGAGGCTGTGATGCTGCGCAACGACCCGTCGCTCACCTATGCCTACTACCACCAGCATATCAAGCCCAAACCCGCTATGCCCGCCCCGTCCGGCTCCACCGGAACTACCCGCTGGGTATGCCAGACTTGCGGCTATGTATATGAAGGCGACGAGGTCCCTGACGATTTCGTCTGCCCATGGTGCAAACATGGCAAAGTGGACTTTGTTAAGGCGGAATAGAGAGCCATCTCACAACCGGCCACTTGCGCTGCCAGCATTGTAGTGGTTGTCAATCTCCGCCAAAGCGCCTACAGGCTACGCAATAAACCCTGTTGCCTTTTAGAGTGAATAGTTTAATCATCATATAAAAAGAATTGTTATGGAAAAGTATGTTTGCAATGTCTGCGGTTATGTCTATGACCCCGCAGTTGGTGACCCCGACAACGGTATCGCCCCCGGCACCAAATTCGAAGACCTCCCCGCCGACTGGGTTTGCCCTCTCTGCTCGGTCGATAAAACCCATTTCGAGAAACAATAACCCTAAAATATTTTTATTATGCTTAACAAAAAAGTATCCGATTTGCTCAACGAGCAAATCAACAAAGAGCTTTACTCCGCCTATCTGTATCTCGACATGAACAACTATTTTGACAAACGAGGCCTCAACGGCTTTGCCAACTGGTACATGATTCAGGCACAGGAAGAGCGTGACCACGCTATGCTTATCTACAAGTATATGCAGAACAATGACTGCCCCATCAAGCTGGAAGCCATCGCCATGCCCGACAAGGTGTTCAAAGCCGACATGGATGTGCTCAAAGCCGGTCTGGAACACGAAGAATATGTCACAGCCAGCATCCACACTATCTACGATGCCGCCAGCAAGGTGAAGGATTTCCGCACCATGCAGTTCCTCGACTGGTTCGTAAAAGAGCAGGGCGAGGAGGAAACCAATGCCCGCGACATGATTTCCAAGATGGAACTCTTTGGTGCTGATGCCCGCAGCCTCTACATGCTCAATCAAGAGTTGGCAGGTCGCACCTACAGCGCTCCCAGCTTGGTTCTCGACTAATTACTGACCTACAATAGAAGGTGTGCAAGAATTGTTCCTGCACACCTTTTTTTTAAACCCTGTTCCTTTGTGGCTCAAAAAACTCATATCCGCCCAGCGGCCATCTACAAAACCCACGTCAGCATCCTGATCCAACTACTGCTTTATGGTCCGGCTATTGCAGTATTCGTTCTCCCCATCATCTATTCAGATGTTCTTTGGGTCAAGATATTGTGCGGAGTTGTCATTGCATTCCTCCTCTGGGTTGCGGTCCACCTTCTGCGCTACTGGAACGACCGCATTATCGTCTCCCCGGCCCATCTTTCCATTCCCCATGTCGCTAAGAAAACACGCAACGGCGAGTGGGGCGAGGTGGGCAAAGCAGTCATCCCTTGGAATGATATCAGAGACATCTCTTCGCAATTCGATGTGTCTGTCACCAACCACTTGAGTATTCAAAAAGAGGTGATAATCCGTCTTAAGGGCGGCATCCTTTATTCTATCGATTCCGACCTCTACGATGTCTTTTTTCTTGAGCGAAAACTAAAAGCCTTCTGGCACAAGTATTCCAATTCACACCCATCCCGGAAAACCACATAGCAGCATAAGCCATCCTGACTGCCAACGATACATGCGACTCTACCCCGGGCTTGCACCTCACCCCATAGATTTCTTTTCCCCTTCGCTTCCATTCCCCCGTCAACTGGGGCACGTCAAACATGCAGTACTTCCCACGAGAGGTATTCCCTAATGACCGATTTGGGATAATGGGACTTCTATTAATCACCCCGAGAGGTGAGACTATTCATAACACGGTACAAGCCGAAGGCGCAGTGCCGTGACATTCAGATATCTGAGAACTGCGTCCCAAAGGGACGCGACATATATTCAGAATTTATAGAACCCACTATAAAGGAAAGGAGGGCGTCCCGTGATAATTGGGACACCCTCCTTTGGGCAATAGGTAACAATGGATTAGTATCCGAAGATATCTTCCAGTTTCAGTTTCTTCACCTTACCGAACTTGGCGAGGGCGTTGAAGTCCATGTCGGCTTCTTTACCAAGGCACATATAGACCTTTTTCTGGCCCTTGATGTACTTGTGGTTGAAGTTCACGATGTCCTGCATGGTCACCTTGGGGTAGGCTTCGAAGAGTATCTGGGCGCGGCTCTTCTTCATGTCGTAGCCCATCTTTTCGTAGTTGAGGTAGCTGTTGATGATGCCCATCTTGGTGGTGCGGGCGGTGCGGATGCCGCTTATCATGGCGTCTTTGGCCATCTGGAAGTTGGCCTCGGACTCGGGCATCTGGTCAAACAGCTCGTTGAAAGCGTTCATAGCGTCGATAAGCTTGTCGTTCTGTGTGGCGATAATGGCGGCGTTGGTGAAATATCCGTCCTTGTCGCCCGGGGTGGCGTAGTAGCTCTGTGCGCTGTAGGCAAGGCTGCGTTTCTCGCGCATCTCTTGGAACACAATGGCGTTCATCGAACCGCCAAAGTACTCGTTGAAGATGTTCATGACGGGCGTGTTCTTGGTGTTGAACTTCTCGCCGCGGAAATGCTCGCGCATATAGGTCTGGTTGGCGTTGTAGTCAACAAAGTATACAGTGTTTTCGCTAACAGCCTTGGGGGTGATTTTCTTGTTGGCGGGAGCCTTTTTGTTCATCTTGTAGGTGTGGTTGTTGGCAAGTGCCTTGAAGCTCTCGAGGCTCTCGGGACCGTAGTAGAGCACACGGTGCTTGTAGTTCATCAGGTCGTGCATTGCGTCGGTGAGCTGCTGGCAGGTATATCCCTTCAACTGTGCTTCGCTCAGCTGGTCGAGTGAAGGCGAGTCGGAACCATAAATGCCGTAGTTGCCCAGGGCCGAGAAGCAGCGCTGCTGGTTGTGCTTGGCGTTCTCGCGGCCTTTCAGGATGCGGGCCACAAGCATCTGCAGTGCCTGCTCGTTGGGCTGCACACCGGTGATGATTTCGTCCACCAGAGCCATAGCCTTGTCCATATTCTCGCTCAAACCGCTGATGCTGATGTTGATGTTCTCCTGTCCCACATTGACGCTATAGTTGCAAGCCAGTTTGTAGAACTCTTGCTGCAGCTGTTCGGGGGTGTACTTGGCGGTTCCGAGGTATTCAAGCACGTCGGCTGCCAAATCGATGGTCTTGCCCAACTGTCCGGCGCGGTAGCCGAAGTCGAAGCGGTACACCAGGTTGAAAGTTTTGTTCTCCACGTTCTGCACATACAACACTTCAGCTCCGTTCTTGAGTTTCGACTTCTTGAGGTCTTTGCTGAAATCAACAAACACGGGCTCGATAGGTTTCACCTGACGGGCTTTGATTTCCTTCAGGAATGCGCTCTCGTTGTCGCGGCCCACCTCGATGGGGGTGATAGGAGGCTTGGAGACTTTCAAAATAGGCTCGGGCTCACCTTTCAGCTTGTTGATGATAACGTAGTTGTTGTCCTTGAACAGACGGTTGGCAAAAGCCACAATCTCGCCCTTGGTGACGCGCGAAAGCTCGTTAATCTCGTTGCACACATCGCCCCAGTTGCGGTGTTCCACATAGGCGTAGGCCATCTGGCTGGCGCGGCTGTTGTTGCTCTCGGCACGTTTCATGATAGCCAGTTTCATGTTGTTGATGGCAGCTTCCAGCATCCAGTCGTCAAACTTACCTTGTTTCACGAGGGCAATCTGTTCGTCGAAGAGGGCTTGCACCTGCTCCAGCGTCTGACCCTGCATGGGCTGTCCGCCAAACATAAATGCACCGTAGTCGTTCAGCGTGTAAGTGCCAGCGTATGCACCCATGCAACGCTGCTGCTGGTTGATGTTGAGGTCGATGAGACCGCACTTGCCGTTGTTCAGCACGCTCTCCAGAAGGTCGGCCAGCATGGCGTCGTGGCTGCCGTTACCGCTGTCCAAGCGGTAAGCACGCACGGTGTTCTCGGCATCGAGACCCGACACATTCTTGGTGATAACGCTGGTGATGGGCTGCTCGCGCTCAAACTTCAGTTCGGGCACGATGCCGGGCTTCATATCGCCCCAGTACTTGTCGATAATCTTGATTGCCTCGTCCGGGTCGAAATCACCGGCCATACTGATGCAGATGTTGTTGGGCACATAGTAGGTGGCCACGAAATTGCGGATATTGCGCATCGAGGGGTTCTTCAGGTGCTCCTGACTGCCCAGAGTGGTCTGGTTGCCATAGGGGTGATGGGGGAAGAGGGCTGCAAACATTGCGTCGTTCACCTTGCGGTTGTCCTTGGTGAGGCTCATGTTTTTCTCCTCATAGATGGTCTCCAGCTCGGTGTGGAACAGGCGCAGCACCAGGTGCTGGAAGCGGTCGGCCTGAATCTCGCACCAGGTCTCCAACTGGTTGTTGGGGATGTTCTCCACATACATGGTGTAGTCGTTGCTGGTGAAAGCGTTAGTACCTGTCGAGCCGATGGCGGTCATCGCCTTGTCATACTCGTTGGCAACGGCAATCTTCGAGGCCTCGTAGCTCAGGCTGTCAATCTTGTGATAGATGGCGGCGCGGGTCTGCGGGTCGTCGAACATGCGGTAGGCCTCAAACAGGTCTTCAATCTTCTGGATAAGCACTTTCTCCTTCTCCCAGTTGGTGGTGCCAAGCTTTTGGGTGCCCTTGAACATCATGTGTTCCAGATAGTGGGCCAGACCGGTGGTCTCGTGGGGGTCGTTTCTCGAACCCGCACGCACGGCAATGTAGGTCTGAATCTTGGGCGCGTCCTTATAGACACTCATAAACACCTTCAACCCATTGTCGAGCGTGTACTCGCGCACTCCCAGCGGGTCGTTGGGATAGGTTTTGTACTCATAAGTCTTTTGTGCCATCAAGGTGCCGCAACTCAGCACCGCAAGCACAACAATGCATAAAACAAAACGGATTTTTTTCATATAACTAATTGTATGTTAATAATTTTATTGCAATCGTGTAGATTGTTACCAAGTGTCAAAGATACGAAAAAAAATCATTTTATCAATAGTTTCGCCACATAAACTGTTTCCTTTTTTTCAGTCCCCAAATGTTTGCCAGCCATCCATAACACCCTTCTCCCCCCCCTAGTCAATACCCGCATGGCTTCAACCCAATCGCAAATTCTTCTTTGCCTTTTCCATCTTCGCTCTACCTCCTCTTTCCCTTCCCTCCGCTTTCGCTCCTCATTCACCTCTTCGTAAGCCTTTAGTCACCTCTTCTTAAGCTGTCGGGTGAAGAAAAGTTTTCGCAGAACTCAGCTCGAAGTGATGGGTGAGGGGAGGAGCGTGGGAAAAGAAATGGAACTGGGCTGGGGTGTAGGCGTGTTGAGGCGGCATGAGGAACGAAACCAGAGAAAGGGAAGCGTGGGGTACAATGGAATGGTGGGTTGCGGTAGAGCGGGCAATGGATAATGATTATTCAATGAAGACTTTAGGAAGATGCGGGCGTCGGTAGAAGCGATTTTTTTTGCGTAATTGCATTTTAAGTTGTATCTTTACAAAATGTTTTGTGTCGAGTAATTTGGCGCAAGATTTTTGTTATCAATGAAATAATAAAGCACATCGTTATGAAGAATACAAGAAACTTGCTTCTTGAGGGTATGGAAAGGCTTGGGTTGATAGCCTCGCGTATCCGCCAAAATCAGGGCGCTGCCCCCAAAATTGAAATTGATATCATATTGGAGGAACTCCGCAATCTCTATATGGTTGCCCTCCAGTTGGAGGCTGAGGAGTTAAAGCCGAAGATAGTGGATCCCGATTTGAATGCGGCCGAGGTGAAGCGTTTGGCCGAGGAGGCCGCAGCAAGGAAAGCAGCGGAAGAGAAACATCAGGCTGAGGAAGCCGCCGCCAAGAAAGCAGCAGAGGAGAAACGCCAAGCTGAGGAAGCCGCCGCAAAGAGGGCAGCAGAGGAGAAACGCCAAGCTGAGGAGGCCGCCGCAAAGAAAGCAGCAGAGGAGAAACGCCAGGCTGAGGAAGCCGCCGCACGGAAGGCAGTGGAAGAGAAACGCCAAGCTGAGGAAGCCGCCGCAAGGAAGGCTGCAGAGGAGAAACGCCAGGCTGAGGAAGCCGCCGCAAGGAAGGCGGCAGAGGAGAAACGCCAAGCTGAGGAAGCCGCCGCCAAGAAGGCTGCGGAAGAGAAACGCAAAGCCGAAGAGGCCGCCGCAAGAAAGTTGGCCGAGGAGAAGCGCAAAGCCGAAGAGGCTGCCGCCAAGAAAGCAGCTGAGGAGAAACGCAAAGTCGAAGAGGCTGCCGCCAACGACGAAGAATTCCGCCCGATATTTGCCCCTCCCACAGCAGCCGAGGAGGAAGCTCCCATAGCCGAACCGGTGATGGAGTCGCTGGAAGGCAATCCGAACGATGACCTCTTTACCGAAGAGTCCCAAAAGCCCGCGGCAGCAGCCGGAAGCAAAAAACGCGAGTCGTCGCTGTTCGACTACCTCAACCAGGATAACGGCGAGAATAAACACAAACGCACATTGGCCGACACCCTGAATCAGGGTGGCCGCACGGTGGAGGACCAGCTGGAAACCCGTGTGAAGTCGAAGAAGGTGGACGACCTGAGAACCATCATCAACATCAACGACAAATTCAGTTTCATGAGCGAACTGTTCCACAACAACATGAAGGCATACAACGACTTCATCCTGCGCCTCAATGCCTTTACCGACCGCGAGGAGGCTCTTGCCTATGTGGACGAAGTGGCGGCACAATACATGTGGAACAATAACTCGCTTGTTGTGAAGAATTTCTACAAGGTTTTCGACCACAAGTTTTAATCCGCACCTGTTGGCCGGAGAAAACGCCGGTCGATTGGCGGAACAATGCAAAAAACAGCTCTACAACACTAACTTATAACGATATGAACAACCGCAAAGCTATATTGTTCTCTGCCCCTTCGGGCAGCGGTAAGACCACCATTATACGCGAGATTTTGAAACGTTTCGATTGTTTCGAGTTCTCCATATCAGCCACCAGCCGCAAAGCACGCGAGGGGGAGCAGGACGGGGTGGACTATTATTTCCTCTCGCCCGAGGTGTTCGAGCAGCGGGTGCAGAAGGGCGACTTTCTGGAATGGGAGGAGGTGTATGCCGGCACACGCTACGGAACCCTGAAATCGGAGATAGACCGCATTTGGGACAACGGGCATGTGATTATTTTCGATGTGGACGTGAACGGCGGCATGAACATCAAAAAGTATTTCGGCCCCGATGCGCTGGCGTTGTTTGTGATGCCCCCCAGCATCGAAGTGCTCGAAATGCGGCTGCGCAACCGGGGCACCGAGAGCGAGGACTCGATTGTGAAACGCCTGGCGCGGAGCGAGGCCGAGTTGAAAATGGCCGACCGCTTCGACGTGACCATTATCAACGACCAGCTGGACCGTGCTGTGGACGAGACACAGAAGGTGATAAACAACTACCTGTTGAGATGACCCACAGCCCCTGCGGCTCCGCGAGGCAACCGAAAGGACAGAAAAACAACATTATTAATTGAGAATAGATGGAATCGTTACTGGCATTTATAAAGAGGAATAATTATGTGTTCGTCTTCCTGTTGTTGGAGATACTGGCTATAATCTTTATATCGCAGAACAGCAATTATCAGGGTTCGAAGATTGTGGGGGTGGGTAACGTGGTTGCCGGACGCTGCTATGGCACCATAGCAAAGGTTGGCGACTATTTCGGGTTGAGACACGAGAACGAGTTGCTGGCAGCCGAGAATGCACAGCTGCGCGCGCAACTCGAGTCTTCGTACATAAGCTACAACATGCGCGAGTTCGTGCATCAGGATACGGTGTATAAGCAACGCTACAGCTACACTGAGGCCCAGGTGGTGAAAAACTCTTGGAACCAGCGCAACAACTACATTATGATTAACAAGGGCCGCCGTCAAGGAATACATAACGACCAGGCGGTGATTTCGCCGCAGGGCATTGTGGGCGTGGTGGTCAACACTACCGACAACTTCGCCACCATCATGCCTGTGCTGCACTCCAACAGCCGCAACAGCGTGAAGATAAGCCGTATCAATACCAATGGCTCTCTGGTGTGGACCGGAGGCGATTTCCGCTATGCCACCCTTATCGATATCCCCACAACCTACAAGCTGCATCAAAACGACACCATCGTCACCAGCGGTATGGCGAACGACTTCCCCGAAGGTGTGATGGTGGGATTTGTGGAACAGACCACAAGCGAGCGCGGCAGCGGCTTCTACACTATCAAGGTGCGTTTGGCTACCGAGTTCACCAAACTGGACCACGTGTATATTATCGAGAACTACTTTAAGGCCGAACAGGATTCGCTGATGGCCCGCACCCATGTTATGGACGAACAGAATTGACCAGCCGTAGATAACCCGGAAAGGACGAAAGCTAAAGGACTAACAATTTAAATTTGAAGAGATGACCAAACTGGTATTTTCCAATATTTTCAGATTTCTGGCCTTGATTGTGGTGCAGATATTGTTTCTGAACTATGTGAATTTTGGCGGCTACATGATTCCGTTTATCTATATTCTGGCCGTGTTGATGCTGCCCACCCGCATGGGGCGTATCCCGATGCTGCTGGTGGCTTTCGGCGCTGGCTTGATTGTCGACCTTTTCTGCAACATCCCCGGTTTCCACACCTTCAGCTGCACAATGATGGCGTTTTTCCGCATCATATTGGGCAATAGGATGCTAACCCGCGACGACCAGGCCGAGGCCGACATCGATGTGCCGAGCATCTACACCGTCCCGACCCAGTCGTATATGGCCTACCTGATAGTGATGGCGGTGGTGTACAGCATCACCTACAGTCTGCTTGAGGCATTCAGTTTCGGCAATTTCGGCATCACGATGCTCTCGGCGTTGCTCGATGCCGCCGTTACTTGGGTGTTGATGATGCTGTTCCAACTGTTTTTGACAAAAAAAATCAGTACTGTATGAAACGGTTATGGACAATAGCGGTGTTGTGTTTGCTGGGGGGTGCGGCTTGTGCCCAGATAGGTGTGGGTGAATGGAGGGACAACAACTCGTTTGTGTCGGCACGCAAAGTGTGTGTCACGCCCGAGCGGGTGTATGCCTCCACACGCTTTACCATGTTCTATTACGACAAAGCAAAACGGGCTGTGGAGGCGATGCCCAAATCCAGCGGGCTGTCGGATGTGGGGGTGAGCACCTTCGCCTACGACGAGGGGACAAAATGCCTGGCGGTGGCCTACAATAATTCGGGCCTCGATTTGAAAATTGAAGACAAAGTGTATCACATCGCCGACATCCGCTACAGCTCTATCGGCGGCGACAAGAAAATATACAGCATCCGCTTCGACGGACGCAGGGCGTTTCTCGCCACAGGGTTCGGCATCGTGGTGGTGAATGTGGACAAACATGAGATTGAGGAGACTTGGTATATCGGTGATAACGGCGACTACGGCATTGTGTACGATGTGGCTTTTGTGGGCGACAGGATTGTGGCCGGCACCGACCGCGGCTTGATGTCCGCCCCCAAGAGCAGTCCGAGACTGCATATTTTTGAGACTTGGACTTTGGACTCTACCTCTGTGCTGAAGGGAATGTCTGTGAGGATGCTGGACGAGAGCCGCGGACGCTTGCTGGCGGCGGCGTGCACCAACAATCCGGACAGTATGACGGTGTTCGCCCAACGGACCGATGGAGGCTGGGAACAATGGGTCACAGGCAGCGTGAATACGCTGCGTAACCACAACGGCTATATCGTTTTGAATATGCAGGACAGCGTGTTGCTCTATGATGAAGACTACCGTATGGTGCACGTTGTGAACCATGTGCCCGTTTACAGTTTGCCTGCGCGCGATGCCGATATCGATGCCGACGGCACCCTCTGGTTGGGCCATCCCTGGGCGGGAATGGTGAGCATGCCTGCGGGTTATACTTCCGCCGACCCCCATTCGCCTTCGGGTCCGCAAACCGACGATTATGTATATAGCATCGTGGCCACATACGACAACGTGTATGTCTGTCCCGGCGGTAAGGAACCCACTTATCAAAGCTCTTATATTCAAGGCGGTATTTCGGTGTTCGACGGTGAGCGCTGGCTCTCGATGAGCAGGGGAGAGGTGAGCGACGAGTTCCAGGATGTGCTTTATCTGGCCGTCGACCCCAAGAACAAGAAGCATGTGAGCGCCACCTCGTGGGGATACGGGGTGCTGGACATTCAGGATAATGTGTTGCAGAGAATTTACAACAAGAGCAACTCCGACAATGCGCTGACGCCCTATCAAGGCGGCTCGTACGAGCATTTGCGCGTGTCGGGACTGGCTTACGACGATCAGGGCAATCTTTGGATTACTAATTCGCTGGTGAACAACGGGTTGGTGGTGAGGTATCGCGACGGGTCGTGGAAATCGTTCGACATCAGTGCCTTGCTGCAAGGGCTGAGTCAGGAACAGCGCGAGATAGACAAACTTGTTTGGGACAGTGTGACGGGCTACAAGTGGTTTGCCGGACGCAGCAACCGTATTTATGTGCACGATGGCGAGAAACGGCTGGCTATCGTAAACCCCAACAACGGCAGCAAGCTGGAAACCCACCGTGTGTCCTGTTTGGTTCAGGACCGCTCGGGCGACATTTGGTTCGGTACCGACAAGGGACTGAAAGTGATATACGACGGCTACAAAGCCTTCGCCAATGGTGGCAACGGTGAGGTGTCGCCGGTCATCTGCAGCAACATTTTGTTCAACGAGGATGGTATCACCGAATACCTAATGGCCTACGAGAGCATCAGCTGCATAGCGGTCGACGGTGCCAACCGCAAATGGGTGGGTACCGCCAACAACGGGCTCTACCTCATTTCGGCCAACGGGTTGGAACAGTTGCATCATTTCACCACAGCCAACAGTCCTCTGGCTTCGGACAAGATTGTGGCTCTCGCGGTGCATCCCGAGAGTGGTGTGGTGTATGTGGGAACCGACAACGGGCTGCAGTCCTATCGGTCTACCGCCACAGTGGGATATAGCGTCCCGATGGCCGATGTGCATGCCTTCCCCAATCCCGTGCGGCCCGATTACGACGGCCCCATAGCCATCAAGGGTTTTACCCGCGATGCGTTGGTGCATGTTACCGATGCACGCGGACATGTGGTTTTCTCCACTACCGCCCACGGGGGTCAGGCCATCTGGAATGGACGCACCTTGGCGGGCGAGAGGGTGGCAAGCGGCACCTACTTTGTGTTTGCCTCCGACGAGCTGGGAAAAATGAAATCGGTGACCAAGGTGTTGATAATAAGATGACATGATACCCACGCTTTCCACAGAGGCTTTGGTGCTCCACACCACAAACTATTCGGAGACGTCGGTGATAGCCAAGATATTCACCCGCCAGCTGGGGGTGCGTTCCTATATGCTGAAAGGTGTCCGGAAGGGTGGGGGAAAGGTGAAACAGAATCTGCTCCAGCCGTTGAGCTATCTCGACTTGGTGGTGTACAACAATCCCAAGAACCAGATTAATTACATGAAAGAGGTGGCGCCCCACAGGGGGAGCGATGTGTGGGGGGCAGCCAGCCCCGCCGACGAGATGACGAGGCACGCCCTGCGCTTTTTTATGACTGAGGTGCTATACAAGACCCTCCGCGAGGAGGAGCCGATGCCCGAATTGTTCGACTATGTGGTGGATACCATCGCCAGGAAGGGGGCGGGAAACAGCAGCCAACTGCCCATTACCTTCATGCTTTCGGTGTCGCGCCATCTGGGCATTGAGCCTTTGGACAACTACAGCCTCCGCGAACCTCTCTTCGATATGGTGGGCGGCCGGTTTCAATATTCGGGCGAACAAACCCTCGACGCCGCCTCCTCGCAGTTGCTGCACTGCTACTTGCAGTCGGTGAACAGCGGCGCTCCCCTACCGTTGGCCTCACTTCCGCAGCGCACGGAACTGATTAACCGCCTCATAGAATACTTCCAAATGCATTTGGCCGAATTTCGTAACTTCAAATCGCATGAGATACTACACTCCGTCTTGCAATAGTGATGACTTCTATCCATCTATCCCCTAGTCCTCAAATTGAATGAAAGCAAAACATTAAAACAATAATAACATGAAAAAAATCCTTTTAGCCTTATTCACTTTCATGGTGGCACTTCCGGCTTTCAGCCAGTCGTGCTATTGGGTGTTCCTCACCGACAAGCAGGGCACCACATTCAACCCCTACGCTTATTTCGACGCCAAAGCCATCGAGCGTTACAACCAATGCGGTGCCGACCTCTACGACATCAGCAACTACCCGCTCAACAGCGGCTACGTGTCGCAAATCGACGCTATCGCTACCGAGGAGGTGGGCACCTCCCGCTGGCTCAATGCCGTCGCCGTTATGGCCACCCCCGAACAGATGAGCCGCATCCAGCAGCTGCCCTTCGTCAAAGGCACCCACCGCCTAGGCCCTGACATGCAACCAGCCCAGTCCGACAAGTCCGACCCGTCCGACCCGTCCGACAAGTCCGACCAGTCCTCCCCGTCCCCCCTCCCCAATCTCTCCGCCCAGCTGGTCCGCATGGGCGGCCGCCAGTTCGACGAGCTCGGCATCAACGGCAAGGGTGTCCGCATTGCTGTCTTCGACGGCGGCTTCCCCAAGGTGAACACCCATCAGGCTTTCAAGCACCTGTTCGACAACCATCAAATCATCAAGACCTGGAACTTCTGCAACAATAAGGAGGATGTCTACGGCTGGAACAGTCACGGCACCATGACCCTCAGCTGCATCGCCGGCATTGCCCCCGACGGACGGCACCTCGGTCTGGCCACCGGTGCCGAGTTCCTTCTGGCTCGCACCGAGGTGGAAATGGAGCCTTTCAAAGAGGAAGTATGGTGGATGCAGGCTATGGAATGGGCCGACAAGAACGGCGCTCAAATCATCAGCAGCTCGCTCGGCTACGGCAAGGAACGCTACAACGTGCAGGAGATGAACGGCACTTCCTATGTGGCCAAAGCCGGCAACATGGCTGCCCGTAAAGGCATTCTGGTATGTAACTCGGCAGGCAACGAGGCCACCGACAACCATTGGCGCACCATCATCACCCCCGCCGATGCCGACAGCGTGCTCTGCGTGGGTGGTATCGAGGCCAACCTCAAGAATTATAAACACATTTCTTTCAGCTCGTTCGGCCCCAGCGCCACAGGCACACTCAAACCCAACGTCTCCGCCTTCGGCCATGCTTTGGCCGCCAGCCCCTCCACCAACAAGTCGGTCAGTTATGTCGACGGCACATCCTTCTCGTGTCCGCTGGTGGCTGGTTTCGCCGCCTGCGCCTTGCAGGCCTGTCCGGGACTCACCGGAATGCAGCTCTTCCACGAAATCGAAAAGTCCGCCGACCTCTACCCCTATTTCGACTATGCCTTCGGCTATGGTGTGCCGCAAGCCTCCTATTTCTGCAACAAGCGGCAGCACACCGTTGCCCGCCCCACCTTCCGCTTTGTCGAGAAGGCCGACTCCATAGAGGTGCACCTGCTCAACAGTATCGGCTCTAAAGACCTCAGCCGCCCCATCTTCTTCAATTGGCAAAACGAGGAGGGCACACTCGACGCCTACATCCACATCACTATCGATACTATCGACACCGCCAGTGCCATCAGCTTCCCCAGAAACCAGCTCTACCGCCGCACTCTCAACGTGTGGTACAACGGCTACTCCGCCTCTTTCCGCCTCACCGACAAGCAGAACCAACTCCTTGCCGTCTCGGGGTTCGACACCAAGTGCAGTTTCTCCCGCCCCGGTTATATTATACAGAACAACGACGATATAGTACAGAGAATCACCGGTAACGACCTCACCCTTGTGCAGAAATCGTATAAGGACGGCTGGGATGTCAGCAACATCTATTGGGACTTCTACCTCATGGCAGGAAACATGTTCCGCCTCAGTTCGCAGGAACAGGAATGCAAATTCCTCTCGCCCGCCATGCATATCGGCATCCGTATGCTCGACCGCGTGGCCAAGGCCTACAGCATCGGTATCGGCCTTGAATATGCCACCACTCGGTTCAACTTCGCCCCCGACAAATTCAACCGCCTCGACAGCCTCTTCGCTTTAGCGAACAACCCCAGCAAGAAATACTACATCTTCGACGAAGGCAGCCTCGAACTCTTCCAGCGTGTCCGCTTTGTCGGTGGTGGAATGCTCGGCAAGGGAGTCCACTGGGACCTCGGAGCCTATGTCTCCTACGGCGGATACCATTATGTCCGTGAGGGCAAACTCTACAGTCATGCCGAAAGTGCCAACAGCACCGTCTACAATCCCGAATATCAGGACAACTACAAGTTCAACTTCGGCGTCACCACCCGCATCTCCTACGATGCCATTGGCATCTACTGCCGCTACCGTCTCACCGGCCTGACCACCAGCTACACTTCCGACCCCACCAGCCCCACAGCCTTCAAGCTGAACCTCCCCCGCTTCGAAGCCGGCATCCAGCTCTGCCTCTAAGCCCCGCAGCCCCCGCCGTCCGACCCGTCCGACAAGACTGACAAGTCTGACAAGTCCGACTAGTCTGCCCTGTCCGACCAGCCCCGCACCCGACTAAACGTCTTGGGACAGACAATGAAACGTGTGCCAGTGGCTGCAGGGCAGCGCGAGGTGAGCATCAACTCGTCCAATATGGGCAGTTGAATGAGCTCTATCAGCACTCGCACCACTGATGGACTGGGTACGGTGAAGATTATAGTCAGGTGGTCTGCAAGAAGAATCCATCATCAGGTTGACATATATGGGGCGACGGGTAACTGTTGCCCCGTTTTAGAATAATTCTATTATTTTTTGGCTGTTCCAATAATTATTCGTATTTTTGCATTTTGATTTGGATGTGTGAAAATGTTACTTTCAACGATAAACAAACAAATAATAATATGACACTCGAAGAATTTCAAAACGAATTGCGTGCCGGCATTCCCAATCCGCTGCCTGCACCCCAACCGTATGACACAACCGTAAACCATGCGCCCAAGCGCAAGGATATCCTCACCCCGGCAGAGAAGAAGCTGGCAATACGCAACGCCCTCCGTTATTTTGACCCCAAGGACCACGCTATGCTGGCTCCGGAGTTTGCCGAGGAGCTGAAGAAATACGGACGCATCTATATGTACCGTCTGCGCCCCACCTACAAGATGTATGCCCGCCCCATTGACGAGTATCCCGCCAAGTGCCGCCAGGCTGCCGCCATTATGCTGATGATTCAGAACAACCTGGACCCCGCTGTGGCACAGCATCCGCACGAACTGATTACCTACGGCGGAAACGGCGCCGTGTTCCAGAACTGGGCACAGTACCGCTTGGTGATGAAGTATCTGAGCGAGATGACCGACGAGCAGACACTGGTGATGTACAGCGGCCACCCGATGGGACTGTATCCCTCGCACAAGGATGCTCCCCGTGTGGTGGTGACCAACGGTATGATGATTCCCAACTACAGCAAGCCCGACGACTGGGAGCGATATAACGCCCTCGGCGTGACGCAGTACGGCCAGATGACCGCTGGCAGCTATATGTACATCGGCCCGCAGGGCATTGTGCATGGCACCACCATCACCGTCCTCAACGCAGCCCGCAAACTGGGCGGCGGCACAGCAGGCAAGCTGTTTATCACCGCTGGTCTCGGTGGCATGAGCGGTGCCCAGCCCAAGGCTGGCGACATTGCCGGAGTGGTGAGCATCACCGCCGAAATCAATCCCGCCGCCACGCAGAAGCGTTACGAGCAGGGCTGGGTGGACGAGGTTCACGCCGACCTTGACGAACTGTTTGTGGCTGTGAACAAGGCCAGAGCCGAGAAGATAGCCCGCTCGTTTGCCTATCAGGGCAATGTGGTGGACCTTTGGGAATACTGCGCCGAGAAGGGCATCCAGGTGGATTTGGGCAGCGACCAGACCTCGTTGCACAATCCGTGGGCCGGTGGCTACTATCCCGTGGGCGTGACCTTCGAGGACGCCAAGGTGATGATGGCCGAGCAGCCGGAGCTGTTCAAAGAGAAGGTGCAGGAGAGCTTGCGCCGCCATGTGGCCGCCGTCAACAAGCTTACCGCCAAGGGTATGTACTTCTTCGACTATGGCAACGCCTTCCTGCTGGAGAGCAGCCGCGCGGGTGCCGACATCTGGAACGCGGACCACAGCGCTTTCCGCTATCCCTCATACGTGCAGGACATTATGGGTCCCATGTGTTTCGACTACGGCTTTGGTCCTTTCCGTTGGGTATGCACCAGCGGCAAGCCCGAAGACCTTGACAAGAGCGACCACATCGCAATGGAGGTGTTGGGCGAAATAGCAGCCACTGCCCCCGCCGAGATACAGCAGCAGATGCACGACAATATCCAATGGATTAAGGGTGCCAAGGAGAACCACCTTGTGGTGGGCAGCCAGGCCCGTATACTCTATGCCGACTGCGAGGGCCGCACCAAGATTGCCGCCCGCTTCAACGAGGCCATCAAGAAGGGCGAGATTTCGGCTCCTATCGTGCTGGGACGCGACCACCACGACGTGAGCGGTACCGACAGCCCCTTCCGTGAGACTTCGAACATCTATGACGGCAGTAACCGCTGCGCCGATATGGCTGTGCAAAATGTTATTGGCGACAGCTTCCGCGGAGCCACGTGGGTGAGCATCCACAACGGTGGCGGCGTAGGCTGGGGCGAAGTGATAAACGGTGGTTTCGGAATGGTGCTGGACGGCAGCGAGGCTTGCGACCGCCGTCTGCGCATGATGCTGCATTGGGACGTGAACAACGGCATCAGCCGCCGCAGCTGGGCAAGAAACGAGGGCGCTATGTTCGCCATCAAGCGCGCTATGGACATCTGCCCCGAGCTGAAGGTGACGATGCCCAACCTGGTGGACGACAAGATTCTCGAAGGACTGTTCTAAACCGATTGTAAATAACGGATGGTGATTAGGAATGTTTGCAAGACCTAATCACCATTCTTTTTTTGTGATGAGACAATTGAGGCTTATAATCTTGTGGCTTGCAGCAATGCTGTGCGGAGTTGCGGGAGCGGCTCAGCCGAGTGGGTGGGCAGACAGCCTACGCAGCGGTGACCTACTGTTTGTGGGCGACAGCACGGGGATGGGGCAGGCGGTGCAGGAATCGACGGGACGCTACAGCCATGTGGCCATCGTGGAGCGGAGAGGAGGCAGCCTGTATGTCATTGATGCAACGCCCGCCAACGGTGTTGCCCGCCGTCCGCTGGGGCAGCTGCTTGAAGAAGGAATGCCTGTGGATGTGTACCGGCTGACTGCCCCCTTCGACACAGCGGCGATGCTGGCGAGAGCCCAAGAGCTGATAGGGCAGCCCTACGATAATGCCTTCCTGCCCGACAACGGGGCTCTGTATTGCTCGGAGCTCATCTGTACGGTGTATCTCAGCCGTCAAGGAAAACCGCTCTTTGCGACGAAGCCGATGAACTGGCGCGATGCCGATGGCAACTTGCCCGACTATTGGGTAGAGCATTTTCGAAAACTGGGGATGTCTGTGCCGGAAGGAGTTGAGGGAACCAATCCCGCTGACCTTGCCCGTTCTTCTGTCCTCAAGTTTGCCTTCCCGTTGCAATGAAAGCGATTGGGGATAATGCCACGCGGCGGCCGCCCGATTATCAATTACCGTTATGGTGCTGGGGCGGTAATGTGTGCATAGATTAAACCCATTTTAGGTGTATTTAACAATATTCTGTGGTTGTAGTCCACAATATATTATAATATTTTGCTGATTATAACCGCAGAAATTAGTATTTTTGCATGGTGAAATAATCGATGATTTACCCAAGGCGTTGCCATTGGGCTGGATTTGATTAAGCCCTTTCAGGGTGATTATTGGAGATTTTGGGATTGCTGGGGAAAATATTATCTATGCTATGCAATTTTGCCGGCCGCTGTGCGTTATAGGGGAAAATGAACTCTTAAAAAAAATTGATTATGGGAAAGAATGTTCCATTCAAGAAAAACATGATTCAAGGCGGCAGCATAGTGTTGGCGGCCTTGGTGCTGGGTATTTTTATGGTCTGCACAGTGAAAACGTTGAAGAGCTATGACGACACAGTGTTGGTGCGTGGACTATGCGAGAAGGAGGTGCCGGCGGACCGTGTGGTGTACCGTATCAGTTATTCGGAAAAGAGTAACTCTTTGGCCGACCTCCGCAATACGATTCGCCAAAACAACGACATCATCATGGAGAAACTGCGCAGTGCGGGTTTCAAGGATGATGAGCTGAAGGTGGGCAACGCCAGCTACGACGACCGTTACACCTATGCCAACGACGTGTCGCAGATTACTTTCCGCTATCAGGCCAACCAGACAATCACGGTGTTTTCGAAGAATCTGGATTTGGTGCGAAAGGTGCAGCAGACGCTGGAAACCGACCTTGTGAACCAGAATATTCTGGCCAGTAGTTGGGCTGATTACCAGTTCCTTGGTCTGAACCAGATAAAGCCCGCCATGATTGCGGAGAGTCTGGAGAACGCCCGCGCCGCTGCCGACGAGTTTGCCAAAAACAGCCACAGCCGTATAGGCAAGATGCGCACAGCCTCGCAGGGCTATTTTGAGGTTGAGGACCTTGACGAGAATACTCCTCAGGTGAAGAAAGTCCGCGTGGTGACCACTGTGGAATACTATCTTAAGTAATCCGGATATGAGATTACGGATTGCGTTGAGCACCTTACTATTGGCATCATTGCTAATGGTGGGGTGCTCTTCTGTTGCAAAGGTAATGTTCGGCATTGATGAGATTGATGAATATAATGCCGAACGAGTCGCTTCGTTCTACAAGGAAAGCAGTTCGTTAATACCTTGTCATCAGATAGTTGCTACTGCTGCCCAGCAGGACAGTGCCATCCGTATTGATTTAGACACAGCTATGATGCAGCATCGTGGGCAGATGGTTCAGGTGCTTTATTTTGACCGCGACTCGCTGGTGTTTTACCATATCAGTTGCTATACCCAGAAAGGCTTGTTCCGCACTGATTGGAACACTTATGGTTCTTTCAACACGTTCCCGCCCAACCCTACGGTTGTGGACGACCCTCACGGCGGAATGACTTTCGAGGCGTATAGGCGTATTTTCACTGGTATTGCTTCGGACAAGCGGTATAAGGTCATTATTGTTTGGAGCAATGTGCTTAGGCCGCTATCGCTTAAGGCTGTGCGGACTGTTGCCGACAACGTGTCCGGGAGGGATGATGTGGATGTGTTTTTGGTCAATACTGATCAGTGGTTTGTTTGGTATAGAAATAAGCAATAGTGTGATTATATGAGTCCTGTTTTTGAATTCCGTCAATGTGGGATAGAACATCTCGATACTGTCCTTGATGTGGAAAGCGAGACATTGCAATCGCTTGAACGACCCGACGCACTGAGGCGTAATAGTTTGGAGATGTGGCGCAGGGTTCTCCAACCTCCACATTACTGCCTGGGAGCATGGGTAGGGGAGGAGTTGGTGGGTTTTGCCGTTCTTTATATCCCCTCGGGGGAAGACCCGGACAATCTCGCGGCTATGTTGAAAAATGTGGACGTTAGAGACTATGTACCGGCCAATTATAAGATATGCATTGTGCGACCCCGTTGGCGAGGACACCATTTGCAATTCCAGTTGGGGCAACGGCTTGCTGCCGAAGCCAAGACGAGGGGGATCAACTTGCTGTGCGCCACAGCCTCCCCGTATAATGGGGCAAGTGTTAAGAGTCTTCTGGATTTGGGCTATCGTGAAGATTCGCGGGTAGAGAAATATGGCTTTGAGAGAATACTTTTTTATCAAATCAATTAATTTGTGTATCTTTGCAGCGTCATTCATTGGATGAGATGGAAAATCAGGAATGATGTAAAGGTAATGGTATGAAACATTTGATGGCAAAGATAATGGTTTCTGTGGCATGTGCGATTATCATGCTGCATGCCGTTGTACCCCACCATCATCACGACTGCTGCGATGCCAAGGGTTTCACATTCGAGACCGAACTTGCCTGCCATTGCCATTGCGACTGCGACCATCACGACAACGATCATCATTCCCATCATCCATTTAATGTCTGCCTGTTGCAGGAAATGCTCTCGCACTTGGTGATTTCCACCAGCGATGACCATCTAACCGCTGCAGCTATAATAAAGGCAGAAGCCAACCATTTTATTGTTCTGGCAATTCCTTGTCTTCCGTCAGTAGTGCTGACTCCGGTTTTGCCTGTCCAAATTATGTGGTGGCCTTCAGGTTCGGCCCCACTTACTACGGCTCCCGTCCTGGGTGCCAATGGCTTGAGAGCCCCTCCCTTTATGGCTTAACGATTGTAAGGATTCGTTAATTCGTAAATGTGTCATTTCGATAATCGATACACACATTTACACATTCACACATTTAATTTGTTTTTATTACTTTAACTATGAAGAAAATAGCCATAATTATATCCATGGTGCTTGTTTTTGGTATGATGCCCGCTTGTCACCATGCAGGAGAGGAACACGACCATGATCACGAACATCATCATGATGCAGAACAATATACGTTCTATAGCGCCGATTTTGAGCTTTTTGCCGAAGCCGAGCCTTTTGTGGTAGGACAAGAGTCGAAAGTGGCCGCGCACCTCACCCGTCTTTCCAACTTCAAGCCGCTTGACTCCACTCAGGTAAAAATCAGTCTTATTGTTGAAGGGGATACAGTCACCGAGACAATAGACCGACCGGAGCATCCGGGCATATACAAATGCACATTCAAGCCCACCAAAGCGGGTTGCGGCCAGTTGCGAGTAGAAATCATGCAACCTAACGGGATTTCGGTAGTAAGCCATCCACACGTTCATGTTGTAGCCAACCATGAGGCTTTGCATGAACATGAGCATGAACACCACCATCATGCCCACGCCCCATCCAATGCCATCACCTTTACCAAAGAGCAGAGCTGGAAGATAGATTTTGCCACAGCTACGCTCCGTTCCCAGCCTTTTGGTGCTGTAATCAAGGCTTCAGCTCAGGTATTGCCTTCGCAGGGTGATGAGCGTGAGGCTACAGCAACAGCCTCGGGCGTGGTGCTATATAGCAATCCTAATCTGGTAGAGGGAACAGCCGTTAAGGCAGGTCAGCAACTCTTTGTTATAGAAAGCAACGGTATGGCTGACAATAATATGAGTGTTCGTTTGCAGGAAGCCACTTCGAACTATACTGTGGCCAAGTCCGATTACGAACGCAAACAGCAGCTGGCCGAGGACAAGATTGTTTCCCAGGCGGAACTGCAGAGAGCCAAAGCAAGGTATGAGACGGCCAAGGCCGTATATGACAATCTGAAAGGCAATTTCTCTCAAAAAGGAGCTGTGGTGCGTGCCCCCATCAGCGGATACATCCAGAGAATCAATGTCACCAATGGTGGCTATGTTGATGCCGGAGCCTCTGTGGTTACGGTATCTCAAAATCGCGACCTCTTTGTCCGAGCCGAAGTGCAGCCCCGTTACTACAGCCAACTTGGTGGCATCAGTGGTGTCAATATGGTTATTCCAGGCGACAATCACGTATACACACTGTCCGAGTTGAATGGTAGTTTGGTTTCCTATGCTAAGTCTACCGACCTCGACTGCCCCATGGTTCCAGTCACTTTCCGTGTGCGCAATCAGGGCAACCTGCTCAGTGGCAGCTTTGTCACCCTTTACATCGCCACCCGTTCCGACCGCCAGGCATTGGTTATCTCCAATCAGGGCATTGTGGAGGAAATGGGCAACTACTTTGTATTCGTGCAGCTGACGCCTGAATCGTTCGAGAAACGTATGGTGACCCTTGGTGCCACCGATGGACGTTGCACCGAGATTCTATCCGGCGTCAAGGAAGGCGAACGGGTTGTAACACGTGGTGCCTCGATGGTTCGATTGGCACAAAACGGAGCAGCCCTCGACCCGCATGCTGGGCATGTGCACTAATGTTATATAGGGTATCGTGTGCAGGTTAATCCTTAGTTCTTGCCACAATTGCCATTTTATCAATCATTTTATTCGAATACAATGAAAAGGTTATTCTTTTTTATAATAATATTGTTGGGTTTGACTCCCCAGGTGATAGGCCAAATTCATTTTGCCGATGTGCTGAAAGCAGTGGAGGAGAACAGTCCGGTTCTCAAGTCAGCACGAGTTCAATCGGAGGCGGCACAGTCGGCCGTCCATGTGGGACTACTGCTGCCCAACCCGACCGTCGAGGCTGGCTATTTCTTCCCCAGTCCCAATGAGCTGGGAGTCCGTTGGGACCTTCGTGCCTCACAGTCGTTCGAGTTTCCCACCGTCATTGCCCATAGGGCACATCTGCGCGATTTGCAGGAGCAAGCTGCCGCAATTGGCTACCAAACAGTGCGCGCGGCCACTCTGCTCAATGCCCAACTGCTGTGCGCCGACCAGGTGTACTATAACGCTGTATTTAATATTTATTCCCGTCGTTGCGTGGCGGCCTTCCGTCTTGTCGACCTTTATCAAAAACGCTACCAGTCTGGCGAGTGCTCGGTGTTAGAGTACAACCGGGCACAGATGTATCTGGCCGACGTTCAGGACCAGGCTTCTCGTTGCGGACTTCAATCCGACCATGTGACCCATGAGCTTCAGACTCTGCTTGGAAGCGACAATTACCAACTGCTGCAGATGGAGTATGAGGAAATGGTGGTTGAAGCCGATTTCGACCAATGGTTCCACCGATATGAAATGAACCACCCTGAGATGCGTATGCTCGACAACCGTCTCTCGACCAGTCAGCAGCAACTGGCACTCAGCAAGTCGCAGTGGATGCCGGAATTCAGTGTGGGCTATGCTTCCGAAAATCGGATAAACGAGACATTCCGCGGGGTCACCGTAGGTCTCACCATTCCGTTGTGGAGCCAACAGCGTGCTGTGAAGGCATCCCGTCTGGCTCTTGAAGCCGCCCAAGAGGAGATGTCGAACCAACGTTATCAACTCTACAATTCGCTGCAATGCATATACCACCGCTATGCTGCCATGATGGATGTCGTTAACAATCTGAAACAGGCTCTTGAGCAGTATAATAGTGTCGATTTGTTGGAGAAAGCTCTTGTGGCTGGAGAAATCAACCTTGAGCAATATCTTCTTCAGGTGGATTCCTACTACGACCTTGAACTTCGTTTGAGAGAGGCTTCCCACGAATTGGAGGTGCTCCACCTTAATCTATATGCTATTGAACTATAAAACAATTCTCCCCACGGTTGGATATTTTATCTTTCCGTGTGGATTAATACGACTTTATTATGCTAAACAAGATAATAAAATTCAGCTTAGACCATAAACTCTTCATCCTTGTGGCAGCTATCCTGCTGATGGTTGCCGGATTGTGGTCGGCCAACCGTACGGATATCGATGTATTCCCAGACCTCACTGCCCCGCAGGTGGTGGTTATGACCGATGCCCACGGTATGGCCTCCGAAGAGGTGGAGCGTCTCGTCACCTTCCCCATCGAAACCGCTGTCAATGGTGCCACCAATGTCCGCAGGGTCCGCTCCACTTCAATGGCGGGTGCCAGCTTTGTCTTTGTCGAATTCGACTGGGGGATGGATGTCTTCCGTGCCCGTCAGATAGTCAGCGAGAAGATGACCACCCTTGCCGAGCAGTTGCCCGAAGGCATTACTCCTATTTTGGCACCACAAAGCAGTGTGATGGGCGAAATCTTCTTTGTCGGTCTTCAAATCGACGATTCCGCTCAAATCGCCAATCCTACCTCCCAACAGGAACTCCGCACCATTGCCGAGTGGGTTGTTAAACCTGCTATCCTGGGCACCGGCGGTGTCTCGCAAGTTACTATCATCGGCGGCGACTATAAGCAGTACCAGATTCTTGCCGACCCAATCCGTATGCAGGCCTATGCTGTCACTATGGCCGATATTGAGGCGTTGGGTAGCAGTATCAGTGCCAACTCCACCGGTGGTGTCATACGTGACTTCGGCAACGAGTATGCCCTTCGCGGTATGGGCCGTTCCTGCGATGTCGACGAGTTTGGTTCCTCTTTCGTTACCATGCATCAGGGACATCCCGTCCGTCTCAGCGATGTGGCCGAGGTGCGTGTGGGCAATGCCCCCAAGATGGGCTATGCTTCCTGCAACGCCCAGCCGGCCGTCATTCTCTCCATCTCCAAGCAGCCTAACATCAACACCCTCCGTGTTACCGAAAACATTGAAGCCAACCTCCAGAACATTGCCAAAACACTTCCTCCAGATGTCAAGATGAATACGCACATCTTCCGTCAGGCCGATTTCATCCAGTCGTCTGTGGGCAATGTGGGCAAAGCATTGCTAGAGGGAGCCATATTCGTGGTTATAGTGCTTTTCCTTTTTCTCGGCAGTTTCCGCACTACGCTCATCTCCATCATCTCCATTCCCCTTTCGCTTCTGGGTACAGTGTTATGCCTTTATCTATTGGGCTATGAAATCAACACTATGACTTTGGGTGGTATGTGTATTGCTATTGGCTCTCTTGTCGACGATGCCATCATCGACGTGGAGAATGTCTACAAACGGCTCCGGCAGAATCACCAGCTGCCACCCGATTGTCGCGACACCGCTTACAATGTGGTCTTCCATGGTTCGTCCGAGATTCGCAGCTCCATCATTCATGCCACTCTTATTGTGATGATTACCTTTGTGCCTCTGTTCTTCCTCGACGGGCTCGAGGGTCGTATGCTCAAACCTCTCGGCATTGCTTACCTTATCTCGCTTTTCATGTCGCTGCTCGTAGCCATGACTGTCACACCGCTCTTGTGCAAACTTCTTCTTTCCAATGAGGCCTACCTTAACCGCCGAGAGAAAGACAGCTGGCTGGCCACCTGGCTCTCCAATGGCTACCGTCGCATGCTTCAGTGGGCTTTAGGCCACCGTCGTCCCGTCATTTTCACCACTGTGGCGCTCCTGTTGGTTGCCATAGGACTCTTGTTCACTGTAGGCCGCGATTTCCTGCCTCCGTTCAACGAAGGTTCTCTCACCATTGCCGCGGTTGCCAAGCCGGGCATTTCGTTGGAAGAGAGTAATAAGTTGGGTCTCATGTTGGAAAAAGAACTCCTCGCCATCCCGGAGGTTACCTCCACTTCCCGCCGCACTGGCCGGGGCGAGTTGGATGAGCACTCACAGGCCACCAATGGTGCCGAGATTGATGTCAACTTCCAACTGTCTGACCGCAGCAAAGAGGCTTTCATGGCCGATGTGCGTTCCCGTCTGGCCTCCATTCCCGGAGTCGTCACCAGTGTGGGGCAGCCGCTGGGCCACCGCATTGACCACATGGTTAGCGGCACACAGGCAACCATTGCCATCAAGATTTTCGGTACCGACCTCAGCCTGCTCTACATGCTGGGCAATCAAATCAAAGGGGCTGTCGCCGACATAGAAGGCCTTGTGGATATAAATGTGGAGCAGCAAACCGAAACCCCGCAGCTCCAAGTGCGTGCCAACCGTGCTATGCTTGCCCAATATGGCATCACTATGGAACAGTTCAACAGTTTTGTGGCTACGGCATTCAATGGCGAGAAGATAGGCGATGTGTATGAAGGTCAACGCAGTTTCGACCTCGTCCTCAAACAGCGGTTTGCCAATGACACCCTCACCATCGAGGATGTGAAGGATGCACTCATCGACACCTACGACGGCGGCAAAGTGCCCCTTGGTGTGGTGTCCGATGTGGTGTCAGTAGGTGGCCCCAACACTATCTCGCGCGAGAATGTGCAACGCAAGCTGGTTGTTTCGGCCAATGTCAGTGGCCGCGATGCCATCGGTGTTGTGGAGGAGATTCAGAATACTGTCGATAAACAGATACATCTTCCCGAAGGCTACCGCATAGAGTATGGCGGACAGTTCGAGAGCGCCAAGGCAGCCACCCGCACCCTTATTCTGGTCTTCATTGTTGCGCTCGCAGTCATCTATCTGTTGCTCTACACCGAGTTTAAAAGCCTCTCCCTTTCGATTATTGTATTGCTCAACCTTCCTTTGGCACTGATTGGCGGTGTGTTGGCCATCAAGCTGGGCTCCAACACACTCAGCACTCCTGCGCTCATCGGCTTTATCACTCTTTTCGGCATTGCTACCCGCAACGGCATCCTTCTAGTGTCGCGGTTCCAGACGCTCTTTGCCCAGCAGCGTGATTCATCCTCATCCCCCCGCGAATTGATTATGCAAGGCTCACTCGACCGATTCAATCCCATCCTTATGACGGCGCTCACTACGGCTCTTTCGCTTGTGCCCATGATTCTGGCTGCCGACCATCCGGGCAACGAGATTCAGGCACCCATGGCTGTGGTTGTCCTTGGCGGTCTGGTCACCTCCACATTGCTCAATATCTTTGTGGTTCCCATTGTCTTTGAATGGTATCACAACTGGCAAAACAAACGACTAGCAAAACACTGAACATGAAACAAACAACACTTTGCTATCTGGAACATGACGGGCGTTACCTCATGCTTCACCGTGTCAAGAAGGAAAACGATGCCAGCCACGACAAGTGGATTGGGGTGGGGGGCAAGTGCGAAGAACACGAAAGCCCCGACGAGTGTATGCTCCGCGAAGTGAAGGAGGAAACGGGCCTCGATATTGTCGATTGGCGCTATCGCGGCATTGTAACCTTTATCAACGACATCTGGCCGTCCGAATACATGCACCTCTTCACCTCGTCCCGTTGGACGGGTGATTTGCTCACCTGCAACGAGGGGGATTTGGAATGGGTGGACAAACGGGAACTCTTCAATCTCAATCTATGGGAGGGAGACAAGATTTTTCTACGTCTCTTGATGAATCCCGACCAGCCGTTCTTCTCGCTCAAACTCGAGTATCATGGCGACGACCTTTTTGCCGCCAAACTCGACGGTCGCCCTCTCGCACTCTGATGTGGCGGCGTGAGCTTAGCCATAGCCCATGCCGTTACACCGATTATTGTATTTCCACTACAGAGGATACAAAATATAAAGGCCCGCAATTGCGGGCCTTTAATATTCTTCGAAGCATTGAATGCTCTCAGTACAGGTAGGCTTATTCAGCGTTGATGACAGCTTTGTGAACTGCATTCCAACCAGCGGCGTTGATGCCCCAGTTATTGGTGGAGTTCTTGTTACCGTTGATTCTAACCTTGCTTCTCTTTACTTTTTTGTTGGCATTAATACCCATAGTAGTATGTTTTTATTTGTTTAACTTCTTGATTTAATGATATTAATAAGGCTATTCGCCTTTTAAAAGCATTTGCAAAATTACAACATTATTTCGACATGACAAAATTTTTTTTCATCAATCCTATTGTAATGGCACTTAGTTGTCTCTTTTTGCCCCCTCCTTTCCTTTGACCTCTCCGATTTGGACATCGTGTTTTTTTAGTCATGTCGCGTCCCTGTCGGGACGCCTTATAGTCAGTCTTTCTGCTATCACGGCACTGCGCCCTGTGGGGCTTGTACCGTGTTAAGCATATCGCGTCCCTGTCGGGACGCCCTATAGTCTGTCATATTGCTCTCACGGCACTGCACCCTAGGGGGCTTGTACCGTGTTATGCATGTCGCGTCCCTGTCGGGACGCCTTATAGTCAGTCTTGCCGCTATCACGGCACTGCGCCCTGTGGAGCTTGTACCGTGTTATGCATGTCGCGTCCCTGTCGGGACGCCTTATAGTCAGTCATGCTGCTCTCACGGCACTGCGTCTGTGGCTTGTACCGTGTTATCTGTATCGTGTCCCTGCTGGGGTGCCCTATCGGCTGTTATACTGGCATCATGCCCCGTCCCGATAGGGACGAGACCTTGCATAACACGGTACAAGAGGACGGAGTCCTCGCAGTGCCGTGACAAGACAACCAATAGACCAGCGTCCCGTCAGGGACGCGACACAAAACGAATAAACCCACCTAAAGAGTGTGTGATGGCTCTTCGACCCTTCTTCGGTCTCTCGGCGAGGTCGGCTTTCCCGTCGGGTGATAAAATTCCACAGCTAGATAGTATCTGAAAATAATGTTTTGACAGCAAAACGGATTACAAATCCTGATACTAATATGCGTCGGATTGCCAATCCGACACAACGAACCACGACTGGAATATCCGCTTCGACGGGTAAATATCTATATGTCAAAGTAGTAGTTACCCGCATGAGCAGAGAATTCAAAGTAGCCGTTGTTGGCCGCTAGACGAAAAACACCCACAGACACATGGTATCGAGTTCTTCCTACATGAAGTTCATAGGAATTTACTCCACCATCTTGATTTACGTATAAGCCAACCCCACCCTCCCCATAAGGTACTATCATCCAATCTATCACTTCTTCAATATTATTATCATCATCAAATCGGTACAAAGTAACATTCCCAAGTTTCCTTAGATTTGATTGCGAAGCTGAAGCAGGAGTCGATTGCATCTGCCTATTATTCGTCGTTTCATTTAGTAAAGACAACCATTCTTCATCAGACACAGACAACAATTGTTCATTTTGATGACACAACCATTCTGCATCTCTAAGGTCATTAAGATATTGTAAAGAATCCCTTTCCTTTCTTAAAGATTCCTTCTCAAGTTCATTTTTTACATTCTGTTGTTCTAATGATGATAACTTACTTTCCAATTCATCTAGTCTTTTCTTGTCTTGGCATCCACATAGAGCAATTGGGCCGACCAATGCTAAAAAATACACAGTCCTTTTCATATTTATAATACTTTTTTGATACTTTTCTATTTCTCTCTTTGGTATACTTTACGCTTTTTGTTGGTTTCGGTAACTTTTTTAGCGAAATCCTTGTAATAAATCGTTGATTTCTTCATGAAATGCTCACCCTCCTTTAATGCACTGAATTTTATAAGTATGACAAGTAGATAATCAAGTATGAAGAACATCAAAAACAATATCATCAAAAACAATATACAGAATAAGACATAGACAAAACCTTCCCAAAAAGTGTAGTTCTCTCCAGACAACAAATCAACAAGCAAGTAAATGATTGACCATACAATTGATGCAATCAAAAACCCAATTAAGTCCTCCTTTAGTCTTTTTCGTAAATTAAACCAGAGTGACCCACAATTGTTACCATCATCACCACTCCAAATTGTGAACTTACACGAATTAATGTTGTAAATCACATCGCGCACCCAAACAATACCGTCTGCCGACTTCTGCCATTCCAGCCCTTCTTCTGAACGAAGCCATGCCCTCAATTTACTACGCCTCCCTTTGCTAATAATAAACTCGTATATATGAGGTAATACAATCACACCACCGTCAAATGGAATACACCCATTGGGTAGTCTATACATATTCTCATCGCTCATGTCATCATTCTTCTCATCCTTCTTTATAAACAAATCATGGTCTGAATATTTACGATAACAAGTTCGGCTTTCCCTTATATTTTGCCATATGCCATCTCCCATCGACGACAATTCGTCTCTACCACTTTCTGACTTAATAAAATCCCTTACATTTGGCTTAAGAGCCTGTTTTATAGCCAGTAGCTCCTCCGTCGCCACCTCCTCATCTTCTGTGTTCTCGTATACCTCTCCATATTGATATATTCTATTCCTCCAATAGTGTAAAACCAATCCCCCTAAGCGGAATATTAAATACCCTCCTAACCATATCAAGCCGATTAGCGTAAAAATATACGAGACCCAACTAAAACCCACTTTATTGAATTCATGGTGAAAAAAATTGTTGCTATTATTATACCCCTCCTGTATTAATTTACCCTTGTTTATTTTAACAATTCTCGATTTTCTAGTAATAGGAACGCTGTCTGTACCAAAATAGATGCTATCTTGAACAATGTTGTACTTCTTCGACTTCCCATATTGTCTTTCTTCATTCGTAAGCACAAAGAATGGTCTATAATTGCCGTCTTCAAAAGACTCCCGATAGGAGTAATTACCGGCAATAGAATCATAAGGAGAATAGTAACATGTGTCCCCGCCTTTTAATACATAAGAGGCTTTTTTGTCAAGCTCCCATTCCCCTTCAATTAGCTTGTCATAGTCTTTGTTGCAGGAGCAAAATGCCAACACACATAAGAATGCTATAATAATCTTAATACATTTCATATCAATATAATAGTTCCTTTATTTGTACATTATCTTTTTTTAAATCATCTCATGCCCTTCATGAGTTGTAGGATTTTGACTTCTAATCTTATTTTCGGGCTCGCCTTTTTCATTTTATATTAATCATAATCAAAAAGATCTGGATCTGATTCATAAAGACTAAATCGTTGAGTATTAGAAATTTGTTGAGGTTTATCATTATTAATCTTATGAAACTCGACATGTGATTCTTCTTCATCATCATATTCTTCGAGAATCATTCTCGTTTTGTTAAGTTCAACAATATGAAAACGTGTTCCCTCTATATAAATATTGTCTCCATCAATATGGTATTTTGATTGATTTATTTTAGGAGGCTGGGGGCCAAAGTATTCTTCACCTCTTACATCTCTTGTGCTAGCATCAGAAAACGAAAATCTATAATAGTACTTATCATTACCTCCTTTATTCTTGCCGTATTCATCAAAATATTCTCGTTTGTTATGTCTAACCACATAACTGGTTCCCTTATCAAGTTCCCATGTGCCCACAATAAGTTCGGAATAATTATTATTCTGGCAAGAACAAAATGCCAATACACAGAAAAATGAGAAAATAGCAATCTTAATGTCTTTCATTTCAATACAAGAGTTCTTTACTTTGCCTACTCTATGATACAGTTTTCGGCTTCCCTGCTTATTCTTGTGAGCCAAAAGCCGATGTTTCTATAAGGGCATAAAGAAAGGCGCAAATCCTTTCTATGCTATTATGCCACCTTATTTTGTTGGAAAGGTTGTCTGGAAATACCTGTGAGTAAAATAAGGGGAAAGGGATTCACGCCAAAGCGTGAACTTTCGCCAACTTATTCTCACTCGGCAATAACGTTTTCCAGACATTCTTCCAACGAGAACAAGAGCGTCAGCTCAATATATGTCTTTTATGTCTATATTTTATGTCATATTTTTTGTTTTCAAATTCGATGCAAAGATACGACTTTTATCTGAATCAACCAAAGTTTATTCAGTAATTGTAGTTTTCAATTGATAGGTGCTGTTGCCACCGTGAGACTCCAGATAGCCATACTCAGTGAGTTGGCACAGAAAACGCTTGACGGTGTGCAATTAAACCCGAAATAATACCTCATGGTTTGAGGTTGCATGGATACATATTATCATCTAATCACCCCTTCGTGCAGCTGCTTGATGGGAAATATCAGATTCCAGTTGCGACCCCAGACGATGGTGCCGAATTTGAAGAATATTCCATACTACGCATTGTTTCGTAACGAACTTTTTCGTAATACTACGCTTCAAAGATACAAATCTTTTCTTATTTAGCAAAACATTTATTAGGGGTTAGTCCTTTAGCAGTTCTCCCAATACTGGCGGGATGCCTCCAAGCTTTTACGTATCTGGTGTTGCAACAGCTCCTTGGTGATTGTTGACATGGGAGTCTCTATTTTCCAAGTGTGTTTTCCAAATCATCAATCGAAGGCAACTCTGATTTCAATTCTTCAATCATCTTATTGGTTTGATATTCTGCTGTACCGAGGGTATGCGTCTTTACCCGAAGGACATAATTATGCAAGCGAGACTTGCAAAATTGGTTTCTCCTGTAATTGTGCAAGCGGCACTTGCACAAATGGGAAGTCGGGGTATTCGTCAGCAAATTGTCTCATATATTTCAGGTTGCGGATAATAGTTTCATACGGTTCGCAATGGCCTATTCATCAACTCATACAAATATGCCGGGCTCTGCACGTATAATTCGTTTTCTTCATCTTGCAGGGCTTCTATCAGCGGGGATTTATAGACTTTCTCCATTGCCTGCTCGATGCCGCAACCGGTGTCCTCCATTACATATTTCACCAGCTCGCTCAAGACATAGTTGGTCAAATACGTCGCTATCTGATGGTGGTTAGGCTGGTTCATACTGTTTCGGCATTAATCTTATGAAGGTAAACAAGGGCTTTCTCCGTCCCAAAATAATACTGCTGGTCAAGATATTTGTCTTGCAACAACTGGGCAGCTTGTTCTGGGGAATATATGCCTTCATGATAATTGGTCAACTGCAGCACAACACCGTCGTTGGCTATGGGTCCTATTACAATATCGTATTTGTGTATAGGTGCAGAGTTTTTTCGGTCTCGGTTTGCGTCAACAAATAAGAACCATTCTACCGAAGCTTTCTCTGGAAATCGTTTAATCTTCAAATCAGAGCGAAATGCTAACTCATCTAGTTCATAGGTGATAAGTGTAGCTGTTCCACCGAAAAGCCTTGCACGTTTTTGTGCCATACGAACGGCAGTAACTCTGTCAGGGGTTGCATAGAAACCTTTGCCAAAATCTTTGTATCGTAATCCTTGGCTAAGGTCAATCGTTTCAATATCGATATTTGTGCCGTGATATAGTTTCATGCGAGCGTACCTCCATTCTTTTGACAATATACAATCAGGTCGTCGATGGTCTCGTCCATCGACTGCAAGTGTTCCACATCGTAGAACTCTATCAGGAACGCCAGCCCCTTATGCTCGTGCAAATAATTGAATGCCGCCTGTCGCGTCATCGCGAAGCGTTCTCCAAAAGCATGCACCGCAGCTGTAAGGAATGGTATCTCGTACTTGCTCATATCTTGACCTTTTTTGATTTGCAAAAATACGACATTTTTTTGATACAGCCAAACAATAATTCAAAAAATAGTTTTTTCCAACCGATAGGTGGGGTTACTGCCGATAAATCACAGATAGCCATACTCAATGAGTTGGCGCAGATGACGTTTGGCTGTGGTGAAGCCGAAATATTGCCTCATGATTCGAGGGTGCAAGGATACTAATTACCATCTAATCACCCCTTCGTGCAGCTGCTTGATGGGGAATATCAAGTCCCAGTTACTCCTCCACAATGGTGCCGAATTTGAAAGGGTTTTCCATACTACGCATTTTTTCGTAACGAACTTTTTCGTAATTTCACGCTGCAAACTTGGTCAAGTATGTTGCTATCTGATGGTGGGTCGGCTGGTTCATGCGAGCGTACCTCCATTCTTTTGACAATAAACAATCAAGTCGTCGATGGTCTCGTCCATCGACTGCAAGTGTTCCACATCGTAGAACTCTATCTGGAACGCCAACCCCTTATGCTCGTGCAAATAACTGAACGCCGCCTGTCGCGTCATCGCGAAGCGTTCGCCAAAAGCATGCACCGCAGCTGTAAGGAATGGTATTTCATACTTGCTCATATCAGTTATTATTATTTGTCTTTTTTTGCACTCAGAACCTTTTTCCCATATTCTATCTCGCAATCCAATTCTCCAACTGAATGCCTTTAAGATTCTTGAAGTCCTTGACGTTTTCTGTCACCATCACCATCCCATTTGAAAGGGCCGTGCAGCCTATTAGCAAATCAAAATCATCATCAATCGGTGTGCCCTGTGTGCGTAAACGGACTTTCTCCTTTGCTGCAAGGTCTATAGCTGTACTAATTGGAATAATGGCAATCGTGTCAAGAAAACGCTTCAATCCATCACTGCGGTCTCGTCCGTCACGACTGCGCGACAATTCGACACCAATCTTCAGTTCCAATTCGGTAATCTCCGAGATGCAACAATTCTCCCACCCTACACGGTCAATAGCTTTGTCCACGTTATAATGTCCCCGTAGTAAGTGAACACAAATATTGGTGTCAAGCAAATATCTCATAGTTGTATCTGTGTTCTGTTGAACGAGCGTAGGTCCTTAATTTCATCTACGGCCTCATCCGATGTGAGACCATCATCGTCCCAGATGCCGTATAAGTCTTTAGCCGACACAACGTTCCCTTTTGCGACTTTTCTTTCCTGCTTCTCCACAAAGTCCACAATCAGCCCATTCATCTGCTCCTGAAGCCATACAACAACGGCTTCTTCGTTTGGGAAGGAAGGACGAATACGCTCCATCAATGAATCGTTAAATGAGAAGCTATATGTACACATGATCACTATATTATATTACCTTATTTCAATTTGCAAAAATACAAGTTTTTTTCGACATGGACAAAAAAAACTTGCCATCGCGTGAACACTCCCACAGTGGCAAATCCATCAAACAAGAGCGTCAGCTCAATATATGTCTTTTATGTCTACTTTTTATGTCATATTCTTCGTTTTCAAATTCGTTGCAAAGACACACAATTTTTTATTTACTCACAGTCCCATGAAAATTATCGCTCTACTACAAAGAATGACCGATTTTTGCAAACCTTTCTCATTGTCGCGTCTCTTCGGGACGCTGAGTAGTAGGGTTATCCTTGACCCCACACTGCGCTCCCTTTGGTCGCTTGTATGGGGTTTCTTCGAGACGTTGCTGCATCTCGGCATAGCTCGAACAAGTTCGGCTCTGCTCTCGACTTCCGCAACGTTATTGAGATTCAGCCTCTTCAAGGCTGTAAGAAATCAGTCTTCGCTCTAGTATAAAGTATGACTGATTTTTGCCAAACTGTCTCAATGTCGCGTCCCTTCG
>JAEEGF011146331.1_pt1 | contig 51229 bp, 57 predicted proteins | sample 9134171 | NCBI WGS metagenome assembly JAEEGF01 (sample SAMN16246542, study PRJNA631951) | gut metagenome | biome: gut microbiome; feature: rumen; material: AP-attached | host: Bos | place: Iran: Karaj | collected 2018-10
CGTAGTCTTTTCCGTAGTCTTTTCCGTAGTCTTTTCCGTAGTCACCACATCCTTCGCCTGCCTAATGGTTGCATACACCATAAACTCATTCTGCCTGTACTCCGGTGCAGGCAATCCTGCCTCCGCCATCCGCATTCGCGAATGCGATGATAGTGATCGCCAGCGCTTTCGCATCTATGCGGGCACTCTTCCGGTCAAACACCTGAAACTCCGTCGATTTCTGTATCTCTTCTATAGTCATATCGTATTCTCTTTCAATAGGGTATCACAATCTGTGACATCCATTTTGTCGTATCATCAGTTAGTAAGTATTGCTTACCACCTGCCTAATTCTCCGTTAATGTCAAATTTGAACCATTAACCACAAGTTGTCATGAACCATCCAATCAAACATCCTAGTGTATCATGCATCCATCATCCGCTTCTGCAAATCCTCTATGGAAGAAATACTACATTGTCTCTACCGACTGATCTTTCTCTGGCAATTCAAAAATGATTTCTTTCTTATTGATTGCAGGTATTCCATCTACCAACACCAACTTTCCACATAAGAACTCCATCGGTTCTTTTCTTTTTATCATATATTCCGAGAAGTTTTTCAGGTTATCAATATTTGTCGGCATGTCATCAATAATCGACAAGACCTCTAATCCCAATTCTGTAAAGGTATATACAGGCAAATCATAATTCGGTTTCTTTACCTTAATGATAAAACCTGCATCACCATGATAGAAGCCCATGTGACCCTCACCTTTATCAAATTTGTATTTTTTAACGATAAAACTCTGAGAATCCAGCAATCTCAATTCCATAAGGAATCTAATTTCATCGAAACTATACATTTCCTCATCATATTGCAATATTGAGGCATCGTTCTTTTCACTATACATCACATACTGACACATATTCCTAATCCTTTCAGCATCCTTTTGCGAAAGAGACTTCATGAACGCAACAGTCCGCTTTGAATAAAAGCCAGGCTTCTTAATCTCTCCTGCAAGCAGTTTCGCCCAATAATCCTTAAGATTGTCATTATATGCCCTTCCTGCACCATCAAGACATTCATCCACCCAGTCCTGTTCTGTAACATCCTGACTTTCAGGAATCAGTGGCTCTGATTCCAGTATCTTATCAGCCCTTTGCACAACATCCTCAATGTTATTCTGCTTATTGATTTCTTCTGCTAAGAGCCTTTTACCAGCTCTGATTTTCACAGCCTCATCTACTTGAACAAGATCAGTATTGACATTGACATCCATATCACTGGCTGTCGCAGATGCTTCTATCAGATTATTAGGAGCCAAGTTCAAGCCAAAGGCATTAGCCAGAAACCTCTTTAACGGATTGTTTTTTATTTCCATAGCCTATTATGAACACTTTTTCTATTTCTTGTTACCAGCGAAAATCGAATAAATGCAAACTAATAGAGAGAATAATTCTGTACCACCTGAAATATAAATTGCAGAGTCAATATCTATATCAGAAAATAACTTGACTAATGCAGGAGTATATAAAGGTAAGAACGTAAAGAACGCGCCCAGAAAACCATTGAACTGTAAGCGCTCCATCACAGACATCTGATCCTCCTTGTTGAAGAAACACACAAAGGTATTAAAACTCCATAATGGCATCGTAATACTAACCGAAAGGAATAACAACTTCATCGTATCCACCTCTAAGAACAACTGTTCATTGAATAGGAATATCAGCAGATACCCTGGCACTATTGTTACCAGCAGCAACATCACAACAAAGCCCCATGTTATAGGTTGCAAACCATTCAAATCTTTTAAATCCATATCATTAGTCAACTATGATTCTGTTATTTCCCAAACTTATTCTCATCCTTCACCCCTTGAATATACACTTCAAGGCTTTGTTTCATCTGGCGCTTTTGTTCCTCCTTCTCTTGATTTGAGAGTTGTGAATCATCTATTTTCTTCTCGCAAAAATGTTTCAATTTCTCCTTAATCTCATCAACCCGCCTATCGGTAAGAGGAGTACTCATTGAGATGGACTCCATATAAGCAGCTAAACTTCCCCTCAAATATGTTTGTACAGGATTTACTTCTTTTATAAGTTTCATATTTATCTCATTTATTCATTATCGCAGGCAAAGGTATGCAGATTACGCTCAGTTTCCTAATAATGCTTATGATTTTTGCAAATATCTATGAATAAACAAGTTACGCCTAACGAACGATGCCTATATTAAGAATGGTTCTTTACTTCGATCTTCTCTGTGGCCAAAAGAGGTATGAACAAAACTGCCAAATAGCTTTCAGGATTTTCATCCGATGATGTTTTCTTTAATGGTGTCAACGATGTACTTTACATCATCATCGCTGACGTATGGACCTGCGGGCAAGCACATACCAACTTTGAATAAAGCTTCAGAAACACCATTAACATACGCTACACTCGACTCCGATGTCTGACAGATAATATTATCATTATTACATTTTTCAATTTTTACATTGCCGCGTCGATAGACCGGCTGACAGTGCATCGGCTTCCACACTGGTCTAGCTTCAATCTGGGCTTTGTCGAGAGCCACGCGCATAGCCTCAACGTTGGCATTTGGTTCACAATCGGTGTGAGCAGACTCTGCTGCATGAATCACACCTGCTGCACCACCAACGGCACCAGTCACGATAGTCTTATAAGCATCCTCCTGTCCCTTTACCTTCACATCCTCATCAATGGTGATGGTGCACAGCCAATAGTTACTATCATATACCTTTGACTTTTGACCTTTGACATCTGTCCATTCCTCAGTGGGCTGAGAATGAACATTTATGCCCGGGACATCTTTCAAAAGCTCTTCATATAGTTTTTGAACGTGTTTATGATGGGCTAAATGGTCATTCACAATTGTCATTTGCCCACGACCAATACCAGCACAGATGTTACTCATGCGGTAGTTATATCCAATCTTCTCATGCTGATAGTATGGATAGCTTTCACGATACTGAGTTGCATACATCATAATCTCGCGCCAATGATCCTCGTCCTCAGTTATCAGTGCACCACCACCAGAAGTAGTAATCATCTTATTGCCATTGAACGACAACACACCATACTTACCGAATGTGCCCAGCATCTGTCCCTTGTAGCGAGAGCCAAAACCCTCTGCAGCATCCTCAACCACAGGAATGCCATACTTGTTGGCTATCTCCATAATGCGGTCAGCCTTATATGGCATACCATACAAAGCAACAGGAACGATAGCTTTAGGATACTTACCCGTCTTCTCCTTACGGTCTATGATAGCCACCTCCAACAGTTCAGGATCAATATTCCAAGTATCCGGCTCAGAGTCCACAAGCACAGGAATAGCCCCAAGGTACGTCACAGGATGCGTAGAAGCACAGAACGTAAAGCTCTGTACAATCACCTCATCACCTGCTTTCACACCAGCAGCTAACAATCCAAGATGCACTGCCGCCGTACCAGCAGAGAGTGCCACCACTCGCTTTTCCAACCGTGAACCCTGAACCGTGAACCCTGAACCAGAGTTCACGAACTCTTCAAGGTCCTTCTCAAACCCATTCACATTTGGCCCAAGGGGCACCACCCAGTTCGTATCAAAAGCCTCTTTGACGTACTTCTGTTCCATTCCGTCCTCGCTCATATGAGCCAGACAAAGGTATATTCTCTTTCTTTCTGACATAGTATATTTTGTTTATTTATTCCAAATATCAATATAATCTCTTAGACATCTCACCTAGCCTTATTAAAGAATTCGCTACAAAATTACAATAAAGAATCAACTTATTAAAGTTTTTCCCAATTATTTTAACAAGAACGGTTTTGAATCCGCCATATACAGAACTATTTACAGCACCATATACAGAACCATATACAGAACCATTTCGACTATCATTGGGAGTGTCATTTTTACTACTACCTATAATCACAAACCTCCTAAATACAATGATAGCATAGCCACCTGGTCACCATTGTGAGCCCATTTCCATATTGATGCTCCAGCACCTCATCATCCGGGTGCGCCACTACGATTAAGTATTTCATATTCTTAGTCTGTTATATTCTTTAGTTCAACTTTTTACATTTTCATTGAATGTCCTTCTCTTCAGTTTTCTCCTATTTTCAAGAAATCTTTTCCCTTAAAATATAGCAAATTGGATAGATAAAACATGTAATGACCATATCTAAACATATCCATTGTACCCATCAAACCATGCAGTAGGCGATTTCTGAAATTAACATCATTGCCGTCAACCAAGAACATATATAGTTCATCGTAAAGAGTAGGGTTGCAAAATGGCTTCAGTTGATTCAAAATGCCTATAAGGGTGGGCTCTTTCTGTATATCATTGTCAAGCAATGTAACATCCTCAACAATCTCCTCCAGCAAATTATGTAGGGCATGTTCAAACTGCGGCATAAGTAAGTGGCAAGTCGCTACAATATCCCCATTGAAGTAATAATCGTATGCTTGAGCCCAAACCTGCACCCGGTCTTCTTCAATAAAAGAGGGCTTTACATCTTTCAAAATCTTATTGAAACGCCCTATCCCAAAATCGAGTGTATGCTCTCCTATTCTTTCATACACGCAAAGAATATAATATAGCACTGTAGCTCTTATATACTCATGTACTATTAAGCTTTGACTTTGATTAAAATCTGATATCCCAATAACATTTCCTTCATCATCCAGTCTTTGACTTTGAGGAAAGAAGCGTTCTATGACGCTACTTCCCTGGATACTTTTCTTTATATGTTCATCAATTAATTGCTTCCAAGATGAAAAGAAAGGTATAGCCAAATAGCTGATTAAAGCTTGTGGTGCTGTCTCAATACTAATATCAGCCACATTCTTCTGGATGTTCTTTACCATATTCTGCGGCACCTCATACTTATATTTCACACCGAACAAAGACATGGCCTCTACAAAAGCCTTCTTTGCAGCATTGTATTTATCTCTGATACGCTTAAAGTCCTCTTGATAGCTATTCTTTACTTGATTAATCTCGTTGTAGCTCTTTTGAAGTATAGAATGCAAACCAACATTGAAGACATTCTCTTTCTTATTAGTTTCCATCTGGTCTGCATACTTCTCCCAATTTAGCGCTTTTTGATAATGATAATCCTTAATCTCTAACGCTCCTATTCCCTTAAGCATGTCAAGATAGCTATCCTTCCAATAGGCGTCTTTCGTAACTGCTTCTGTAGCATAATCAGTCAGAATAGACTTTATATAAATATTGTCGAGACCATCGGTGACTTTTGATTTCACCTTACCCAAAACCTGTATCATCCATCCTGGGTGAACGATGGGATTAGCCACTACAGAATAAAACTCTCTCAAAAACCCCTCATCATAAAGGGTTCTCACCTCTCTACATTCAATGGCGCGCACCATATAGAGAACAGTTCCAGTTTTCTTGTATAGTTGCAAATAGCCATCTGAAACCAGTTTCATTTTCGCAAGCCGTCCCTTACCCTTAATAAACCTCATCATAACATCCAAAAACCTCGTTCTCACTTCAAGGTTGTGATGCTCTAAAAGATTATTCTCCTCTACAATCTTTTGCTCATCGTCAGTCAGACTTATGGTACTAATAAGCAAATGCTGATTGTCGCAATTATGCCTGTCTACAAGCCTTGCCCTACATACCTTCCCAATTAAATCAAATAGTTTCTGATCCTTTTTATTCTTGGGCTTGTATGTCCAAAAGGCATCAAAAAGGTTATGCTCGTATTTGTTTGGCGCTATCTCTATCATAAACTCACAATCCGGCCTTAATAAAACTGACTCCTGCTCTCTTTAATACCTTCCAGTCATCTTTAAGGTTTGACATAGCAATGACTTCATAGCAAAACAACCAGTACCTATCCATATCAACATCCCTCAATCTTTCAGCCTCTTTGCGTAGAGGCTTTAAGTCAGTTGCCCGTCGGTTTCCATGATTCAGCTTCAAGTAATACAGCCATGTCATCAGCAACAATACACAATCACTCCTTTCAATCACCCAGTCAATATCTAGTTTGTTCAGCGCAAAACCATGCTTCAAACTGAAATAAATAGCATAGCATATTGCCTCATAATTATGAGAAGCCTTTGAGTCCGTATACAATGCATCAGCATACGCTTTTATCTCTGATTGACCTACACCAAATGGTGCAAATACGGAATCTTCCATCAATTGCACAAGGTACGGATAGACATCCGACATGTGCATAATACGCTTTGAAGCAAGTTTCTTTGCATTTTCAGTCAGATTCTGACCTGAAAGGGTTTTGATTGCATATTTTAAAACAGCAGAATCTCCTATTTCTGAAGCAAGTCCAAGAGCTAAATCCAAATAAGCATTTACTTGCTTATAGTTTATCTGCTCGTCAGCTGTAGCAAGAAAGCCATTTAGTCTATGAATCCATTTTTCTGACATTGCAACAGGCAGGGAAAGAATTGCTGTCTTTTTATGGTTTAGTGGCAAATCATATTCTCTTAATGTCTCTTCCAAATCATGCAGAAAACGCTGTGCTTCCTCATACGTATCTACATAACACTCAAAGTCATCAATATTGCGAAAATACCTATAGCCGGCATCATACAACTTTTTATCCACCTTAGTAAGAATCACTTCAGCCAACAAGTTTGAAGCATAAGGCCCTATCAGTAGACCGTGAGTTTCTCCATTCTTTAACGTAGAGCATGCGGCATCTATTTGATTATACCATAAACCAGGCTGCGTTCTAGTATTTTTTGCAATTTCTTTTCCCACTATAGCCCAGGGCAAAGAATGGCTATAAATACTTGGAAAGCAAGTTGATATATCAGCTTTTATTATATACTTGCTAGCACCTTTTTGCTTCAAGAACAACAGATCGGTCTCAGGATTTCCATCCATACGCCAGTTCTTGTAGTTCATCTCAAACAGCTCCTTCTTCCCGTGCAGCTTCCTGAGATGTATTCTGCTTATACGATAATCTTGATAGTCCGTTTGCTGATGAAAATGTAGCTTCAAATTATCCCAATTATCTTTAAGCGTCATGCATAGGCGCTGATACTTCATGGGTGATGGAATGCCAAACTGTCTTGGAATGTTAATATTCCTCATTGAGCAGAATGACACATAGTCCTGCCACGTATCAGAGAAATGTGGATTATTTGCTTGACAATAATCGAAGAAAGGCACGGATGTGAATACTGGAGGTAGCTTATTAGCAAACATACCATACCCGAGAAGACCTTCATACAATTCGTCTGCGGTTATTTCATCCAGATATGAAGCATACTTCTTTTCCATCTATCATTCTATTATTTAGAAGTTTTCCCAACCACCTTTTCCATTGCTGTCTTTAGTTCCACATCCGTAATTAGCTTATTCACGTCAAGTTTATCAGACTTTATTAGGATGGTGGCATTCCCTTGGGCTTCAATGGTGAATGTCTCTGAGCCTCGTTCAATAGGGACATCAGTATAAGCAATGCCCTTGATGGGTATCAAGATATCATAGAACTTTAGGTAAGCATCTATGAGCATTTTACCGCTTATAGTCTTGTCTTCATCCGTAAACTTCGGGTGATGACGCTGACTAAACTCTGGAATTGAAATCAATAAATTTCCACCTTTATCATACAGATCAATAGCTTGCAATGAACATTGAGTCATTCCATGTTTTATCATATAGTCATCAATCATCTCCCTGCCGCCTTCTGCAAAGATGAAAGTCCGTTTACCACAATCGTAGTTAGGGGATGCCCATGTTATATTTACTACGATAGTCTTAATTCGCCCCTTCTCGTCTTCCACGGTAGAAGGTCTTACATCCACTGTGGTTATCTTTTTCTGCTTATCGTTCGTTTCTGTTCCTTTAGCATATTTTTTTGCATCACGGCTATAATCTGTTGCAGATGTAAAATACCCCTCCTTTATTTGAGGCAAGTCAGTCAGTGCTCCTTGTAATTTCTGAAGGTCTGGCCTTCCTACCTTTCTGTCATCAACGGTATAATCTTTCGACTCCACCATAATGTCACCATTTAGAAGCCCATCTATTTGGTAAGGTCTTCCTCCGCTCTCACCTTTCAGGAACCTGTTATGCTCTGCAGCCTGTGCTCTTACAATACCAAGAGCAGCAGCTGAGATAATTTCATAAGCCTCTCCCGCCTTACTGGGATAGTATCCCATAAGACGAAAGAACAACTCATCTATTTCAGATTTCTGTTTCATAACTCTTTATCAGTCACTTCATCCTCCCCACCGCTTTCATCTCATCCTTCACGCCTTGGATATACACTTCCAGGCTTTGTTTCATTTGGCGCTTTTGGTCTTCTTTCTCTTGATATGAGAGCTGGGAATGGTCAATTGTCGCTTCACAATAATGCGAAATGTTTTCTTTGATGATATCTATCTGCCATTCGGTTATAGGGCCACACATAAAGTTCGCCCCAAGATAACCGGCCAACACGCCTTTGAAGTATTGTTCTCCCATATTAATAATTCCTCATTAACCTCGATCCATAAACCATCTATTTCCTGTCGTGGCATATATCATTTTCATGACTTTTATCCTTTACTTCATAACGGAACAAAGTCCCTTGATCTTTTATCCATGACTTCTTCCTTACGAAGTCATTTCCCTTCTCCACAGTTCCTTCACCTTCTCATTAGGCTGCATCTCAATGGCTTCAGCCATAATTTCCAGCCATTTTTCATCTCCTAATCCCCTCATACACAATCCCTTATCATGCCTGAATGCCGACTTATGGGCTATATAAGCGGCACCCTCGTTGGCTATAGAATAGTCTATCTGCTTCAAAGCCTCAGTATAATTATCCTTTATTCTATAAACTTTCGACAATCCTTGATGCAGATATATGTCATTCTGATTCTCGTAGGTTTCCGCTTCTGCGAGTGCTTCATCAGCCTTGCCTGCTGCTATATAGAGGTCAAAAAGATTTTTCCGTTTAAAATCATTATCGCGATTCGTCATCAAAAGATACATCTCTGCCTTATGGAAGATTCTATCTCGATACTCACTTTCATTATCGCAATACCTATACTGCGCTGCAATTATATTGCCATAGTTTTCTCTCAGCCGCATATCGTTCGCAATATCGAGAGGCAAAGGTAATCTGGAGCACAACTGATTATACTCCTCCGGATAGTTATATGCTAAGTGGCGCGATAGCTTTGCCAGTTCCAAATAGGTATGCGTATACCCCTGCGAAAGTGATGCATATACCGTTGAGACGAAAGTTTCAAGTTGTTTGTCCAAATATTGCTTGCAAAGATCTGCATACTTACTTGGTGCCAGAAGTCCATATGCCGATAGTAGCACCGATACAGGTACATCTTTTAGAGTTTCCTCTTTCAACAACTCACCTATCATCTGAATGAAACCATCTTTTTTATTCTGCCTATTGTACAATCGAGCCAGTTGCAATCTACTACTATACGAACTAGGCACGATATCTATCGCCTTTTTCAGGTATTCCTCACCATCTTTTTCCTCATGAACCGTAAGAAGCCATTTACCTATGTGATGGCACACAAGCGCTTTTTGATTGTCAGAGATATGTGATAGGCAGTTAAGATTGTCAACATCTTTCAGTATGGTTTGTTTCTTCACACTTTCATCCTTGCCAGAAACTAAATACAGCTTATTTTGCACTATTTCCATCCGTTCTATCAATAGATTCAGATCTATTTCATGCTTCTCAAAATCAGTATTCAGGGCATCTATCATGCCTATAAACCTATCATGATTTTGATAAGTGTCCATTGTATAGCACACAGCCAACACTATATAATGTCGCAGTGTATCTGACGGTTCTAGTTTCTCGGCCAAACCCAAACAAGCATCTCCATGTATCTTCATGAACACATAAAGCCCTGCATCTCTTTTCTGTACATGCTCTCTCAGGTATTGATACAACAACCGTCTGAATCCATTTGCATCCGTATCCTTTTCCATTACCTTCCGAATAGCATTCAGTACTACAACGTGTATCTGATAACTAAACTCTTCATTCGATTGTAGTATGGCAAAGCGTACAAGGTCTTTTAGTTTGAACACATCGATACTTCTCAAAAAATCAGAGCTTATGCGCAGGCTGCTAAGCATAATGATTGCATTAAACAACTCAAAATAGCCGTCTCTGTATCTTCCAACTATTCTTTCAGCAAAGGCAACGTTGCGTTCCTCATCAGATATCCCCGTCAGATTACTGATTTCTATCAGTTCATCCCAACCAAAGTCTCCATTATCCACAGTATTTTTTGCCAATTCTAAAAGTAATGGATATCCTGAGATCTCTTTTAATAGCCTTCCCGCCTGTTCCTCTGTGGGGCGTTTGGTACCACTATATAATATCTGCTTAGAAATTCCATCATCTACATAAGATAATTTGAAACTATGTTCTTCATCCAGATTCTTTTGCAACGAGGTTACAATACATCTGCTTCCTTTCTTATTATTATCCAGGAAGTTTGCCATAAATGCCCTCACACCCTCATTTAGATTATCAACCACCAGTAGAATCCTGAACTGCCCAAGAACAGTCTTTAGGTTTATGCTTTCACCAAGCCTATTGGCATATATGGAAGCGATGTCGTTGACATCCACCTTGTCGCCGTCAAACCATAGTACAGTATCATAGTTCTCTCCATGTTTACCTGCTATTGACATGACCAGCTGGCTCTTGCCTATTCCGCTTAAACCATATACCTGTACAATTTGCTTTTCTTCAAGCAAATTATACACCTCATTCTCCTCAGGCCTGTTTACATAGTTTGGCGATGGCAAAGGGACATTATTGGTTTGAGGCATAATTAGGTAGTATCGCTTCGCTTCAGGCAAGAATCTAAGAATCCGCTCAATTTGTGTAGTCCTGAAAATATTGTGATACAACACCTCGCCTATCCTCTGGGCATCATATAGCTCAACGTGTAGCCTGCTATATTTTATTTCAATTTCTCGTTTAACTGCTTGATACTCTCCTCCTGTTGCCCTTTTGTTTCCAAACAAATAGATATGCTTACTTCCTGGACTGTTTTTGATACAACCTTCTATATCTGACAATGGTTTCCCATTTGTAAAGTATTTCTCATCTGTTCCGCACTGACCAACTGTCTTCGCATCCTTAATCAAGTCAACAGAATAACCTACGGGCTTCAAATACAGATTATGGCCTTTCAATATCACCTCTGAGTCTGTCAAAAGCTCCATCAATGGCTGACACATATACTCAAAAGTGGTACCGTTCTGTACCTCTAAGTCTTTAACTACTGCTTTTACAAAATGTTTATGCAAATCCATCTCCGTATCTTCTCTATTAATCCCTTTCGTTCAGTGCCTTCTCCAAGGACTGTCTGTACCCATACCAAGTATCTGCATCTATACCTTCCATGTATTTATTCTCAAGATACTTCAAACTGTCCTTGGCCTCCTCTTCGGTCAGCCCTATTGATGCATCATAATATGGATAGGTGATTTCTCTGTTACCCTCTTCATCTTCCTTACATTTGAAGAACACCAATGATTCATTATGTCCTTGGAGAGCCTGAGCTAAATCATAAATCTCATGATAATCCAATTCGCCAACATTTTCCAGAAATTCCACAAAATCTGCAGGACGTATCATATTGGCAATATAATCCTCCATATTCAGATTAGATACAGCATTTATAATTTTTGCCGCCAAGACCTTCTGATTTTGCTCCCCGCCTCCAGGAAAATCCTTGCTAGTCAAAGTCAAATGCTCTATTTCCAACTGTTTCCTGAAAGCAGAGAAACACATTACAAAATAATCCTTTGTCAAGACTTTCTCTCTTCGTCCCTTTCTTATTAAACTCGGTAGGGCATAGATTACAGCTCTAAATCCTGTGGTCTTCCACAAGATATTCTTTTGAGGAATATCCCATTCCTTCGGAAAAACATCCTTTAGAGCACTATAACAGTTCATTAATATCTTTGTAATGACATCATCCTTATCATCTATGAAATACTCCCTAAGAGGGCATCTCTCATCCTGAACAAGTTTTTCTCCTCTCTTTATTCTTCTTGCATCGTCGTCAGGATTCTTAGAAATAAGCTGAAGCACAGATTTCGCAAAAGTACCCTGTGAAAGGGTCGCATTATCTTGATTTTGCTCTTTTTTCCCAAGCATCTTCAAACGATTATGAAACGGTGATGACTCCGAGTTATTCATTACCCTGGCAATCTGATGAACCGTCTTATGCGGACTCCTTTCCTTTGCCACATCAAAAAGATCATAAATTAAGCTAGGCGAAACCTTTACCTGATTGCTGTTGATAGTGGAGAAAACATATGCTTTTTGTTCGGTAGTCAGTCCAAACATTAAAACTACAGGCAAATAAAAAGATTCCACATAGCTAGATCTTTCTATTCCCCATAACCTATGTTGGCCATCTATCACATCCCCAATAATAGATTCATCCCCACCAATGTTTATTTTTCGTTTTTCTTCATCCACTTTGACGTTGGCATCCACATTAACACTCACGACAATAGGCGTCGGGAAAATAGCGTCTGGATCTGAGCAATACTCACCTATCTTCTTAATTCTCGGTTCACTCAACTCACGCTGAACGCCTTCAGCCTGCTGCCCACGACGAGTTACACTTACTATTTTCAGCAACACATTCGCCGGTATAGAGCACAAATAAAAAACTCCAATGGGTTGCCTAACTTCTATATAATCAAAACTTATCATAGTGCAGTATCCTTTCCATCATTAGTGACATCCGTACTCTTTTCGTCTATTTCCTCTACTTTCTCCTGTTCCTCTTCCAAATATCTGTCGTCATTCCATTCTTTTCCTTCATTGTTTTGAGCCATGAGCGATAATCCGAAAGCATACCAAGCGAATAATATAGACAGCAGAAAGAAAACCAATTGTTTAACATCCACACACATTTTTAGAGGAGCAAAATCCTCGTACCTTACGCTTCTTATCTCCTGAGAAGCAAATGAGAAAAACACCGCACAAAGCAATAAGCAAAAAATTAACAGTGTGGTAAATACTATTGTCATCGAACGGAATAGCGGTTCCTTTCCATTCTTTATACGAGTAAACAAGGGTGCTATCAAGGAAGCAATCAAAACAAGAGCATAAGTATAGAAACTCCCAAATACACTATCTGGATATAAAGCTTGTGCAAAACTCCAATCCGGGTTCTGAAACAGAGTCCTGTTAACCACATTGATGATAGTACCTAGCTGACCAGCAACAACAACGAACATGCCCCACAAGAAAAATTCCACCTTATGTTTAAAGCATACGATGAAAGGGACAAATATTGCACCCCATACTTTATTATCTTTCTTTGCAAAGAAGTCAATTGCTCTATCTGGCCACTTTTTCTTTGTTGTTATATCTTTCGCCATATTGAATACTGTATAGCCATATTAATCTTTCGGTCTCCTCTGCGGCACAAACACAAAACTACAAAACTGCCACAAGGCATCTAATATCCGTACAACTCGATTTTGCATCCGCTTTTGCAGGTTTTTCCTTCTGAGGTTTGGAATAACGGTAGTTATGTGGTAAGAGGTTTGGAATTGACGTAAGAACTTGTTCTTAAAGGCAGAGCCATAACACTTAGCACAAAGGCTCTGTAGGAGTCACAAACGTCAGAAGGGGTTTTCGAGGTTTTTGTTCTTTTCGATGATTACGGAATAACTAACTATCAATTCTCAATTTTCATCAATCCGTGAAATACCATTTTGGCGTTTCATACCATTCACCCTGAACCTTGAACCATAATTGCCATGAATCACGAGAGAGGGTCACTGCCTTGGTGTGAGGCAGAGTCCCTGTAGAACCCCCGAAATAACGTAAATCATCATCTGATGCACTGACTCCAGCAACATTTCTGACTAGATTTATATAGTTCGTTTGCAAAGATACAAATTAATTTCCGAACTCCCACCATTCAGCACAATTATTTTCTACAAACACCTTAAAAATAAAAGCCCCGACCAATCGGTCAGGGCTCATCCTTCCCCCTAAACAGGGGGACCGAGGGGGTCTCTCATTCCTTCCCCTAAACAGGGGGATTAGAGGGGTTCTTTCCCCCTCCCTCGGGAGGGGCTGGGGAGGGGTTCTAAATCCCTAAACTCGCTGATGACATCAAGGCACGGACAATCTTTACCGGGATTCAAGTCACGATGCCCCACTATCAATGCCTTCGGGAACATCTGGTGTAGCTCCTCCAGCTTCTCACGGAGTGCGCGTTTCTGTTCCGGTGTTCGAGTGTCCTCCGGTTCACCTGATGAGTTAAGGCCGCCCTCGTAGCAGATACCAATCGAGTGTTTGTTATGGTTTACCACATGGGCACCAACCATTTCCAATGGCCGTCCCAACTCGATAGAACCATCCCGTCTGACGACGAAGTGATACCCGATCCCATTGTGAAACCCTCTGTCGCGATGCCATTCGTCAATCTGTTTGGCTGAACTGGTTTGTTCTGGCCTCACTGCCGAGCAGTGAACAACAATCAATGTAATTGTGCGCATGAACTAAAAATTAAAGTCCTCTTACGCACGAGCTTGCGCCGAGAGCCGTAAGTACGGCAGCAAGAAGGTTAATCACTGTTTGGATCACGAATTTTGCTATTTCTTTCTTTTTCATAAAGATATTAATTTAAAAGTTTAACATAACGAGCGAGAGCCCCTCAGGCCCCAACCATCAGGGCTCCACTCATGATTACTTAGTAATTCTAAAGACTGATGTAAGAGGTAAGATGTTAGGTGGAAGATGTATTAACCTTTAACCCATAACCATTAACCCCTAACCCTCAGAAGAGGGTCCACCCGAGTTACCGCCACCCTGATTCTCCGTAGGAGTCTCTTCAGCAGCCTCTGACACACCCTTCGTGAAGCGCTTAAACTGCGCCTTCGACTGGAATCGCTCCGTCCACTTCTTCGGCAGCGAGATATCAATGCTCGCCGTCAGGTCAGATACAGAAAGGTCAGATACCATCAGGGCACGGTTCACGTCGATATCCAGCGTTGGGTCCTCAGCCAGCTTAGCCTGCAGCTTCGCTTTCAGCTCACTCTGAGTGATGCTGCCCGACACCTTCGGACGGAATGTCAACCCTTCTGGTGAGCATACCACCTTCGCGTTAAGGCCCAATATCAGCGGCAGTCGCATCTCAATCTGCTTCATCACTGCCGAAACATCCGCAGCCGTCACGGTAGAGCCGTCAGCCAGGTACTCACACAGCTGGTTGAAGTCCAACGACTGCTGATTCACCAAGCGAGGAATCACGATGTCCTCGTCTGTCATGTGGTTGTGAACTTTGTACATTTGTACGTTTAATGCCATAAAATTACCTCTTGTCAGTAGAGGATTTGTAATTTTTCACTAAAAACTCCGTTGTTTTATGAACTGACGGTGCAAAATTACACCGATATGAAACCGAAAACAAGAAAGAAAACACTCGCCAATTATCTTTCTTTTTCTAGGCTGAAATTCAGTAAATTATGTATCTTTTAAAAAATTAAAAAAATGTTTGAAGAAATTATTAAAGATCAAGCCACAGGGAATACCTATGAAATTCACATTGATTATGTAGAGAACTTCGTTCCTAACGCTACAACAGTTATCAAAAATTATTATGGCACGAGCAAGGAAGCACATGCCAGAAGTTTCGTTCCGAGGGAAACCGTTACCGCCGACATTATAAAATATGTCGCCCCGCTGCGGTTGTATCTTGCTGATGAGTGGAAAAGTCGTTATCAAAAGATCTGGGAAGACATTCTTGCCCTTGAGATGATAGCGACAGCCGTTTCAAACCCAGGTAAACAGCGCGGCACCAACTTCAACCGCAACCTTGTAGCCAATATCATCCACTATCTAAGTGGTCGAGGAGTCTATACCCGTTATAGTCCCACCCAGTTCACCGTATTGCTTCAGGGCGATAAGGACCACCCTGTCCGTGCAGCCCTGGCCTCAGATCCGCCCACCAAAATAGTCTCCCGTCTGAACCGCTATTTTGAATAGTTCCCCCAAAACTCAGATCAATAGGGAAACCACTATTTCCCTTATTGTTTGATTTGCAAATTCAAATACTCACTTTCAACAAAAACAATAATAACCCCTTCATAAGATAGCGTCTCTTGAACAGAGACTTAAACACCATTAGCCACAATCCTGCTTGTACGCAAGCGTCCAGACAGCCTCGTCACTAATGCCGTCACTCCTTCTGAGCCTATCTTATGAAGGCAAAAACACCAGCTCTTCGAGCCTAAAAAACATATTTGTCAACCTTAAACTTAACGCTGACCTTTGACCATTGACCATTGAACATTGACCATTGACCATTGACCGTTGACCTTTGTCCTTTGACTTTCGACCTCCCCCTTCGGGGGACCGAGGGGGGTCTCCTGTTTTTATTGTTTTCTCTTGGCAATGGCAGGACCTGACATAAGGAAGGTGCAGGAGTTCAAGGGATAGCGCCATGTGAGTTTACTCATAATGGACTAACGCCCCATATAAAAGCACATGCCCCAACTGCAAGCAGATGGGACACGATTTAATCTTTTTTATAGTGCAGATGGGTGCAACGGGACTTCCCAGATACACTTTTAACATCGTGCTTACTCAGCCGACTTATCAAATGTTATTGGTTTCTTAAACATTTCACCATATACAACTGGTGGCAAAACAATCCCCTCCAACGGTGTATTCATCGTTTTCAAATACATAATACCACGCAATGCACCATGTCCGAATGAAGCGCATTGAGCAAGGAAATCAGCAGGAACAACAATTTTACCATCTTTCTCCAATGCTGTTACTGTGTCTTCACTTATTGCAACGAAGGTACACAGCTGAATTCTTAGAACTGTCTTCTCCTTGTGGGAAAACTCTACATTTAAAATGCTTTTTATAACATTCTGCTCAAAATTATAAGCAAAGTCAACTCCACTTTGTATGTCGAAGCTCTCACATCCCTCTAGTCCGTCCCATGATGGTACAAACTGAGTCAAATCAAATCCACCTATACGGTATTTTATACTAGTACGTTCCATTCTTCTTATATTTACTAAACCCACCCATAGTCATTGATGCTGTAGCATATTCCTTTGTTTGGAAAAAAATTATCGGCACTATTATTGCCTGCTTATCAACTTTCTCAGAGTAGGCATACCGTGGTTTATCCGTGTCTAGTAATGACACGTTCAGAGTATGCTCTATCTCTGTCAAAGTATCCAAAGTAAAGTTTCTGTCACCTGACAGCCACTCAGAGACTTCTGATTCCGTCTTGCCCATTTTCTGGGCAAGCTGTTTCTGGTTCATGCCACTGCTACGCATTGCATCTGCGATTTTAGCAGCCACCATCATCCGATTACGAGTCTTGGCAAGGCTCAGCTCATCCATGTTTGCCAACATCCTACCCAACACTCCTGATGCATTTCTAATCTTCATAGTCCCAATAATTTATATTTAGTTTACCATCTTTTATCTCAATATCTTTCTCCTTAATTGCTTTGTTAATGCGTTCTGCAATAGCTTTCATTTGCTCAACTCTCTCATTCAGTTCTGGATCCTCTTGATAAGCACGTATCTCGGGCGATTTATAGCCACCTGATCCAAAACAGACAATGGTTGAATCCACATATAAACAATAGAGCCGCAAGCGACCCGCTTTCAGAACAGACACCCCATCACCAGGACTACCCTCGTTGTGCTTAAAGTTGTCCCATCGACATCCGGTTTCTTTTCCCATTACATATAGTTTGTTCAGAATCTCAGTCAATTCCTCATCATATTCTGCATTTTCTTCAAAGAACTGCTCAAGCAAGGTATTTTCCTTGCCTTCCATCGTTACGGAATAGATGCTGGCTGCATCACCCGACAATTCCTTTATTTCTTCAATATCAAAATTCATTGCAAGTTATTAATGCGGTGCAAAATTAGACAAAAATTAGGATATAACCAAATTTTAACGTGCTTTTTTATCATGAAACACATGTTATTTAACATTTACTCTCTCATTTCTGTGCAAATTAGTCACTTCGCTTTTCTAATTTGTTAGTCTCTCCCGGCATTTCTGTTTCTGCTATTCCTGCAGTCATTCCTTTACTTACCTTTGAAATTAAGGTCTTAATTTGATTACCATTCATTCCCTCAGCAAGTACTGCAACATCAATGTCACTTGAGAAGCGGTTTATAAGCCTATAGCCTTTCGACAAAGAAGTTCCACCCTTCCAAACAGTGTTGCTTGCCTGTGGGGTCTTTGAAAGTTGTTGTAGGATTTTTGTTGTCAAATAATCCTTCTCAATATAGATCGGAGCAATATTACAGTGACAGCCCTAGTCATGGGAGCATTTAAGCTACAAAACTAGGCATAAAGCATTATAATATTTCATTTGGTTATTATATCGTATTTTGACACGACAGTTGGCAGAATTTCATTCGGCTGTTTGGCTCTGCCTTCGGTTTTTGTGGTTTTGGTTTAAACATCAAACACAGAGCTTTTACTGATGCCAAAAACCGTGAGTTAACTCGATCGATGAATCGAGTTAACTTAATCGACAAATCGAGTTAACTCACCTCTTTTCCCCAGTTAATTAATCCTCCTTCACCCCTCACCTTCCACCCTTCATTTTTCCCTCTGTGTTAATTCAATGGTATAGATTATTTAATTTAATTCCTTAACCTTTAACCCTGAACCGTGAACCGTGAACCATGAACCAAAAGTGCCTTCAGCCTTCACCCTTAACTCTTCACCAAAGATAACCCTTCACTCCTCAACAGAAGAAAACCCTTAATCCTTAACTCTTAACCAAAGGTTACCCTTAACCGAAAGCCGTATCGAACGACTTTCGCTTAATCCGCGCGGGATTAACCGATTCTAATAAGCATTAATTAAGAATTTGTGAACATAATGTCAAAAATGAACTAATAATTATACAAAACTTTAATAATTATGGCTACACAAGACAAAATTAAAGAAACCTTTGATTCTTATGAAGTGAAATCTAGTGTTGATTCTGTATTTGGAGATTGGGTTGTTAGCAAAGATGCCGATGTGATAAATGTTGAGAAGAAGTATCCCATTTATGCAGCCCAAGTTGAAAATAGTTCACTTGATAGTTGGATGAGTCATATGAGTGAAAAAACATGGTTTGATTTTCAAGAGAATGCTGATTTCCAAAATGCTTTTGAGCGAGCTAAGGAAATTTTAGGAATATAAATTTATCAATTCTTTAATATGTCTAAATGTCAATGTCGAACTGCCGGAATAAAAACTGTAATTGGCATTAGTCTCTTCTTTTTTTAATTTAAATCCCTAAATACAAATATGGCAAAGACTTATAACATTGCACTTTATAAGATAAGCATAACGCCATGGGGAAATCCATCTAGGCCTGTGGTATTATCTGATTTCCACAAAGGAAAAGATTTGCTTGATATAATTAAAAAGATGCTCAATTCTTTATTCTATGTTCAAGAGATTCCTTCTGCAACATCAGCTAAGAAAGATGCTGAAAATAAAACAGACGAGGTGGAAAAGAAGTATTTTCGCATTATGAAGAAAGACAATAAAGATGTATTGTTTCCTTTAGGCAGAAGCGTATCAGGTATTATTGAATCAGGAGAATTCGGAACTGAGGAGAATATTGTAAACATCACAACGGGCGAGTCCCATAAAAAGAGTACAAATGATGCTTTACTTGTACCTTTTTATTTTATGGTTCAGATTCCAGAGCATTCAAAAATAGGATTTCTATTGGTAGAGAGAATTAGTAATATAGGTATATTCAGTATTCTTGAAAAAAAAAATAAAGAGTGCAGTTCAAGAAACTTTAGGAGCCGATGCTGATAATTTTGTAACAAGCATTACACCATTAGCCATAAAAAAAGTGATGGAGAAACACGTTGCCTTGCTTGGAGGTGCTAAGAAAATTACTCTTGAGAGAATTAATTCAAGTGATTTGGCAGTATCTCGTGCAACAAATGGCGAAATAAGTGATGACGAAATTGGCAATACTCAGATTGTATATACTGCGAAACGAAATAAGATGCTTTCTATCATCAACTTGTTCAATAAATATAAAGATCATAGAAAGTCAGATATTTATAATGTTGGAACCGTTCAATACAAAGATTTGAAGTTTGAAGTTCAGATAGGAGGACATTTGAGGAGTCTTTCTATGCAGGATGTTGGCAAATTGGGAACCTATATAGAGATAACCAAAGACTTGAGATACGACACTACACAATACCCGACATACTCATCACTTCATAAGGCTGCTTTAGGTATATATGATGATATCATAAAGGAGATTGAAGAATATGAAACTCAAGAATAATACAAATAAATATATATACTACATTATACTGTCTTTGTTTTCATCTGTGTTATTTCTTTTTGCAATATGGATGTTACTTCAAATGGCAGTTGACACTGATTGGAGCAAGACATGGTTTTCATCTTGTGGCTTTTTAGGGAACTTAGGAGATTTCCTTTCTGGCACAGTTGGCGTACTCCTTTCGTTCGTATCCACATTGCTGGTAGTTATCACGTTGTGGGATCAGCGAAAACAGTTTAAGTTAGCACAAGTTGAGCAGCGGCAGAACAGATTTGAGATGACCTATTATAATCTCTTATCTATGCTTGATAAGACAAGAGAATCTGCAAATAGTGTGTTGAAAACCCAGTCAAAGGTGAAGGGTCTTGATACGATTATTGATTGTTATACGCAGTTTCGTTCTTTTTATGCGGCGAAAGCAAATATTACTTTACCAGAAGATATAACTGATGCTGAAATTAATAATAAACGAGAAGAATTAGCATCGCTATATGAGGTATTTGTAAATGATTATGGCTGTAAGATAAGTTATTATTATCGTTATATCTTTCATACACTGATGTTTGTAATCGACGAATATGGAAGTGACTCAGATGGTTTCAAGAAAGTTTCCAAGTATCTCAACATACTCCAAGCTCTACTCTCAGATGAGGAAATGACTTTAATCTTTTATAGTTCTTTCTCGAAATATGCACAAGATAAGGTGGGTAGATTGAGTTTCTTTAATACATTAGACAAATATCAGTTCTTTGAAAATTTGAATAAAGAAATGCTCTTTGACGTTTCTCATTATAAGTTCTATCCTCATACGAGATTCAAGTTCTTAAATAGGGATGAACTTTTGAATGTTAAGACATATCATGTTTGAAATCTTTAGTAAATAAGTTACAGATGGAGATGTGCGGAGAAGCATGCGTGACAAAAAAACTAATCACAATGAAGAAATTTGTTTTGCTGCTATTTGTGGTTACATTACTAATTTCATGTTCTGATGATATGCCAGCCAGCGTAGCAAATACATTTGCAGGTCTTGTGGCTATATGGGGCGAAGTGATTTTGGCTATTTTGGCGATGCTTACGGGAATTGGCATGATAATAGTTGGATGCTGGTTGACTTACGCAGGTTATACTGGTGATTATCAACTGTTTATTAAGGGAGGCACTTTAGAAGCAAGTATAGTGAACGCGACACCTAGAGTATTGCTAATTGTTCTCGGTGTTGTTGTGATTATATACAGGGCAAAAATTAACATTAAACTTAGGAAGTAAGCAAAGTCTATTTCATTCAATATGGCATTGTTCATAGACGAAATGATGGAGCAAGTTTGGCACAAACCTTTCCCTTTGCTGCAATCACTAAACCATGGCAAGTCGATGACTATGATTCATATGTCATTGGAACAAAGACATGGACGGCAATGTGAGGAGGCTTAGAGTGGTGATGAGTGTCTCCTGTCACGCGCTAGATTCATTTTTATCCTGCTCCTAGCTTACTAACGAGTATGGCTAGGAGCAGCCTAGAGCGAAGAAAAGGTGAGTCTAATAACTTGCAAGTCTATATGGTGTGACACATCAGAACACAAATCAATACCACCCTTATAATCAAGATTTGCTGTCATTATCGTTAGCATTCTTATTTATCAACTTCGTATAGTTGCATTCTAATAATGGTTCTTCGACAGGCATGAAAATAAGGTATCTTCCAAAGAGGATGCTTTTATACAAAGAATAATACAATAGTATTTTATATGGACAAACAAATTACCGTTACCTCACCGTTGCTGCCCAACCTCGATGAGTTTAATGAAATGTTGAAGGAAATTTGGGCAAGTAAGTGGATAACCAACAATGGCCAGTTTCACAAACAACTAGAAAAAGCGCTAGCAGAATACCTGAAAGTACCCTATATCAGCCTGTTCACTAACGGCACACTCCCTCTGCTGACTGCACTGCAGGCACTACGTGTAACGGGAGAGGTGATTACAACGCCTTATAGCTTTGTGGCTACTACGCATAGCATTTGGTGGAACGGATGCCGCCCAGTGTTTGTGGATATTGAGGAAGAAACGTGTGGCATTGATCCTAATAAGATAGAAGCAGCCATCACACCTAAGACAACGGCCATTATGCCAGTACACTGCTATGGCAAGCCGGTGAAGATGAAGCAGATTCAGGAGATTGCAGACAAGTACGGCTTGAAAGTCATTTATGATGCTGCACATGCCTTTGGTGTCGAAGTAGATGGTGAGAGTGTGTTGAATGCGGGTGATATGTCAACACTCAGTTTCCATGCCACCAAGGTCTATAATACATTGGAAGGTGGTGCTCTCGTTATGCATGATGAGCAGACCAAGAAACGTATTGACTATCTGAAGAACTTTGGTTTTGCAGGAGAAACAGAAGTTGTCGCCCCTGGTATTAATAGTAAAGTTGATGAAGTACGCAGTGCATACGGTCTGCTGAATTTGAAACAGGTGGATGGTGCTATAGCTGCCCGTCAGAAGGTGGCACAGAAATATCGTGAGGCTCTGAGGAATGTTCCAGGCATTCGTTTCTTTGAGGATATGCCGGGTGTTCGTCATAACTACAGCTATTTCCCCATCTTTATCAATGCAGAGGAATATGGTAAGACTCGTGACCAGCTGTATTTTGAAATGAGAGAAAAGAACGTGTTGGGGCGTAGGTATTTCTTCCCACTCATTAGCACTTTTAGCACCTATCGTGGATTGCCAAGTGCAACATCAGAGAATCTGCCTGTGGCTACAAAGATTGCCAACGAGGTGATTTGTTTGCCAATGCACCATGCATTGACGGATGAAGAAATTCGGAGAGTATTAAATTGTATTATTAGATAGTATTATGATTAAGACATCTATCGTTGCTGACAGCGTTCACCTGTCACTGGTGCGAAGCCTGTTCAACGAGGCGAAGAAATATGACGACGTGATAGACTTCACTTTGGGCGACCCCGACGTGCAGCCGCATCAGGCCATCAAGGATGCTGCCTGTGAGGCCATCCAAGCAGGAAAGACCCGTTATTCTCAGAATGCAGGGCTGCTCGATTTGCGGAAAACCATCAGCACGTATTATGAGCGTAAGGAGGGATTCAAGTATAATCCAGAAACCGAGGTAATGGTTACAGTAGGGGCGATGGAGGGCCTGTATCTTGCTCTCATATCCATATTGAATCCAGAGGACGAGGTTATCATGCCAGCTCCCTATTATGTGAACTATGCTCAAATGGTACGTATGTGTCATGCTGTACCCGTCATCATCGACAATCCTGAGCGCAAAGACCTAAGTTTTGATGTTGCAGATATTGAGAATGCTATCACTTCTAAGACAAGAGCCATCATGATTAACACGCCATCAAATCCCTCTGGTCGTATTATCCCTCAGGATAAGATTGCTGGTATCGCAGAGCTTGCCAAGAAACATGATTTAGTGGTTATCTCCGATGAGGTGTATAAATGTTTGATTTACGACAATATGCCTTTCAAGAGTATTGTGGCTATTGAGGGCATGCGTGAGCGTACCATTCTCATCAATTCTCTTTCGAAGGAGTTCTGTATGACAGGCTATCGTATTGGTTATGTTTTGGCTCCCGAGGAAATAATAGCTGCCATGACCAAACTTCAGGAGAATGTGGCAGCTTGTGCGCCACTTCCCTCCCAATATGCTGCCATCAAGGCACTTAGTGGTGAGGAGGACTATTCAAAGAACATGGTTGATATCTTTACCGAACGTCGCAATGTGCTCTATGAAGGCTTGAACAAGATTGAAAAATTCAGCGTCAAGGCTCCAGAGGCCACCTTCTATATGATGGTGGACATATCGAAGACGGGTATGAACTCCATCGACTTCTGTTATGCCTTGCTCCGTAATGCTCATGTGGCAGTAGTACCTGGTGTAACATACGGTCAGTGTTGCGACCACTATATCCGCATCGCCTTTACGCTTGATGTTGACAAGATTAAGGAAGGCGTGAGGAGAATTACCGAATTTGCAAATACGCTATAAAGTATGAAAAGAGTATTAATGCTGGGTGGTTCCATCTACCAGACTTACGCTATCAAAGCCGCAAGAGAGATGGGCTATTATGTTATTACTTGTGATTATCTGCCCGATAATCCTGGTCACAAGTATGCCCATGAATATTACAATGTCAGTACAACAGACAAGGAGGCTGTGCTAGAATTGGCGAGAAGGCTTAAAGTGGATGGTGTAGTAGCCTACGCTTCTGATCCAGCAGCTCCTACGGCAGCATACGTTAGTGAGAAGTTGGGATTGCCAACAAGTCCTTATAAGTCGGTAGAGATATTGTCGAAGAAGCATCTTTTCCGTCAGTATCTTACAGAGCATGGCTTTAATGTGCCTAAGGCAAAAAGCTATAAGACTTTTGAGGAGGCTGAGGCTGATATTGATAATTTTAAGCTACCGGTGATGGTAAAGCCTGTGGACTCCTCTGGTAGTAAAGGTATCAACAAACTGACAGACAAGTCACAGTTGAAAGCCTCTGTAGAGGATGCCTTATCCTATTCACGAGATAAGATTTTCTTAATAGAGGAATTCATAGTGAAAAACGGTCCTCAGATATCGGGCGATGCATTCTCTGTTGATGGGAAATTAGTATTCCATTGCCTTGGTAATGAGTTCTATAGTACTAAGGTCGATAAGGATTTCGCTCCTCTTGGTGAGTGCTGGCCAACAGTGATGTCCAAAGAAGTGATTGACACCTTGGAAGCGGATTTGCAGCGGCTAATAACAAGTCTTGGTATGAAGTCAACTGCTTATAATGTAGAAGCTATTTATGGCACCGATGGCAAGGTCTATATTTTAGAGCTGGGTGCACGCAGTGGTGGCAGTCTTATTCCTCAAATAACAGCCTTGGCCACAGGTGTTGATATGGTGCCATACGTCATTAAGGCTGCACTGGGTGAAGATTGTTCCGATTTGAAAATGGCTCCAGTTAAAGGTTATTGGTCGAATTATATGGCCCATGCCAATGAGACTGGCAAATATGCTGGCATTGAATATGATGAGAACTTTAAGAAAAGTAACTTTATTGATTTCGTGACCGACATCAAACAGGGTGATCCTGTTCATAAATACCGTGATGCGCAAGACTGTGTTGGAGAACTGTTGCTGAAATACAACAGTGCTGAAGAGATGAACAGTATTATTGAGAATATGGATAAATATGTCCATATCAAAATTAACTAGGATGAATATTTCCATTGGACATTTATCACTCGAAGAATTACGTGAATATTTACGCAAGCAAGCAGATGATGTATTTCCTTCGCTTAAAGATGGTCAGCGCCTTAATATGCTTGCCGAAAAATGGTTTACCCATGCGGAGTTTTCTGTTTGTCGTAATGATAATGGTATTTTAGTAGGTGTGATAGTGTTCTATGCTAACCATCCAGAAAAAGAGATAGCCTATATACCTCATGTATATGTCAATAAAGAATATCGCGGCACAGGATTGTTTTTTCAAATGCTTCAGAAAATTGACAACTATCTGGTATCTTTAGGTTTTTGTCAGATGCGACTGGAAGTCCAAGACGATAATAAAAGAGCGCTAAAAGCATATCAGAATTATGGCTTTCAAATTGACGGGAAAGCAAGTGAAAGTTCAATTTACATGAAATGTAAGATTGGAACGAAACCAAATTTAGATTGACTGACTTAGGATGTTTCTTTTTTAATAGACTATTTCGATTGGAAACATCAGAGACAGCTATTGTAAAATGCCAGAGCAATCTCTAAAGAATAAAACGGCGAAAGGCGTTATATGGAGTAGCGTGGAACGATTCTCTGTTCAGGGAGTGCAGTTCCTCGTTATGCTTGTCATTGCCCGCCTGCTTGATCCTAAGGATTTTGGATTAGTAGGAATGCTGGCAATATTCCTTGCTGTTGCCCAGTCGCTGATAGATAGTGGCTTTTCACAAGCTTTGATCCGTAAACAGGACAGAACTGAGACAGATAACTCGACTGTATTCTATTTCAATATTGTTGTGTCTGTATTACTGTATTTGATTCTTTATGCCATAGCCCCGTGGGTAGCCGACTTTTATAGTGAATCTCAACTTTGCAATTTAATGCGAGTGCTATGCTTGGTTGTGATTATCAATAGCTTTGCAGTCGTACAGAGGGCCATTTATACAGCATCCATCAATTTCAAGACACAAGCCAAGGCTTCGTTTATAGCTGCGTTGGTATCAGGTGTTGTTGGTGTGCTATTGGCATATCAAGGTTATGGCGTATGGACGCTGGTTTGGCAACAGCTCCTTAATGCAGGGATAAATACAACGCTTCTTTGGGTATATTCTAATTGGTATCCTAAATGGGTATATTCATGGCAGTCGTTTAAAGAGTTGTTTGCTTTTGGTTCAAAATTATTAGCAAGTGGTTTACTTGATACTCTTTACAACAATATATATTTATTGGTAATAGGAAAAGTTTTTAATGCTTCAAGTTTAGGATTCTATACACAGGCAGATCGCTTCACAAAATTACCTTCGTCCAATATTACAGGTATCTTACAGCGTGTCACTTATCCTGTGCTTTGTAGTATTCAAGATGATGACGAAAGGTTGAGGGCCGATTATCGGAAATTACTGAGACTCTCGGCCTTCATTATATTTCCTTTGATGTGTTTGTTAGCAGGAATTGCTTATCCTTTGGTGGAGTTGGTATTAGGTGAAAAATGGCTATTTGCAGCCACATTAATCATTCCCTTATCATTTACGATGATGTGGTGGCCTATCCATGCTATAAATCTTAACCTGTTGCAAGTAAAAGGCCGTAGTGACCTGTTCCTACGTTTAGAAATCATCAAGAAGATAATCGGAGTAACTGTTTTAGTTTTAAGTATCCCATTCGGTTTACTTTTTATGTGCTATGCAGGAATTGCTACCTCAATTATTTGCCTCGTCATAAATACCTATTATACTGGTAAATTGATTCAAGTTGGCTTCCTGATGCAGATAAAGGATTTGTCGGGAACATTGATTTTGTCAATACTGATGTTTATTCTTGTTTCCTTGAGTACTTCGTTTGGGGCTACTGCAGTTTTACAATTGGTATGTGGCGTGTTAGTAGGAGGAGTATTTTATTCTGGATTAACACATATATTTAAATTTAGCGAAATTGATTTTATTAGGTCAATAATAGTAAGAAGATGAACAAAGATACAAAATCTTTAATGGTCACGATACAATGTTTTACATATAATCATGAGTCATATATCCGCCAATGTTTGGATGGCTTTGTGATGCAGAAGACCAATTTCCGCTTTGAGGCCATAGTTCACGATGATGCCTCGACAGATGGCACAGCCGCGATAGTGAGAGAATATGCGGAAAAGTATCCCGATATTATAAAGCCAATTCTCGAAACTGAAAATCAGTATTCTAAGCAAGATGGTTCCTTACAACGTATAATGGATGAGCATTGTTTAGGAAAATATATAGCTTGTTGTGAGGGTGACGACTATTGGATAGATCCTTTAAAATTGCAGAAACAGGTGGATTTTCTTGAGAGTCATCCTGATTATACTATGTGTTTTCATAATGCGATTAAGTATTATGTTCAAAGTAATGAAGTAAGTTTGTTTAACCATTTTGAAGTAGACGCAGAATTATTACCATACGATGCCATTAATAATTGGTTTGTACCAACAGCCTCAATATTGGTAAGGAAGGAATACCTTCAAGACCCTGGGTGGTTGACTAAAATTTATAGTGGTGATTACTCTTTGATATTAAAGGCTTTGAATGGTGGTAGAATATATGGTCTCAAAGATATCATGTCTATATATAGAATTAATACTATAGGGAGTAGTGCTACCGCTCGAATGGTAGGTAAAAGTACATTTATAATGGAGGAGCATTTGAAATTATTGGAAAGTTTTAATAATGGTACTAACTATAAATTTAACAAAGAGGTATCTTCAAGAATTGTATTCCTTAAAAAAAATATAAAATTTCAAAAATTAAGAGAGAGGAAATCATTACTTATTCTTTTTAACTATACATTATATGAGAAATGTTTCCTCAAAATAAAAAGGATATCTAAGAAAATAATAGAGTGTTTTAGAGCATAGATAGCATAGCATGTTTCGTTTCTACTGTATAGAAGGATACATGAAGAAACATGATTTAAGGTATCTTAATCCAAAACAAATGTAGAAGAAACTCTGGGAAAGACAAAACATGAAAACATGGTGTCAATGCTCATAGGTTTAAACATAATTAAAGATTAGAACTAAAGGTTGCAAAAGCGGCCCCAACTGCGATTAATGGATACAATCAAATGTTTGTATTATGATTGTTGAGCGTGAAAGACAACGAGTAGGTGCGCCATCGGAAATAAATTCAACTATAATTAAAGACAGTTTTTACGGCTAATCGTCAAAATTGATAGGTTAAAAATTTAACATGAGTCAGCGATATATACTAATAGTTCTTTGTCTATATGTGTATCTTCACAATCCAGATATACCATATCTTCCATTTAGTTTGGGAACTATAAAGTTGATGTATATTCCCATGTTAGCATGTTTTCTAAAAAGGAACAAACAGTATCGGGACTTTATGTCCTCTTTTAGAGTGGAAGGCAAAATATTACTAATAGTCTTATTTTATGTGATAATTAGGACAATAATGGGGGGAGACGTAGTAGAACTTAGGTTGCATTTAATTGGTTTTATAGAAATATTCTTTTTACCATTATGGCTAATTCTTCTGGCTCGGAAAAGTGGTTTGAGTAATAAAGATACATTTGTAAAAACTATATTGGTAGTAGGAGCAATAGGTGCTACTATATCAACAATCACGTCCTTTTTTCCTGGTATTCAAGATTATATCCGTAATCATTTTATGCATTTGAAGCCAGATGCATTTCTTTTGAGGGAAACTTGGAGAGGGCGTGGAATCTCGGAGGCTTTAACTAGTCATTATGGTTTCATACAAGGATGTATGCTCGTTTTGGCAGCCTTTCATTTTAAATCCAATAAATGGTTCCTGTGGTTTATACCTTTTACTATCATTTCTATTATATACAATGCAAGAACAGGACTTGTTATTGCTATAGCAGGTTTGTCGCTATTATTCTTTAATCGAAATAATATTAAATTTGTATTTTTTTTATTGATAATTGGTGTTTTTGCTTTTTCTCATTTGGAATCATTAGGTGAAATGATTGGTATATCTGATGAACTTACAGGTTCATTAAGTCGATTTGGTGATTCTTTATATGCTATTTATGATGAAGGTGGAATTGACGAAGATTCTGGTGCTGTTTATGAACTATTGGTTGATATGTGGATTTTACCAGATACTTTGAATGAATGGATATTTGGAAGGGGATATTCTTTGTTCGCAAAGACAGAAGTTTTAGGATATCAATCTGATGTTGGTTTTATTAATAATCTTGCGTATGGAGGCTTGGTTTATTCTATTATAATGTACTCATTTCTATTTATTATGTTAAAAAGGCTCTGGAAATTGAATGAAAAGAGATTCTTTTATTTCTTAATAATATTGTTCCTAATAATCAATATAAAGACATGGTTTTTCCCAAATGTCGGCACTACACGAATGATCGTGTTGATTTATTATTTTTATGTATTGTATGACTTGGGGAAGTTTTCTATAACTCTTCCTAATAAGAGACAAATATGAAAAATATAGTAATAATAACAAGAGAATATTATCCACAAATGACCCCTGTGTCAGCTGTTGTGGATAAGTATATACAAAGAATGAAAGGTGCGTACAATTTTCATGTTATTTGTACAAGTTATGGCGAGGAAGCACCTCCACAGGATGAACCCTATGTCCATATTTATCCTGTCTCAACTTACATGAGTCGATTAAGAGGTAAATATGAAAAGAGATATAGTAGTAATCGTAACAATTTATTTTATAAGTTTGTTATAGCATTGTTTAGAGCAAGATCTGCTTTCTGGCTTATGAAGAGTTATTCTGCTCCAACTAAATGGGAATATGAAGAATCGTATAAGCAGTTATTGACACTATCGATGCATATTAAAATAGATGTAGTAGTATCTGTTTCAGGAAGTTTGTTTCATGCCCATTTAGCAGCAAAGAAATACAAAGAGAATCATCCTCAAACAAAGTGGCTGACGTTTATTACGGATCCCATCACTTTTTTAGATTCAAATTTCTTTCTTTTTAAATCAAAAAAAATGATGGAAAAAAGTTACGAGACAGAGCTTAGTATATATAATTCTGCAGATTACAATATTCTTGTAGGGGATACGTATTATGATGTTATAGATAAATTTAAGCAACCTAAAAGTAAGACTTTTCATTTTAATTTAACTTTGGATGATATAAGAAAAGAAATCAGTGGGTATGATTATAAACCTACAGAGACTTCAGATACAAGAATTATTTATGCTGGTAAGTTTTATCGAAAGATAAGGAACCCAGACTATATGCTGTCTATTATGTCTCAAATTCAGAATATTGAGTTTGATTTATTCGTATCGTCACATGAATGCCTTGAAAGCGTAGTTCAAAGTACTTCTGACACAATTTCTGTTCATGATAGTGTTGATACTTCCTATTATAAAGAAATGATATGTAATAAATATGACATACTATTAAATGTAGGAAATAAATGTACCAACCAAATGCCGAGCAAGATGCTGGAGTATTTATCTACTGGGCGGCCAATAATAAATTTTTTCTATAATAAAGATTCTCAGTATGAAATGATAGAGAAGTACCCTTTGGGACTAAATATTGGTAGGGATGATAGCGATGCAGTTTATAAAGTTCAGACTTTCTGCAACGAGATGAGAGGGAAACAATTAAATTATGAAGAGGTCGAAACAATTTTCCCTGAATGCAAAATAGATAACCAAGTGGATATTTTTAAATCGTTAATAAATTCATAAATGAATATAGCAATTATCATTGCTGGTGGTTCCGGCAGTAGAATGGGGCAGGACATTCCCAAACAATTTATCAATGTATATGATAAGCCTGTTATTATATACACTCTGGAAGGCTTTCAACGTCATCCTATGATAGATGCCATAGAAGTGGTTTGTATCGACGGGTGGCACGATGTGCTATGGGCATATGCCCATCAGTTTAATATTGACAAACTGAAGTGGGTGGTCTCTGGTGGGAACTCTGGTCAAGAGAGCATTCGCAATGGTGTATATAATTTGGAAGGGAAAGCAAAAGATGATGACATCATCATTATTCATGACGGAATCCGTCCATTGGTGGATGATTCTGTGTTGACCGATGTCATACAGAAAGCAAAACAATTTGGTAACGGGGTTACTTCACTTCCATATAATGAACAGATATTTGTTGTAAACAAGGATGATGAGTCGACAACATCGAAGTATATACCGCGTGAAACCTTACGAAGGGTTTCAACACCTCAGGCTTATAAATTTTCCAAATTGGATTGGGGCTATCATGAGGCTTTTGAAAAAGAGATTGGTATTTATGGTTCTGCATACACGAATACCATGATGGTGGAACTTGGTGAGACTCTGCACTTTGCTGCTGGTTCTGACAAGAATATTAAGTTGACAACAAAGGATGACCTGGAAATGTTCAAAGGTTATCTGAAGATGGATAAAGACACTTGGCTGAAATGATGGATAAAACTCATTCTTTATACATAGAAGACCTTAATGGTATTTGCACAAGCAAGATTGTAGAAGCCCTACGTGGAAAAAGATTCTTGATTACTGGGGCAACTGGTTTGATAGGGGTCAATCTGATAGATACCCTGATGTCTTGTAATAGTAAAGGTGCTGAAATCTCTATATATGCTGTTGGAAGAAGTAAGGAAAAAGCTGTTTCTCGTTTAGGAGAATATTATGATGACAGGCATTTTCAGTTTATAGAGCAGGATGTACGACAACCACTTCCGGCATCCTTGGAAGTGGATTATGTCATCCCTTTGGCAAGTAATACTCATCCCATGGCATATTCTCAGTATCCGATAGAAACGATAGAGATTAACGTGAAAGGAGCTGAGTACGCATTGCAAAAAGCAGTGGAATGTGGAGCTGTGGTACTTTATCCTTCTTCTGTAGAGGTGTATGGAAACGCGCGTGGCGAGGATGTATTTACTGAAGATTATACAGGAGAGCTGAACCTCTCAACAGCGAGGGCTTGCTATACAGAGTCTAAACGTGTTAGTGAGGCTCTATGTCAATCTTACATTGCAGAGAAAAATGCAAAAGTGAAAATAGTGCGCTTGAGTCGAATCTTTGGTCCAACCATGCTATTGGGTGATACAAAGGCATCTTCTCAGTTTATCAAAAAAGCTTTGAATGGTGAGGATATTGTACTTAAAAGTAAGGGTGAACAATTCTTCTCTTATACCTATGTGGCTGATGCTGTAAGTGCTATGTTGTACGTTTTAGCGTATGGTGAAATAGGAGTAGCTTACAATATTTCTAATGAAGCATGTAATGTCCATCTGATGGATTTTGCTCACTACTGTGCCGAATGGGCAGGAAAGGATGTCATTTTTGATCTGCCGTCGGAAGCGGAGCGAAAAGGGTTTTCAGTGGCAATGCAGGCTATTCTAGACAACTCAAGGTTGAAGGAAATTGGGTGGGTTCCCCAATACATTATGAAAGAAGCGATTTATAGAACTCTTAATATTTTAGCAAATAAAAATATTTAGGGCATGAGATCTGAAAGTCAATTAATGAGTGAATTGTCTCATAAAACGCATTATCTGCGAGAGTTAACTAATGATGAGTCAAATGCACTGAAGTCTGCAATTCTTGATATTTATAAGGATGTAGCAGCTCTTTGTGACAAATATGGACTTGTCTATATGATGTCAGGGGGCACGTGCTTGGGAACAATTCGCCATCAAGGATTTATTCCCTGGGATGATGATCTCGACATCATGCTCCCTCGTAAATATTACGATGCTTTGATCAATTTGCTGGAAAAAGGAGAACTGGGTGAGAAATATGAGTTTACGTATCCCAATTCAAATACAGATGCAAATACTGTTTTCCTAAAAATTTTCCGAAAGCATACTAAAGACGTTGAATTGTTTAATATAAACACTCCTTTCCCCAAAGGTATTTATATTGATGTTTTTGCTTTGGATGCTGTGCCCAAGTATAAGTGGATGCGGCAAATTAAAGGTTTTATTGCTAATGCTATTCAGTTTATCGCAATGGCAAGACTTTATGTACAATACCCCAGTGATCCTCTAAAGGAATACATGTATATGGATGAGTCGTTGAAGAAGAGGTATAAGTTGAAAATGCTATTGGGCAAATTAGCTTCTTTTGCCTCTCATGCAAAGTGGATTTATTGGTTTGACAAGTTTGTGGCATCGGATAGAGATAATAGACAATGGGGAATACCTACAGGACGAAAATATTATAATGGTGAAATATTTGACAAAAGTGTCTTCGTTCCTGTAAAAAAAGCAATGTTTGAGGGATTGGAAGTGAATGTTCCTAATGATACGCAAATATATCTCACAAATCTATATAAAAATTATATGCAATTGCCCCCAGAAGATAAGCGGGAGAGGCATTTTATTGTTGAATTCAAATTATGATATTGATATAAATTGCTATTTATTAAGAACTTATGCGAAATACATGGAAGATATACCAAGGGTGTCTGTTGAGAAATACCTCCCATTATGGTATAGATGTGGATGTTAAAGAAATATCGGATTATTTAACTCGTAATAATTGCTATTTTGCGCGGTGGACATCAGATTTTGATTGCAGATACAAAACGGAATGGTGGTATTGTGTCAAGGATTCCCCAATTGATCTTGTTGAAACAACATGAATACTATTTGTCTTTTTTATCCCACAAGTAACTCTAACAGATTACGTATTTTTCTATTTTTATAATTTTTGTAAGAATGAATAAAAATAAACGTGTATTATTTGTGTCTCCAGGATGCCCTTATCCTCTTATAGATGGTGGCGCAATTCGCATTTATCAGGACTTAATGTTCTTGAAGAGGATGGGCTTCGCTATTGACCTTATTTATGTTTCTCATTATGATGATGATAAGATTGTTAAAGAAGGACTCAAATCGGTTTGCGACAATGTTTACAGATATCATATTAGTAAAATTCATTCGTATTGGAATGTTTTAAAGGGACTAATTCTTAACAACAGAAAACCTATGCAAGTGAATTATTTCTACTTGCCTAAGGTTAAGAAATTTATTGAGGATCATCACTCTCAATATGATATATTATTTGCTGTGACTGTTAGGGCAGCTGAATATATTAGAAAATGTAACAATACAAAAGTAATAGACTATATTGATTCAATAGCGTTAGGCTACGAAAAGGGTCGTCATTATAAAAAAGATATATGGCGTTATTTGTATGATATAGATTATCGTTTGCTTTCAAAATACGAAAAAAACGTATTTGATGATTTTAATATCCGTTTTATTATTTCAGATGTGGACCGAAAGAATATTATAGGCGATTCTACAAAGAAGATGGGGATTGTGAGAAATTTCTACACAATTCAACCAAATAGAACGGTACCACAATGTGAGGGGAATCATAACATTGTATTTGTTGGTTCGATGTTTTATGATCCGAATGTTGTTGCAGCAGTGTATTTCGTGAAAGAAGTTTTGCCAAGTATTGTCGCCAAGTATCCAGATACAAAATTTTATATAGTAGGGAATAGACCTACTAGAGAAGTACAAAATTTGGCTTCAGAACATGTTGTGGTGACTGGTTATGTTGATGACGTATGGCCATATTTGCAAAAAGCTGGGGTGATTGTAGTTCCAATGATGTCTGGGGCTGGTCTTCAGAATAAGATATTGGAAGCATTATCGATACGAGCGTGTATTGTTACTACTACTACAGGGGCTGGTGGTCTTGTTCGTGATGAAGGTGCTCCTTTGATAGCTAATAATACAGATGAGATGATTTCTAAGATATGTGATGTGTTTGAGATGAGTATTGAGCATAGGAAAGAGATGGTAGATAAAGGTTTTAACTATTTGCTTAAATATTACACTGAAGATGTAGTATTTGAAAGCTTTAGACAACAATTCCATGACTTGAAATAATCTTTTTAATATAGATTGTTTGTTCAAGAGTGAGGGCTAAGAAGGTTTGGCGGGAGTTCTGACTTCACGCCATATTAAATTCGTTGAAGAAAAGCTAAGATCTGCAGTGGAAGAATTGCTATTTGAATTGATACGTGTAACTATTGGGAGACAAAATAGCCTCTCAAGGATACTTTCCTCGGGTGAATGGCAGGATTTATTTGCTTTATCTCAAAAGCATGCCATTATTGGGGTTACTTTTGCTGGTGTACGAAAATTGCAACAGAATGGACAGGGCATTCCTTCTGATTTGTACTGGCAGTGGTTGGGACTTTCATCACATATACAACAGTGTAATGAAGTGATGAATGCCCATTGTGTAGAAGCTTGTAATAGACTGCAACAGACTGGCTTCAAGACTTGTATCCTTAAAGGTCAAGGGGTAGCTCAATTGTATGGCTCTGATTTATCAATGCTCAGACAGTCTGGCGATATTGATCTCTGGGTGGATGGTGGAATAAAAAGAGCTATGGCTTGGGCTAAGGAAAACTATGGTGATGTAGCCTTTGAATATATTAATGCTCATGTGCCTATGTTTAATGAAACTGAGGTAGAGTTACATTGGCGAGTAAAGTATGTGAGTAATCTATTTAAGAACAGAAAGTTACAAAACTGGATAGAGGAACATGAGGATGAATTACTGAATACGACGATAGAGCTACCAAATGGTGTGGGATCAATCCCTGTACCATCATTGGCTTTAAATCGCTATTATATTTTATTGCACTGTTATAGTCATATATTCTCTGAAGGCTTGGGGCTAAGGCAAATTATGGATTTGTATTTTGTACTTGCTCAAAATAAGCTTGACAATGCCAAAGATGCAGATTTCAGAAAGTTTTTCTTAGATTGCTTGAGTTTGCGAAGATTCACTTCTGCCATGATGTGGATAATGGGCTATGTGTTTGGACTTGAGAGGGAGAAGATGCTTTGTGAACCAGACGAGAAGGAAGGGAAATATATACTGAATGAGGTGATACTGAATGGTAATATGGGACAGCATGACCATAGAATCATACGCGTGAGCAAGAATGCCCGGATACAATCTGTCGCAGCTAGTATTCAGCATACATGGCATCTTGCAACCCATTATCCCTCCGAATTCCTTTGGACACCAATATATATAGTTTTCCACTTTTGTTGGAAAAGAATTTGTGTGAGGTGTTAATTAATATTTTTTAGGTGTGATTCTTCTCCGGATAATATTCAACAATACTAGATTATGATATTTAAATTTGTATTTGATAGAACTGTAGCCTTGATAGGATTACTTTTCCTTTGGCCGGTATTGCTAATTGTGGCGGTGCTGGTGAAGATGAAGATGCCGGGAGGCCCTGCGTTTTTCGTGCAGAAGAGAGTGGGAAAGGATGGCAAGTTGTTTGACTGCCATAAGTTCCGTACGATGACGGTAAAACACAATGGCAGCACTGTCTCAGTGGCTGGTGATAGTCGTATAACTCCGTTTGGTGCAACCTTACGACACTACAAGATAGACGAATTGCCAGGTCTTTGGGATGTGCTCATCGGCAATATGAGTTTTGTCGGACCAAGGCCAGATGTACCAGGGTATGCAGATAAGTTGGAAGGTTCGGATAGGGATGTGCTGAAACTTCGCCCAGGAATTACAGGGCCTGCGACATTGAAGTATAGGTTGGAAGACGAACTTCTGAGCGATGTCCGCTCATTGGTTCAGGGTTCAGGGTTCGGGGTTAATGGTTCGCTCACACAGGAGCAGATTGATATGATGACAGATCAGGAACTGGCGGTGTGGTATAACGACAACGTGATTTATCCTGACAAGGTGCGCTTGAACTGCTATTATTACCGTCACTACTCCTTCATTAAGGATATTCAGATGATTCTTTGTACAGTGCTGGGGAAGAAAATGGAGTATGCAGGGGAGGTGATTTAAGAAGTCAGAAGTACGATGTAAGAAGTAAGATGTAAGATGGATGAGGGCTGAAGGCTGAAGGAGGAGGGATGATAAACGAAAGATGCGGGTCAGTTTTAGAGCTGACCCGCATCTTTCATTTTGAGAGGAGTTTTAACATTGTAGAAGCAAATTATGTGCCATTTTGTAAGCCAAACATAATATATTTATCTAAGACGATACTTAAGGACATCAGCCATCAGACTTCAAACGCTGCCTGCAGCAGTTTGTACCTATCCTTGAGTTCCAGATTGGTGTAGCGGAAGACGGCGTCGGAGCCTGGTTGATGGAGACCGGCGGCATAATAGTTGATCTGCACCTTGGTGAGCATATCTACATGTGTCTTGCGCGCCAGTTTCGATGAGGCTACCTCGTAGAGGGGACGATACACATTGTCGGCTAATACGTGGTCGTAGAGGCACACGGGGCGGTCTATGCCACAGTATTCCAGCAGGTTGCGTAGCTTTTTGTTATATACCTCACGTTCATACTTCGGGTTATGCCCGATGAATGCCAGTCGCGTGCGACGGATAATCTCCAGGGCTGGTTCAATGAGTGGCGTCTGAATCTCGTGATTCGTACCCTGCGACCGTGCGGTCTTCGACGGGATATAATGCACATAGGGTATTCCTTCGTCCGATACCGCCACCTTGTCCATCGTGAGCCGCAGCAAATCGCCGATGCGACAACCCAGTGCACAGTTCAACACAAAGACGTCCTTCACCCATTGCAGTTCGGGAGGTACCCCGGTGGCCATCACCCGCCTCAATTCTTCGGCTTTCAAGAAAAAAGGAGCATCATACATCACGTGCATGATGCTCCTTCGCTTTTCAAAGGATATCTTCTTAAAAGGCGAGCGACGTATCTCGCCCGTGTCCTCCAGTTCACGGAAGAAGGCCTGCAGCGCCTTCAGGTCGTGGACCACCGTTGTACACTTACACCGCCGTGCTGGTGCATGCCTCCCCTCACCCTTTGGATACAACTCGGGGAATTTCGTCACATACTGGTATTCGTCGTAGATGAACTGACGGTATTCCAACAGCAGGTCTGAGGTGAACTCGCGAGCACTGATGGCAGATAGGCCTTTGATGGTTAGGAACCGCTGCAGTTTCCGGGCTTTTCCCAGCAATACCATATAGCGCCCATGACCAATGACTCCGTCACGATATGACTCCTCGATATACCGCATCAGGCGCTTGGTGACAGGAACGCCGAATTTAGGCTTTATCATGCCAACATCCTCGGTCATCACCCGCTGCACCTGTATCTCGAAGATGCGGCTGTTCATGTCCATCCGTTTCAGTTGCATCAAGGTATAGGCCTTGCACATCGCCAGTTTGTGACACTCCAACTCATTGCGCAGCTTCATGTCCCTGACCACGTCCTCTGGTCGTGCCTTGATACCTGTAGAGTGACAAAACGTCTGTCCACCGTCTTCCAGTCGGAAGAAAATAGTTGGGGCCGCCCCGGAAGGAGCAGCCCCTTGATACATAGTGATTGTTTCCATACTCATTCTCTTTTAGTTAAACGTAAAAACTGTCGGCCGCCTGCATCGCGCAGTAACGAGCCTCCAATTCATAAACGTTTTTAAAAGAGGAAAAGTATTAGTAGATATAACCATAAAAGGTAAATTGTTTACCTTTACTGTTTACTTTTTAGGGTGAACCCCTAATACCCCATTTTCGACAACTCACCCAACCCTCTCTTGGCGTATAAGAGAGGGCTTCAACCACTCCCTAAATCCCTCACCAATCTTTGGCAAGGGACTTTTTACGTACTTCTGTTCCATTCCGTCCTCGCTCATGTGAGCCAGACATAGATATATTCTTTTTCTTTCTGACATAATATATATATTTTCTATTTACTTTTTCATTATCTCATCTTCTTCCAGAGGAGCATACGCCCCATCCTTCGCCTCAAACAGCACCGTTCTGCTCTCCAGGCACTTCAAGCTGTGCCACTGCCCTTTTTCGATATTCAGAACAACTCCACCCGGCACCATATCAATGGTATCAGTGAGGTTACCTTGGTCATCATAGAAATACTCCTCAAAATGTCCACGGATGCAGACACACGTCTCTGAAGAACCCTTATGTCTATGAATTGGCATCACCGTTCCCGGTTCCAGCGCATTCAGCATCCGTTGCGACTGGTCGTCAGCACTATTTCGCAAATCCAGATTTGCGCGTAACCGTTCCGACGCCTTCGCCTTCGCAGTCAACTCATCTAATATCTTATTATCTATAACCATTCTCGAATTCTTTAATTCTTGGCCTGAATTATTATCAAGGTTAAGGTCATTGTCAAGGTTGAAGATTATCTTCTCGTCAACTTCCATAATTTATGCCACACTATCCATACTGGTGCCCAAACGACATCCGAAGGATAATGAGTTAGCAGATGCAAGTTATGTGTTAATATCGCCTTTACTGCTCCAAGTTTGCCACCTGAATGCTTCAGTCGCTTGTCATGATGCCCAAAGTTGCCTCCTGTCATCACTTGCTTCAATATATACTTTCCTTCTTTCTCATCAGGCTCCCAAAGCATCCATTCACTAGGCATCCCCAACGCCTTCTGCATCACCCACATCAGTCCCTTAGCGAACTTCTCCATCCCAAACTCACGCACAGCCTCAACATATTCATTAACCATTAACCGTGAATCATGAACCATGAGAAGCACCATGTAGTAATCAACTATCTGCCTTAGACCTACTCCTTCATACAAGAAATGCCTGTAGATATGCAAAAGGATATAGAATACATTAAACTCTATAGTCGGAGAAACAATCTCGTTACCCTGAAAACTGAACTTTGAACCTTGAACAGCATCTTGATGTTTGCAGAACCAACTCTGCAATTTTCGGTTTTTCCACAAGTTCAACAGCACTTCTATCCTATAGTGCATCTCCACCTCAGTATCGTCCCAGACCTTCAAATGCAGATGTTTGTAATCCCATTCTACATCATTCTGACCAAACGATCTAGCATAATCCAGAGCCTTGTGATAACCACAATCTACATATACATCTATGTCACCTGGCTGCCTAAGTTTTTGTATCTCTTTAGGATAATATTGTGCTATCCCCTGTCCCTTAAGGATGGTTCCATCCAAACTTGCATCTTTAAATCTTCCTAGCAATTCAACACAGCGTTCATCCATTAAACGGTTTCGCTGTTCTAGCATCTGCCCAATTCCTATCCATTGAAGCAACATCTGTTGATTAAGGTTAATGTCAGTGTTAAGGTTTTTCAGCCTGTCAATTCCATGAAGTATTATGCCTGTCACCGCATGTCGTTCAGACTCAGCATATATACTCCTCCACTCTTCAGCAGATGGGATAACGCTAAGCCTATCACGATTACCTAATGCAACCTGTATTAGTTCGAAAAACGTCATTTATTTAAAATGCTTCATGATGGCATTGTATGTATGCTCAACAAGATAGTTTTCCTTCAAGAATTGATAACCCTTTTCGCCCATTGCTTTTCTATCTGACACAAGCATTTTATCTACAAGAGCCGTAAAGTCTTCAGGTTTTACACTCTCACACCAGTAGCCATAGCCATTCTCTTCCGCTATCCGACCAATATCTGTATTCACATCAGTAGCACAGATAATAGGCATCTTGTTTTCCAAATATGAAAGCAAACGTGACGGATAATTGGGGATTGTGAAACGATGATCAAGGAATATCATGCCCACATCACAATATCTTACAAGCATATCGTAGTCTTCCTTAGGGAGACGCTGCATCAACTTAACGTTAAGGTTATGGTTAAGGTTATACCACGCTTCCAAGCGCGGATATTCCGTACCATTGCCCACTATAACAAAGAAGCAGTCCATGCGATTCTTGTTTATTTCAAGACATTTAATAAGATAATCTATTCCTTGTGGCTTACCTAGATTACCGCCATATATATAAATAGTCTTTTCCGTTGGCAGGTTGTATTTCTTTCTTATATAGTACCTCTCTGTCTTTTCTTGTCCATCTTCATATTTTATTTCCTGTAACTCAATAGAGTTCGGAGCAACCTCAATACGACTTGCTTCAATTTCCGGATTATGTTCCAAAACAAATTTTACATTTGCAGGACTCATGCAGCCAATGAAATCGGATGTTTTATAAAGGGCTTTTTCCTTCTTCTTGAAATACCAGTTGAATACACTCTTTTCACCAAACAATCCTAAATCCACCGCATTCTGCGGGAAAATATCTTTCAGTTGCAGATATGAAATCGCCTGCGGATTTTTCTTTTTTAGATATTTCACCACATTGGTAAACGTAATGGGAGGAGTACTGTAAGTAATCAAGTCAAACTTGACATCTCCAAGGTACTTTTTTATGGCTGCCTTAAACTGACTCTCTATTAATAGAGTTCCAATGCCTTTCTCTACGATGTTTGTCTTCTGAACGTTTAGAGTTCTCACGTTTAGGATGTGCACACCTTTACTCTCCGTCAGGCTCGTTTCTAAACCTAATCGTCTTTCACAGGGTGTGACTATATACACATTATGACCTTCATCGCGGAACTTTCGCATCAAGTCTTGGTAGATACCACGATCCTCGATGTCGGATATGCGGACAAGAGTTAGAAAGATAACATTCATTCCTAGAAACTATGCAACTTTCGTTTTCAAAATACGAATAATATCGTTGAATGACTTCATTTCGCCAATCTCCTCAGGCTCCAAGGTCACGTCAAACTCGCTTTCCAATTCAACTACTAAGTTCAACTGGCCCATTGAGTCCCATTTCTCACAGGTCGTCTGAGAGCAGGTCTCATCAACAGTATCTAACTCAAATAGATCCTTCAGAATCTCTAATACTTTTTCTTCCATGTTACTTAAAATTTATATGATAATACTCTTTTATACTCAAATCAGCATCCTTTAACCCCAAAACGTAACTACGCTTGCCATCTGCATCTTCTGCAACAAGCGGGAATCCGCAACGGTCATAAAAGTCTTTAACCTGTGCATTCTTGGCTGTAGGAAGATAGTCTGCTTTCACAGAATCGACTCCACTCTCCTCTAATACAGAAAGTATCCGCTTTATGAATGCTATCTCAATGCCCTTGCCCAAGATACGGCAACTCAGCAGGAAGGTATCAATGGCGTCACCATTCACCATGATGCAGCCTGTAATGCCATTGTCACCAAATTTATCTGCCACACTGATACACCATATCTTCCATCCAGCTTGCATAAATGACCGAACATCTGCATCAGTATAACGTTTAGTGGTCAGGTTGAACTGATTTGTCTTTTGGGTCATCTGAGCTATACGTGGAATGTTGAACTCATTGGCCGACTCAATGGTAATCTGAATATCCAGACTCTCCAAGAATGAATCAAAGTCCACAAAACTCCTTTGCGCCTGAGCTCGTTGTGCGTTGGCCTTGTATTGCTCTGTTTTCTTCTTATCCTCGCTGGTGACAGAATATACTCGGAAATACTTCTCAACGAGTTCCTTGAAGAAAACAGGCAACTCGTATGGCTGAGCAGGGAAATCCGGCACTTCAACCATTGGAAGTACCTGTTTGATCAGCTCCCGTTCTGTAGGATTATCATCAATGAACACAAAGCTGTCTAATCCAATGTTCAGTTCTTCTGCCAGTTCCCTGATGTTAGTGGCCTTGTCCGTCCAATTGATACGCCAGGAGGCAAAATTGTCTTTCTTGAGTACCATAAACGGATTCTTCTCCCAAGCCTCCAATACATCAGCTTCGTTGTTCTTACTGCAAACAGTAAGGATAACTCCACTTTTACTTAATTCCAGCAAAGCCTCTTGCCAATAATGGAAAGCCTTACCGGGATAGTCTCCACCCAACTTGATGCCTTCAATGCCATCTTCTCCAAGCACACCACCCCAAAGGGTATTGTCCAAGTCTAGTACCAGACACTTCTTGCGCTTCAAGGCAATCTGCTCAAGCTTGTGGTTATACCATTCAACAAAAGGTTTGGTTGTCTTCGGGTTCATACCCATCTGGGAGATAAACCAGAACTTCCAGTCAAAGACCTCATTTGCAGGATACTGCCGTGTAAACTCACAGATATCCAAGACCTTTACATTATTATGCTCCGCTTCAACATGCACCAATACTGTATTATATTCTGCAACAGCAGCTATCAGTTCATTACCTGACGTAAAAGGAACAGCATAGGCATTCTCGTCCATAGTAAACGCAATGAACGGCTTAGTCTTATCCACCTGTGCCAACACAAACTGTATTTTCTGGGCATATCCTCTGATTTCTGAGCAGAGTATCTCCTGGTTATATTTTACCGGCAGTTGGTAGAACCACACATAGCCGTCTACGTCGGTAGGGACATAAGAAATGTCATCATATCCGCTAAACGAATAGTCTTTCGGGAAGAAACGTTCAACGGTATTATTTCGGAAAACGAACATTCAGTATTTATTTGTTGGGGAAAGTTTTCTAATTAATCTATAATCTTTGCTGGCTCTTCCACCAGTTCTATCAAACCTACAGCCTTATTGAAAAAGAATGCCACCCTCGATCCATAAAAGGCCACAGCCTCTGCTGGTTTACTAACCATCACATAGCGTTGTTTGCGAAGTTGCTGTGCTGACTCTTCGATGTTGCTTACAATCCAACAAGTATGATATGGAGTTACGCCATTCTTTTCCAATGTTTTATTCACGGGCGATTTTTCATCAACAGGTGCGAGCAGTTCAACTGTAGGCATACCCTCTTTGGTAAGCCAACAGATATTCACATTTTGAACTGGGTCAAAGATAGACGCAGAACGCCTGTAACCACCTTGCTCATACACTGATGCCGTTGCATCGATGTCGTTTGTGGCCACACCTATATGATGAAACCTAAAGTTATCAAGCATTTTAGTACTCTATTACGGGTGAGACTTTGCAATCAGCCAACGAAATATGAGCTGTTGCCCAAGACAGACCTGCACCAAAACCAGACACAATAGCATCTGTCAGCTCCTGATTTGCCAACTCAGACGAGATTGTTAAAGGAATAGATGGCGAACTGGTATTGCCGTACTTATCCAAGCAATAAGGTACTCTTTCCAAAGGATACTTGATTCGCTTGGCTACAAAGTCGGTCATAAACTTGTTGGCCTGATGAAGAATCAGGTGACCAACAGAAGTCAGTTCCAGCCCTTGTGTTGCACAAATATCCTTAATGCTTCGAGGAACGGTACGCATCACAAAATTGAACACCTCCATACCATTCATAAACACCTCATTATCACTCAGAATACTGCCATCCTTTTCGGTATGCTCCTTCAGATTCTCAATGCTTGTCTTGAAACGGCCAGCACCAGCTTTAATCTTAACGGAATCTTCACCAGAGCCGTCAGAATAGAGGTTGAAAACTGTTTCAAAACTATCATCCGTCTTTTCTACCAAAGTGGCAGTTCCCGCATCACCATAGAGTGGAGCGTCAACCTTATCCATTCTATTAACAAACTTGGAGAAGGTTTCACCATCTAGTAAAAGTACACGGTTGATGCCTTCCATAGAGGCGTATGCCATTGCTGTTGACAAGGCATATACCCAACCCGAACAGCCAAGTGACAAATCAAGGGCTGCCGTTGTTGTAGGTAGGCTTAACCTATGCTGTAGTATAGGAGCTGTTGCTGGAATTTTATAATCCGGGAGCTGACTGAGAAACAAGACCATATCTATGCTGTTACGATCAATGTTGTTGTCTTCAAACAGTTTCTCTGCTGCTTTAAAACAAAGATCTGAGGCAGTGACATCCTCATCCACAAATCTTTTCTCTTTGATACCGATGGAGTTGATGGTTTTTTCTATCTCTTCCTCAGGTATCAGATAACCAAGGTCATTATTCTTACTCACGTTCTTAGGGACACAAGCACTAATGGCCTTAATGGTCACCCCTCTATACTTTATTGTTGCCATTATTTCTAAATTAAAGGTTACTACCACCATCCATCCTAATCTGTGTGCCAGTTATCCAACGGCTGGCATCACTGAACAGATAGATGGCTGCATATGCTACATCAAGCGGATTGCCAAATCCTAGCGGATACATAGCTTCTTGCTTTTCCCAATCTTTATCTGAAATGTTGTTTAGTGTACTAAGCAATTCTGTACGAATCATCATTGGCATAATGGAGTTGGATCGGATCTTACGTGAAACGAGTTCCTTTGCGTATGCTCTCATAATGCCATTAACAGCTGATTTAGAGGCCGCATAAATACCAAGTCCAGGTTCTACCTTCTCAGCACCATAGCTGCTCATCCAAACGAGCGACCCTCCCTTATTAATTTTCTTCTTAACAAGGAACTGTTTCAGCATCATAATGGGAGCCGTCAGGTTCACGTCAAACACACGTTGGATTTTTTCCTCCGTGATGAACTTCACCGGCGTAGTATCAGACACACCAGCACACAGGAATACGCCATCAAGAGCAGGGGTATTCTCTCCCAACTCTTTTAGGAAGTCTTCATGACAAAGATTTCCTGCAAAGGAAAGATGTCCCTTCCCTTCAAGCTGTGGCATCAGTTTCTCCAATCCTTCAGCATTCAAGTCAACAGCCACCAACTTAGCTCCCAGCTTGGAACTTTCAATGGATGTTGCCTTACCAATGCCGGATGCTGCACCTGTGATAAGGATGGTTTTTCCTTCAAGTGAATACGGATTATACATAACTATCCCTGATAACGTTCACAAACAATCTTATAGAGGTCATCTATCTTATTAGCACTCTCCATCTCGTTTGCGGAAATGATTACCTCATATTCCTCATCACACATTGCCATTTCGGAAAGGGCAATAATTGATGACCAACCGTCAATATCACGGAATTTTGTCTCAAGTGTCAAACCTTCAGGTTCGTCATCAAACTGATCAGCAAAATTCTGAATAAACTGTTTCTCGTCTACCATAATACTTTACTTTATATATTTATAATTATTATAATTCAACTCTCTTAGCCGGATTCCCTATATAAAGAAAACCGTCTTTAGTCTTTCTCATAATAACACTGTTGGCACCTATGCGAGTATTATTACCAATCTTCACATATTGTAGTACCACAGACTGCACGCCCAAGAAATTGCATTCTCCGAGCGTCACCCCACCAGATATGTTGCAGGAGGGCATCACAACATTGTAGTCACCAATCACAGCGTCATGACCAATAGGAATATAACCATTGAACAGATTAAAGTTCCCCACCTTCACATTGCAGCTGATAAAACAGTTACTGCAGAAAATGTTCCCTTGTCCTATTTGTAAGCTGTTCTTATCGAGGAAGGTGACTGTAGGCGCATAAAGATTGGGGAATGATACTTTAAGGTTATTAATCTTACCTACTATTGCATGGACCGCATTAGGGCTTCCAACAGCTATTGCACATGCCAACTCTTTTTCATAGCTATTGAGCCATTCTGAGCCACCTAGCACAGTACCATACTCGTTTTGGGTTCCCCAGATAGCTTCGTTATCATCAAGAAAACCTATCAGGTTCCATTGACCATCCTTCTCGTTGATAAGTTTCAATAGACAGGCAATTTCTCTGCCGAAGCCGCCTGCACCATATATAACAATATCTTTCATCGTATATTACTTAATTATGTCCGTTAAACGCTTCCATTGTTGCTGCTGTGGCAGAATTAATATCCTTTCGCATTAGCACGTTCTTTATTGTTATAAATATCACTTTCAAATCCGTCAGCAATGATACATGATCTACATACCACACATCAAGTTTGAACTTCTCTGTCCAACTGATTGCATTACGTCCATGGCACTGTGCCCAGCCACTGATACCAGGTCGCACCTCATGACGGCGAGCTTGCTCTGGAGAATACAGAGGCAGGTATTGCACTAACAATGGACGAGGCCCAATCAAAGCCATATCCCCTTTCAGCACGTTTATCAACTGAGGCAGTTCGTCAATACTCGTAGAACGAACAAAACTACCCACTTTAGTCAAACGCTCTGCATCGGGTAGCAGGTTCCCCTCTGCATCCCGCTCGTCCGTCATCGTCTTGAACTTGATCACCTTGAATATCTTCCCATCCTTGCCAGGCCTTTCTTGGAAAAAGAAAGCCCCTGTGCCTTTATTTGCAAAGTGCAACCATATAGTGACCACTAACAGAATGGGGCTGATGATAATTAATACCACCAAAGAAATCCAAAAGTCAAAAAAACGTTTAAAAAAGTGTTTGTACATATCAATAACGTGATATTAATCTATCGCAGATGTTAGTTGTCTTTCACCAATAGATCTATTAATTCATCTATATGATTAGATATGAGTAACTCCGATTTTGTAGTATTGTCTTTTTCATACTCTATAACAGCATCAGCAATAGACACTGCATTATGGGGATTGAATATAGCCGAAGGTTTGCAAATAGCATATGTATATGGAAGATCTGCTCCTATCACATCACATCCGGTATTGATAGCCTCTATAATCCCAAGTCCAAGGCTTTCGTTATGAGAGGGATAAATAATGACCTTTGATTTTTTATATAGTTCCAATACCTCAGCAAAAGGAACAAAGCCGTGATTCACCACCTTTACTCCATCCTGTTGTGCCTTCTCTATTTCCCCTACGAAAGAACGTGCAGACTCTGGTATTGTCAGATGCAACGTCTTTTCAACACCTCTCTCATGCAATATTCTCCACGCCATTAGCAACTCCTCATGACCTTTTGCTCCCGTATAATTAGAGATATAAACATAGTCATCGCCATGTTTCAATTCATTTAACGAACGCAGGCTCTTAGGCAGTTCATAGAACGGCATCAACTTTACCCGTTCAGGTTTTTCACCAAGATGGTTTATCAACTCATTAGCTGTATTTGATGTTTGTACCAGCCAATAATCAGTATTCTTCTTGTAGTGTTTGAAAACCTCGCGTTTCAACCTCGATTTTACCTTAACAGAAAGTGAGCGTGCCTCCGCTAAAGTCAGCAGATTGATATTATGGAAATAGGTATAGACCGGCACCTCAAGTCTTATCGGAGCAGGGATGTTACCAAAACAGAGAACAGATGAGAATCTATTCTTCTTTGCCTGATAGAACTTCTTTCTCTCCCATAGCGATGCGTTCATATATCTAACATGCTTGCACCTATCAAATAAGCCATAGCATCTAGAGTCTGCTAGAATAAAAAACTCAATATTTTTCTTTAGAAGTATATCAACCAAATATTGTAAGAGCCGTAATCCTCCACTATTATTTATATATAAAGAATCTATCAATATCATTATTTGCTATTATTTAAGATTTTATATAATATTTAGAGCTATAAGATAACAACATAGATAATATTATAATTGTGTATACCATTCTTATGGATTCTCCCATGCTATAAAAAAGAACAGCAATGCTGACTAAAGCAACTTGTAGAACAACAATTATATTATTCGGCTTTCTAGAAAGATTATTTCTACAGTACTTCTCTAAAATATATAAGAGAAAACTTACAATGCCAGCATGAATGATAGTATATAGATAGCTATGACAAGAGAAAAGTAGAATAAGATTTGGTACACCCGCACCAACCCCCCATGCCATGTCTGGTGGAAGTGTCATTCCATGGATTTCTTCTGCCATATTAGGTATAATTAAGTTTATTGGAGTACCCGTATAATATGAAATTAATGCATTGGGCGTCAACTTCTGATACTGTTCTGATAAAACAATAGCCGCACCGCCATATAATCTCGTGCTAACTTGATCTATTAATGCTATTACTGGATTAGTATCAAAAATTCCTTCCAATGATAGCAATTCTGTGGATAGAAAGTTGAAATCAAATGAAATAAATAAGCCAGAATATACATAAGGACGGACTGCGGTTATTAAAAGGTAAAGTAATGATAAGTAGACAATAGTGATTATTGAACGAACATAGTTCTTTTCTACAATATCTATAAGAATTATTGGAGCTAAAAGGATCATTATAACACTTCTACTAACGCTTGAAACTCCAGATATTAAGGAATAAACTAAAATAGAAATAAGAGGAATCCATTTTTTTTTTGATTTCATATATAAAAATACAAATAAACCGGATATTATTATTCTTCTTGTATGATATAGAAAACCTGTCATATGATACGGTAATTCTGCCTGATTAAGTCCGACAATACCTATCTGATGATTAAACATCCAAATTGACAAATAAGACATCAATATCGATAATGAAATACATAGTAATTCTGCATATTTCCAATAGGAACGCCATCCCATATATTTTAATACTATATGGCTTGCATATGAAAACACGTTTTCTCTAGGGTACCTATATAAAGAAGAAAACAACAATAATGCTACCGAAAAAATAAAAATATACGAATAGCAATAGTAATACCTTATCAATGAGAAATCAAAATCTCCTATTGCAAGAAATCCTGTTGGTTTATAGGCATCTTTATTCATAAAGAAAAAAGCAGGATTTACCCCCTGTGATATAAATAAAATAAAGAAAAAGACGCACAATGTATAATTACTCCTTCTATAAGAAATAATTAAAAACATCACATGGAGAGGTACAAGTGTCATAAAAAGGATTCCCGCAGATTCATCATTTATATAAAAAAAGACACTGCACAAAAGAAAAAATAAAAAAAATATAATCTTTTTTCTTCTATTTATATGAAACAAGCCTTCAGACATTTTACTTATAGAATTTTTCAAGCTAGTATAATTATTGAGATAGCATCTCAACAATTTGCATTTTTTTTAAATCGAGTTCAGTATCTCAGCGCCATCAACCTCAAAACCATTTATTTAACAATTGGTTCCACAACTTCACAAACATTTCCCGTTCCTTTTCTGAAGAAAAGAGGGGAAAAAATAAAACAAAGGCAAATGAGCATAAAAAGAAGCATGCAATAAACCCTATTATATCATTATCAATTAAATATGAAATATTACCAAATGAAAACGAAGCAAATGATATAGTAATACAAGGCAGTACCACTTTGTATAAAAACTCTCTTATTTTTAAACCACAATATACTTCACACAACATTAAATTTGTTATTAATTGCCCCATGACCATAATTAAAATCATAATAATATAATGCCAATAAGGAGGAAATCCAAGACTATATAACACGCTCAAAATGGCAATAGGCAATAAGTTGTAAATACAAGACAAGACATTCAACTCCTTAATATGATTTGTAGCATTTAACGCATTCATCATCGACGCACCAAGTTGTTCTATAAAAGCTCTCAGCAACTGTAGCCTGACAAAAAGTACCGTCCACTCCGGGACGTCTATTAACCATATGTGGAGCAACTGAGGTGTATAAATGAAAACCGGAACAGCTAGGAAAGAGAACAGCAATGCAGAATATTTACATCCCAGCATTGAGATTCTCAGCATATGATTCATATTACCCGCACCCTCTTTTTTAAATATGACAGGTGTCAGTGATTTAAGCATTCCATTTAACAGCACCGCTAACACACCTTGTATTTGATTTGCGATACCAACAACTGCATTGATTGCAGCACCAAAGAAATGGTTGAGGGCCAAATTTGCACCGTGATTGCTCACCACATTGGTTGATGCTCCTACAAGTGACCACCCTGCAAATTTCATCATATCCTTCGCCAATGGTCCATTCCATTCCCCTTTAGGGCTAAATACACACTCTGCATATTTTACTTTACAATAAATTCTCATTGCAGTTGTCTCAAGCAATGGTACGACCATCATCAATAAGGCATAAAGAATCAATTTATCTCCACTGGTATAGGCAATAATAAGAGCTACTGCCAACTTTAAAAAGGACTCGAATATACCTACAAGAGAAAAGAACAACATATTCTCGTG
>JAEEGF010395869.1_pt1 | contig 51122 bp, 43 predicted proteins | sample 9134171 | NCBI WGS metagenome assembly JAEEGF01 (sample SAMN16246542, study PRJNA631951) | gut metagenome | biome: gut microbiome; feature: rumen; material: AP-attached | host: Bos | place: Iran: Karaj | collected 2018-10
ACGAAGAGCGCTGTCTAATGACTCGTTTTCTTTAACTGTAACATATGACATAGTCTAATCCTAACCTCCCTCCATTTGGGGACTTGTACTCATTAATCTAAAAGCACTAACAAGCATTTTAACACAATTTCCCTAATTGTCAACAACTTTCCGCAAGTTACGCTCTCAAGACTTACATGCTCCCGCAGGGCACCCCTCATACTTCGCTAGGCAACCTCCCGCTACGCGGTTCCTTCCTAGCTTGCATGATACTTCCCTGCTCGCGCTTGCCAAGGTTATTGAAGCATACCTTCCAATACTACCTTCGCTTCAGCGAGGGCATCGGCGATGCCTGCTGGATTCTTACCGCCGGCCTGAGCCATGTTTGGACGGCCACCGCCGCCTCCACCAACCTTTGGTGCAATAGCTTTGATAAGGTTACCAGCGTGTGCGCCAGCAGCCTGTGCAGCATCTGTAGCCATAACAACAAGATTTACCTTGCCGTCGCAGTCAGATGCAAGAACGATAACGCCTTCACCAAGCTTGCCCTTAAGGTCGTCGCCAAGGTCGCGAAGTCCGTTCATATCTACACCAGCAACAGAAGTTGCAAGAAGCTTAACACCCTTAACTTCTACTACTGAATCCATAACATCACCTACAGCAGCCTGAGCAGCCTTTGCCTTCATAGACTCAAGCTCTGAGTTTGCCTCCTTAAGCTGCTTTTGAAGATGTGCAATCTTTTCCTCAACATCTGCTGGCTTGCACTTAAGAGCTGCAGCTGCAGCATTAAGCTTTGCTTCGATGTCAGCATAATATTCAAATACAGCAGCGCCTGTGATAGCTTCGATACGACGTGTACCAGCAGCTACACCGCTCTCTGAAAGAATCTTAAATGCAGAGATTTCAGATGTGTTAGATACGTGTGTACCACCACAAAGCTCTGTAGAGAAATCTCCCATCTTTACAACGCGAACTGTATCGCCGTATTTCTCACCAAAGAGTGCCATAGCACCGCTCTTCTTAGCTTCGTCAATTGACATGATAGCTGTTGTAACTGCAAGTCCTTCAGCAATCTTGTCATTAACCATCTTTTCAACCTTTGCGATTTCCTCATCTGTCATAGCTGAGAAGTGAGAGAAATCGAAACGTGTTCTGTCAGCATCCTGGTATGAACCCTTCTGCTCTACGTGTGTACCAAGCACCTCGCGAAGTGCCTTCTGAAGAAGGTGAGTAGCTGAGTGGTTCTTGCAGATGCGGCTGCGACGTGCAGCATCAACTGTAAGAGTAACCTTGTCTCCTACCTTAATCATGCCTGACTTCATTTCACCAACGTGACCAATTTTGCCACCCTTGAGCTTGATAGTATCCTTTACTTCAAACTCACCGTTTGGTGTAGAGATGATACCTGTATCACCAATCTGACCACCCATTGTAGCGTAGAATGGTGTCTCTGGGACGATGATTGTACCAACCATGCCCTCAGCAAGTGTATCAACAAGCTCTGTTTCTGTAGTAAGTACAGTAACTTCTGACTCTGATGTAGTCTTGTCGTAGCCTACGAACTCAGAAGTAACAGCTAAATCGATTTCATCGTAAACAGATGCATCAGCACCCATGTAGTTTGTCTCTTTACGAGCAGCACGAGCAGTCTGTCTCTGCTTTTCCATGCAAGCCTCAAATCCCTTAGCGTCATAGCTAAAGCCCTTTTCCTCAAGGATTTCAGCTGTAAGGTCTACAGGGAATCCGTAAGTATCGTAAAGCTTGAATGTATCCTCGCCTGAAAGCTCCTTAGAACCTGCAGCAACAAGCTTTTCTTCCATACCAGCAAGAATCTCAAGACCCTTGTCGATAGTTTTATTGAACTGGTCTTCCTCAGCTGTAAGAGTCTTGAAGATGAACTCTCTCTTCTCCCAAAGCTCTGGATAACCATCCTTACACTCATTAATAACTGTCTCTGAAAGCTTAGCCATGAATGTACCATCAATGCCAAGTGCACGGCCATGCTTTGCAGCACGTCTGATAAGACGACGAAGAACGTAGCCTCTACCCTCATTTGAAGGTGTAACACCATCAGAAATAAGGAATGTAGATGAACGGATGTGGTCTGTAATAAGACGGATAGAAACATCATCAAGTGCATCTACGTGATACTTTTTGCCAGACATTTCGCAGATTCTATCACGAATAGCCTTCATAGTATCGATATCGAAAACAGAATCAACATCCTGCATAACTACAGCAAGTCTCTCAAGACCCATACCTGTATCGATGTTCTTCTGATCAAGCTCCTCATAACCGCCATGACCGTCGCCATTGAACTGTGTAAATACGTTGTTCCATACCTCCATGTAACGATCGCAATCGCAACCAACCTTACAATCAGGCTTTCCACAGCCGTATTTTTCTCCACGGTCATAGTAAATCTCTGAGCAAGGTCCGCAAGGGCCAGCACCATGCTCCCAGAAATTGTCACACTCGCCTGTCTCAGGGTCTCTGTAAAATCTAGTGATACGTTCTGGAGCAACGCCGATTTCCTTTGTCCAGATTTCAAATGCTTCCTCATCCTCACCGTAGATAGATGGGTAAAGTCTATCAGCGTCAAGCTTAAGAACTTCTGTTAAAAATTCCCAAGACCAAGCAATAGCCTCGTGCTTAAAGTAATCACCAAAAGAGAAATTACCAAGCATCTCAAAAAAAGTAAGATGGCGAGCCGTCTTACCTACATTGTCAATATCTCCTGTTCTAACACATTTTTGACAAGTTGTAACGCGTCTCCTTGGTGGAATCTCCTGTCCTGTGAAGTATGGCTTAAGTGGTGCCATACCAGCGTTGATAAGCAATAAACTGTTATCATTCTGAGGTACAAGAGAAAAACTGTTGAGGCAAAGGTGATCCTTGCTCTCAAAGAATTCCAAGTAGGCGCGTCGTAAATCATTAACACCGTTATTCAAAACTATATCCTCCAAATATTATTCCTCGGAAGAAGTCTCTGTCATTTCCTCTGAAATGCCTTTCTTCCTATCACTAGATTGGCGGAGCTTAATTCCAATAAATCCGCCACAGATGCCTAAGGCAACCAGTATGATCATTTTAATTAGATAACTTGCAAAACTAGATAAAAATGCAGACATAGCAATTCCTCCTAATTACAAAATATTAAGCCAATTAAATATCATTACATACTTGGTATAATTATAATCCTTTTTTCCTTTAGATTACAACTAAAATCAATAAAAACAACTGAAAAAGCATGAACTCATTTCTAAGCAAAAGAGCTGCTGTTTTAACATCCTTGGCCGATGGTGTTTTATCAGCATCTCCTACAGACTTTTCATTGTGGTAAAGCTGGATTTCTAAGGCTCCTGCAAATGCGCCAATAGCCTTTGTCCTATCTCTAAGATTTATGTAGCGTGCATTTTTCCAGTTAAAATCTCCAAAGGTAACCTTTGCTGCAAAGGCTGTAAATGTGCCAGCCAATATTCCTGGAATGTAATTTACTATGGTAAAAAGTCTTGCTACATAATAGCCAAAGTCCTGATATCTGTAGGACTTGTGCCCCACCTGCTTGTCCATAATATCAAGAGCCCTAAAAAGGAATCCGCCCACAGGGCCAAATAAAAACATGATAATCAGCGGAGAAAGCACCATATCGCTTGCATCATTTGCAAAGTTTGAAATGGCCTCTTCATGGTCTCCATCAACATACCTGGAAGCGTCGATAGCTAAATAAAAAAGCCTGTGGCCTTCCAAGCAAAAATAGCTAAGGATTGCCTCCACAATCACCCCAACAATAGGTGCAATTTCATAGCCTAGCATTGTAAAAAAGGAAGTGATAACGAAAACTGGAAGCAGCACCATAGCAAGCATCCAAAGCCCCATCTTCCTTTGGCGCTCTGGTTCCAAAAGAATCAGCTCGTCCCCAAGCAAAGCTCTATCTAAATGCTTCACCAAGCTTTCGATGGAATCCATAGGATTCCACACACTATAAATTCTGCCAAATATAAAATCTAATACAGTGGCCAAAAGCAAGGCCCATAGATGATATTTAAACATTACTCTTCCTCTTGTGATAAAACTGAAGCTGCTGAACATATCCCTGGTAGCCAGCATAGGCTTCATTAATATATTTAAGATAATCATCCTTGGCATAACCGCTATAATCCTCAGTGATTATCTTTTTCATCCATGTATCAATTGGATAGCTTTCCATAAAATGAAAGCCATAAAGCATGATGCAGTTTGCAACCTTTGGCCCAACGCCTTTGATTTTAAGCAGTGCATTGTAGGCCTCTTCGTAAGAAAGCTGGCTGATAGCTTTAATATCAAGCTCTCCTGCCACTACCGCCTTTGAAATGCCTGAAATATAGTCTGCTCTATAGCCTAGGGCTGTGCCGTCAGCCAGCTCTTCCACTGGAACGTAGGCTAAAACCTCAGGCTTTGGAAAATGCATTCCGTCTGAATATCTGTCACAGAGAATCTGAATAGACTTTTTAATCTTTGGAATGTTGTTGTTTTGAGAGATTACGTATGAAATAAAAACCTCCCAAAGGTCCTGTCTTAGGATGCGCATACCAAAGGAATCCTTTAGAGCGTCCTTTAAAAACTTATCCTTTGACTTTCTGATTTTGTCATTAAAAGCCACATAATCTAAATCAAAATCAAAGTAGCTTTGCCAAAAGTCCCACTGGTTTTCCTGGCATACAAAATCCCAGCAATCCTTTTCAGTATTAAAATAAAAATATATATCGTTATCTCCAGAGCAGGCACTGTAATAGTCCCCCTCTTTTTTCATACGAAAGACCTGGCCCGAATTCATGATTACCTCTGGGTCAAATTCCTCCGCTGTAAGAACCTTTTCAAATACCATGTTAGTCCTCTATTTCAAAAAGCATATTTTCCTGATCTATGTCTACTATTCTATCTGCAAGATTTACAATAGCAGGTCTATGCTTGAATCTTTCTATCCATTTATAGTCTCCCCACATATGCATTGGGAAGATGTGGTCGCAATCAAAATTAGTAACAAAATGCTCCATGCCAAGGTAATAGCCATCTTCGCCCATTCTAGAATCCAGCACCACAAATGCCAGGTCAAAATGTTTGTTAGCAACTGGTCTAAGCGCCCTTTTGTACTCTCTGCCGTAGACTTCACCGTACAGCTCGCCGCGGCCCTCAGCGTTCCACCAGTTTAAATCCCCGGCATGATAAATATTCATGCCATTTACATTAATTATAAAGGCCACACCTGCATCTGTAGAGCGAAGTGTTTCGATGTCCATATCATCTACCTTTATCTTTTTCATGGAACCTACAAAAGTGATTTTGTCCTTAATAGATAAATCAAATCCATTGCGGATAAGATAATTTCTGCCTAAACGAATATCCTTTGAAAGAATAAAATGAATGTTTTCTCTAGAGTCCGCCCATCTGAGAGTCTCTAGCCACCAGTGGTCCTTATGACTATGGCTGGCAAAAACATATAAGAATTTATCTGGATTAAGCTCTGGCAGGCTACCCTTAAAAACTACCGTGTCCTTCACTACATTTTTATCAAAGTAGTCAAACAACAGGTATCTATCATCTAGCTCCACCAGAAAGCAGCTGTGCATTATGTAATAAACCTTTGTCATAACATTACCCTCTAACATTAAATCTCATCCATTATTGTAACAAAAAAGCTCAGGCAGATAAACTGCCTGAGCTATAATTCAAATTTAATTACTTAGCTGCACGAGCAAGTGCCTCTTCGTAATCTCTTGTGCCAGCGAATACTTCGTTAGAGTATGGGTTGCCACCGATTCTGATTGCGTTTCTGATGATAACAGAGATGCAAAGAACGTTAGCTGCAAGAGCTGCCATAGCAACAAAGCCCTGCATTGTAGGATCAGCTGTGATACCCATTGCTGCAATTGCCTCGTTAGCTGCAACTGTCTTACCCTGACCAGCATTGTAGATAGCGATAGCCTTCTCGTAAAGATCCATTGTTGTGATACCAGCCTCTGTAGCGCCACCGTATACACGTGGAAGAACAGCTGCGAATGTACCCTTTAACTGGAAAAGAGGTACTACCTGTGCCCACATGCACCAGATAGCAAGTGTGTTAGCACGGTTCTGGATCCATGCACCCTTGTTCCAAAGAGCGTTAGCAAATGTAGGAGCAAGAAGAAGTGCAACACCACAGTACCATGTATGTGTAGGAAGGTTGAGGTATGTGTACTCAAAGTTCCAAACATCGTATGCGATGATGAACCAAACTGTCATATCAGGCCAGAGCATATCTGACTTGTTCTTGTCGTTTGATGTGTAAAGATGAATACATCCTGTCATACAGAAGATGTTGATCATACCAGCGATAGCGTTAACAACGTTCCACCATCCACCATAGATGAATACACCTTCGTTAGAGCACCACCAAGCACCTGAAAGGTCGCCTGTGATAGCGTATGCTGCAAGAGCAGACTCCATATCTGAAACGTTAGCGATCATGATGTTAGCTGCAACGATGAACCATGGCCACCAAGCGAACCATTTTTCCTTACCAATGCCCCACTTGTACTTGATCATCATGAAACCTACGCATCCGATGTCTGCTGCGTAAAGCTTGAAGTAATGGAACCAACCATCCATGTATGCAACTGTTGGGTTAGCAGCACCGCCGAATAAACCAACGTGTGCAAGAATAAAGTAAACTGTGAGAATAGCTGGAATGATAACGAAGATAATCATTCCGCCGGCCTTTGTACGACGGCCGAGCTCGTTCATGAGAATTAATCCTGCAAATACAAGGCACCAGCCAAGGATCTGCCAAAGATTAGTAATTTGGAAAATCATAATCTCCTCCTTAATTTTAATTATTTATATGTAGGTTCGAAAGAAACTAAACCTCCTCACCTCAGTTTCTATTATAGCTGTATGTGAAGAAAATAACAATGATAATTTAATAAAGATTTAATACATTTTTAATAATTTGTATGTTAAAACCCTTTAACCTTTAGCACCCCTGGAAGGCACTCAAACACTAGTGTTTTGTGGAATCCAGCGTGCTCGCCATCAGCGTGAACACACATATTATCAATTATGTCTATTTTCATTTTATCGAAATTAATTAAATCAAATCCTCTTTTGCCCATGTGTTTTCCAGCCACTAAACTTGGAAGTAATGTAAAACATTTTAATCGACTAATGTCATGGGCTACAAAAGCTGTTAAATAGCCAGAGTCTGGAGTGGCATTTGGTGCCATAGGAATTCCGCCACCTTCAGCCTTGCAGTTCATAGCTGCTGCGAAAATAATATTCTTTACATTTATGCTCTTCTCTTCACCTTTGAAGCTATATTTAATAGTTGCATCTGAAAAAGGCATTGTAAAAATATCACCTACTGTAAGAAGACCGTAGGTAGCTGAGCCTAAGCCAAATCTATTAAGGAATTTCTTAAGCTTGCTATCAAGAGCCTGCAGGCACACGTATGCATCCACGCCAATACCGGCGCTTACTCCAAAGCGTCTATCATCCACTTTTCCTATATCCAAAGCCTTGTAGCCCTGGCTATTATAAGCTCTATCAAAAATCTGGATGGCATCGCCTTCCATGCCTATTCCCAGCACAAAATCGTTGGCAGAGCCTGATGGCAGTGGTGTGTAAAAAGTATTTTCGAAATCTACTATTCCGTTTAATGCCTCATTTAAAGTGCCATCGCCGCCCATTACAAACAGATGGGTAGTCTCACCTGTGCTGGTTGCACTTCTGGCAAATTCTGTAGCCTCTCCAGGACCACCTGTAAATCTAACATCGTAATCAACACTTAATTCTTTAAGATGGGCTTCAAGAGCCTCCCAAACAGCGGCTCCTTTCCCTGTTTTACTAGCCTTATTTACAATAAATATATTTCTCATAGTATTCTCCTCTTTCTTATTATATTATTATATAATATTAGCGAGGATTAAAACATGAACAAAACAGAATTTATAGACACAATTGAACACAAAATTGATCACAACAGCAAGCGTGCACTTTCAGTTGTGGGATGGACAGCTGGAGCCATTTTAATAGGCGTTTTAGTTGGACTTTTCGCCACAGCTTTTGGTCTTTCCATGAGAAAGGTTGCTGAGATTCGCCAGACTTACACATGGCTGATTTACTTTTTGCCAGTGGGTGCTATTTTAATTACCTTTATATACAAGCTTATCCTTAAAACAAAGGATTCAGGCACAAACACAGTTATTGCTGCTATCCAATCAGACGATGAACTTCCTGTTCGTCTGGCTCCACTTATTTTTGTATCCACTCTCATCACTCACCTGGTAGGTGGTTCTGCTGGTAGAGAGGGAGCTGCTCTTCAAATGGGCGGTGCCATTGGAAATGGCGTTGGTCGCATATTCAGACTAAACTCCACTAACAAAAAGACAATGATTATGTGCGGTATGAGTGCTGCTTTCTCAGCCCTTTTTGGCACACCTATGGCTGCAGCCATTTTTTCTATGGAAGTAATATCAGTAGGAATTATGCATTATGCCGCTTTAGTACCTTGCGTTATATCCTCTTTGGTAGCTAGATATATCGCAGCTCATTTTGGTCTTGGGGCTGAAATCTATCCAATCGATTTGATTCCAAAGTTCAACCTTAAAACAGCCATTATGATTAGTATATTTGCGATTCTTTGCGGATTTGCTTCTATATTATTCTGTACAATGATGCACAAATACGAAGCTTTCCTCTCTGGCAAGGTTACTAACCCTTATGTAAAGGCAGCTATCGGTGGTACATCAGTGCTAGCCCTTACTCTTATTGTTGGAAATCAAAACTACAACAGTACTGGTGCTGCCATCATCATGAGCTGTTTTACTGGTGCCACTATCACACTTGGCGCTTTCTTATTAAAGATGATATTTACCACTCTCACACTTTCCTGCGGTTACAAAGGTGGCGAGATTGTTCCTACTTTATTTATTGGTGCAACCTTCGGCGCTGCCATTGGACAGTTGATTGGGTTTTCACCAGCACTTATGGCTGCCGTTGGAATGGGCGCCCTTTTCTGCGGCGTTACAAACTGCCCTATTTCAAGCCTTCTTATTTGCTTTGAGCTGTTTGGCTATGAGCCAATGCCATACTTCCTACTTGCAGTTGCATTTAGCTATTGGGTTTCAGGATATACTGGACTTTACAAGTCACAAAAGATTGTATATAGCAAATATAAGAGCAATTTTATAGACAAACACGTACAATAGTCTCGCATTCACATAATTGACACACAATCTAATTATTTACGTTATATTTCTAATCAAATGTTACAAACTTCACAGTTTTGTAACATTTTTTATTGCAAGAAAATATTTCTGCCTTTATAATTTTGTTGTTTTTGCGGTATGATTTGGCTGCTTTTGCAGCACATAGAAAGGAATAATATGAGAAAAGACAGAAAACTAGTTCGAGAAGTATTATTATTTGCTTCAACACTTGCAATCATAATGGCCTTTGCGCTTTCAGCAATCGGCGTATACAACATCAGAAAGGCTTACTACGAATCTTTCGCAGAAGAGCTTCATACATCAGCTCAATTTATCCAGAGCCAGCTTGATAATCAATGGTCTGGGGATTGGAAGACTCTTTCTAACGGAACTCTTACAAAGGGTAGCTTCGCCCTCCACGACGATTTCCAGTATCAGCTTGATTTAATCAAGGAACAGACTGGTATCAGCTTTACTGTTTTTTACGGAGACACTCGTGCCATCACTTCCCTTAAGGATTCAAAGGGCGAGCGTATGGAAGGCACAAAGGCCTCTGATACTGTGGTTAAAAAGGTATTAACAAATGGCGAGGAATATCTTGCTACAAACTTTACTATCGATGGAAGTGACAGCAAATGGTACGCTTACTATCTTCCACTTAAGAACTCAGATGGTTCAGTTGTTGGTATGCTTTTTGCAGGAAAAGAAATCGATGATGTTCAGGCAGCCCTTACAAAGGCAATCATCGGATTAATATTAGTATTTTTAGCTGCTGCTTTAACAAACTTAGTTCTTGGCCATAAAATGGTTATTAAATCTACTAAGGCAATCCAGGATATCGTGGATAGCCTTAAACAGCTTGAGGACGGTCAGCTTTCATTCTATATTGCTGACAAAACCTTCGACAGATCAGATGAAATCGGTGTTATCGCTGAAAGCTCAGCAGATCTTAGAGACAAGCTTACAGATGTTATCCAGACTACAATGGACCTTTCTGAGGAAGTAACAAAGTCTGGCGAGAGCCTTGCAAATTCTGCAGATACTGCCCTTCAAGTGGCAGATCAGGTTGCAAACGCCGTTGAAGATATCAGCAAGGGCGCAGTTGCTCAGGCTGAAAATGTTGAAACTTCACTTACAAACACAATCGAAATGGGTAACAGCATCGATGATATCTCTTCAAGTGTTAGAGAGCTTTCTTCTGCTGCTACAGAAATGCTTCAGGATGCAAATAATACAGTAGATGCTATCAATCAGCTTATGGTTCAAAATGAACAGGTAATGGTTGCTATGTCAGAAATCCATCAGCAGATTCTTGCTACAAACGAAGCTGTAAGAAACATCGCAGAGGCATCAAGCTCAATCACAAGCATTTCAGACCAGACAAACCTTCTCTCACTCAATGCTTCTATTGAGGCCGCTAGAGCCGGGGAAGCTGGTAAAGGCTTTACAGTTGTTGCTACCGAAATTGGAAAGCTTGCTGTTCAGTCAAAGGATGCAGCTATTTCTATCAACGACACAATTGAAAGCCTTATCGTTGAATCTGAGCGCAGTGTAAACACTATTGAGAAGCTAAGCGACGCTTTCAATCAGCAGAACAACCAGCTTAACAGCACAAAGTCTGATATGGACGGTGTGGTAGCAAACGTAAACAATGTGGATATCAGCACAAAAACTATCGCTGACAAGGTTGCTATGCTTAACAACCTTAAATCAAGCTTCAACGATATTATTTCTGAGCTTTCTGCAATATCTCAGCAGAATGCAGCATCTTCCCAAGAAACAACAGCTTCTATGGAAGAGCTTAATGCAACATTCGCTATGATTAACGAAGCTGCAGCTGAATTAAAGGAACTTGCAGTATCCCTCAACGACAAGATGAATTATTTCTCAATTGCATAAAGAGTAATAAAAAAACACCCCGAGGGGTGTTTTTTTTATTCTCGCTCTATAAAATACAAGCGGGCGCCGAAGTCTGGGAAGTAGCGGACCTGGTCATTGTAACCGGTTCCTACGAAGGACTGGGCAAGCTTTACTCCGTTATTGTTAAGGGTGTCGCCGTATGCAATGGTGTCTTCCACCTCACCTGGCATCTTTACGAATTTAGCGATTACGTTGTGGAGCACTCCATCCTGTTTGATGTGGATAGGCGCCACAGTGTTTACTAAATCTCCGAAGCCTTTCAGGTTGTACTCCAGTTTTCTGCCGTAGAAGTGATATTTGCTTTCTGGGTCAAGTCCTGTAGCATCAATTCTAAGGTACTGCTCTCCTGGCTTTATCTCACGCTGCATTACCATTGATACAGCTGTCTCTTTGTCCTTTGAAACAATGCTCCACTGATAGATGTTGTCTGATCTGTGGCGATAGAACTGGCCGAACTGAAGAGTGCGTCTATACTGCTTGTAAAGCTCTATCTGAGCCTTTACAGAGGATAAATCCTCTGGCTTAATATCGTTTAAGTTAAGCTCGTAGCCAAGCACTCCAAAGGATGCCACTGCAAATCGAGACTCTATAGGTGTCACACGAAGTGTCTGATGATTTGGACAAGCTGATACGTGAGCAGTAAATGTGCTCTGTGGATATCCATATGAATAGCCATCCTGGATAACCAGACGGCTAACAGCATCTGTGTTGTCGCTGGCCCAAATCTGTGGGTAGTAGCAAAGAACGCCTAGGTCAAAGCGGTTGCCACCTGAAGCACAGCCTTCCATAAGGATATCTGGGAAACGCTCTGCAAGTGTCTTAAGGAGTCTGTAGAATCCTAATACGTATCTGTGGCTAACCTCCTGTTGTTTTTCGGCAGGAAGATACTTTGAATAGTAATCAGAGAAGTTTCTATTCATGTCCCACTTGATATAAGAAAGACCAGGAGTTGAGAACACCTCGCTCATTCTTTCAATCATGTAATCAACAACCTCTGGATTGCAAAGGTCCAGTAAGCGCTGGTTACGTCCTTCAGAATGATCCATGCCTGGGATGTCGATTGCCCACTCAGGATGCTTTCTGTAGAGCTCGCTATCCACATTTATCATCTCTGGCTCTACCCAAAGGCCAAACATTAGGCCAAGGTCAGTAATCTTTTTAGCAAGTCCCTCAAGGCCACCTGGAAGCTTTTTCTTATTGATAATATCCCAGTCGCCTAAAGCTCGCTTGTCATCATTTCTGTCGCCGAACCAGCCATCATCCATAACAAACAGCTCGCAGCCTGTGTTTTTAGCAGCCTTAGCAAGCTTTACAAGAGAACCCTCTGTGAAATCAAAGTAGCTAGCCTCCCAGCTGTTGATTAAGACTGGGCGCTCCTTTTTCTTCCATGGGCCACGTGTAATGTGCTCACGAACGAACTCATGCATATTTACAGACATCTGTCTGTAGCCATCTGCAGAAAAAGTAAGAACAGCCTCTGGAGCCTCAAACTCCTCTCCTGCAGCCAGGGTCCACTGAAAGCCCTCTGGATTAATACCATAAGCTATTCTGGTCTTGCCCCATGGGCTAACCTCGCAAGCTGAATAGTGATTGCCAGAATATAAAAGGTTAAGTCCTACTACATTGCCTGCTGTCTCTGTTGTGTCAGGTTCTGCCACCATAAAAAATGGATTGCAGCGGTTTGAACTGGTGCCTGTGTAAGAGCTGTTGACATATTTTCCTGCTGGAAGAATCATATCTGTCTTGTTCATCTCTCTGGTCCAGCTGCCGTGGAATGTAGAAATCTTTAATCCTGCGTGGTCAAAATCCACATTCATTGAAAGCATTCTAGTAAGCTTTACATCTGCATCAGTGCTATTAACAAACTTTGCAGAACGTGTAATTACGTCGCAATCTGCAAATACACTGTAATAAAGCTTTAATGTATAGCCATGGTTTTTATCCTTAAGAGTGATTTCAAGAGTCTCTACCTGTCCCTTTTCATCGTATGAGCTAGGAAGTGTGTTAAACTCTGGCTTTTTCTTAAGTACAGAAAATCCATCATAAACGAAGTCCAATGTGCTGCTACCATCTGGGGCAATGGCTGTAACCATAGGCTCTCTAAAGTCGCCCTTGCCATATGTGCTGACCTCCAAGCATACATCTTCCATAGTAAGCTCTGGGTGCTCAGCATTATAAGTAACAGTGTTGCCAGGAGCAAATGCACGTTTTTCTGTAACTACAGCAAGCTCATCACTGTGGATGAGCTTACCATAATACATATGCTCCAGCTGACCTGTTTCCATTACGCGAAATGCGTAGGTTGTGTTTTGTGTGTTTAGTACAAACAACTTTCCATCAGCTTTGATCATATTTTTTCTCCTATCTTAAACAGTCTTTCTGCTTTCGATTTCAGATGTAATCTCCTGCATCTTTGTATCTGAAAGCGCATAGCGCTTCTTGAATACAATAGCTCCAATTACAAGAACAGCAATTGGAATAAGTGTCATTGTAAAACGAAGGCCAAATCTCTGAGAATCTGAAATTGCTTTTACAACTGTAGCTTCCTTGTCAGGGTTGATGCTAAAGATAGCAAGAACCATTGAAGACATGAAGCCTGAAATACCTGAAGCAAGCTTAACTACAAATGTCTGCATTGAGAAAATTACTGACTCATCACGTCTGTGGTTCTTCCACTCACCGTAATCTACAGTGTTTGCAAGGAATACTGTGATGATAACATTTAATACACCAACAGCTGACATAATAAGTGCTGCAGGAATAAGAAGCCATGTAATATTGCTAGTACCTGTAAGGGCAATGACAATGATAAGCACATAGCCAAAAACAGCCATTCCAAAACAAGTGTAGAAAATCTTTACAGTATCCATAAATGAACGAAGGATTGGGAATAAGAAAATCATAGCTAAAATCTGGCATCCACCACCAACTGTATTAAATAAAGTGAAATCGTCTCTGTATGTAGCAGGGCTAAAGTCGTACTTAAGGAAGAAGTACACAAGCTGCTGTGTAAAGTAAAGTGCTGTGTTAATCATAACAATAGCGATAACAACTGTCATAGCCTGGTCATTCTGAACTAATGCCTTAAACATATCCTTAATTGAAGCAGACTGCATATTTACAGTAGACTTTTCCTTGATTAAAAGACATGTAATTGTGATAAATACAACAAATAATACTGCAATAATGAGAGCAAATCTGCTGTAGCCAAGTCTGTTAATTTCGTAGTCTGTAGTACCGCCAAGAGCCTTTCCTAAAGCTCCAACGCTCATAACAGTGATAATAGAAATAAGAGCTGAACCAACACCTGCACATGAACGAGCAAATGCTGAAAGTCCTTCTCTCTCCTTACCTGACTCTGTGAAAGCAGGAATCATTGACCAGTAAGGAATGTCCATCATCGTATAGGTTACACCCCAAAGAATATAAGTAGCTGATGCATAAGCAATAAGTCCAGCACCATCAAGTGTAGGTGGAATTGTAAACATCATATAAAGGATGATTGCGTTTGTTATAGTACCAATAAAAAGCCATGGTCTAAACTTACCCCAGCGAGTCTTTGTCTTTGCAACAAGCACACCCATTAAAGGATCGTTAAAGGCATCGAATACTCTGGCAACCATAAGAAGGATTCCTATAGCTACTGCTGAGATACCCATTACATCCAAAAAGTAAATCGAAATGTATGATGCAGAAAGCATATACACCATATCTTTTCCTACAGCCCCAAGGCCGTAAGCAAATTTTTCACTACCCGTTAATTTCTTTTTTGTTTCCATTACATTAATACCTTCCATTATTTATTCTTAAGTCCCATGGCAAGCTCTACAACCTTGTAAGCGCCGTCATAAAGACCTATAGACTTGTTAACCTTGATGCTATCGCACATTTCAGTAATGAGCTTGTCATCCTTCATGAACATGTCAATCATCTGAAGTGTGTGTGGAATGTCTCTACATTCTAGAGTTCCATCACCCATTTCTGCTGAGTGAATAGCGCCCCACATTTCGTGCTTTCCAACTCTCTTGATGAAAAGCTTTGGAACTGGGTAAAATGCCAGCTCAGATGGCTTTGTAACAAGTACATCGCAGCTACGCATAAGTAAGTTTGTGCAGTAAACTGCTTCGAAAATGTTCTCATGATAGAAGCCATGGATACCTGTAACATCACCTGTTAAGGCAGCTTCTGCAAATGCTGTGGTCTTATCAAACTCGTTAAAGTGCTCTGTAGAAAGGCCAGCAAGTTCTGGGATTTCATTCATTAAATCTTCCCATACATTTTTGTAATCACCTACATTTACGTAAAGAGCAGCATTTTCTTCTTTGATAGCTGGAAGAAGATATTTGATGATTGCTGCAAAAATCTCCTTCTGTGCTCCTGCTCCACCGATAGTAAGTAAGAAGCGCATTGGCTTGCCATTTTTCTTTCTAGCCACACGTGCGTCACAGTCTGCTTCGATGTTAGATACAAGCTCATGGTCGATGTAGTGACCTGTGTAAACTAAATCATCATTTGGCATTGGTGAGCAAACAGCGCCCTTTGGAGCCATACCGTTGCAAATGCGATATCCCATGTAAGCGTTCTTGCACTGGATTGCATGAACAGCACCCTCTGCAAAATGAAGAGCCATTGGCCAGTTGTCAGGGATAGCGTTTACTACGTGCTTCATACCTGCATGAACAGCAGCCTGTGCTGGCCATGCATGTGTACCGATTACAGGAATATCCTTTGGAACGTTCTTGTAAACTGTAGCCATAAGCTCTGCGTTCTTCTGGTCTGAAGAATTGTAAGAAAGCTTTCTAAAGCCCTCGTAGTTCATTGGCTCCCAAACGAACTTGTTGAAAAGCTTGTTCTTTGAAAGTCTAGAACCAAGTGAATAAAGGTCGTTCTGCGCGCTGATAACCTTTGTACAGGTTGTCTGTGGGTAGCCATTTAAATCCATCCAGTATGGTGTGTAGCCAAGAGCCTTTGCAGCTGATGCCATAGCCATGGAAATACGATAGTGGCCAAAGCCCATACGGATATTTCCTACGATAACGCCCTTTTCAGTATCAAACTGTTCTGGTGACTGACCATCCTTTAAAAGTACATCGTATACTCCTAAAGAATCTCCAATATGGTCGTTCTTTTCAATTACAATATTGTAATCTACTTTTGAATCATCACCATATTTCTTAATGTTTTTAGCCTTTGTTTTACAGGCCTTTTTGTAATCCTTGTCAGAAATTACATTTCCAAAAATAACTTTGCTTTTATCTTGCATTTTATTACCTCACCCTTATTAATTATCTTTTTTATACTAAGCATTCAGCTGATAGGCCAATTACTACATCCTCTAGGCCTTCACACTTGATAGTAAGTTTTCCGTCGCCGTCCTCCCCAATAGACTTGACGTAAACTCCAGTAGCTCCACCCATAGGAGAAACTACCTTTGGTCCAACTATTTCAAATGGGCCTTCCACCTCAAATGACACTGGCTGGCTAAAGAAGTACAGCTGATTGTCATTTTGATCTAAAAGCTTTACTCGAACAGCAGCCACATCATATGTGTGAAGCTCTGTAAGAAGTGTGTGACTAATCTTTGCATCAATGTGAGCCTTTGTAACTGTTGCCTTCTTAACAGTCTTTACAACCTGACCGTCCTTGATAGCCTCGAATTTGTACTCGCGACTCTCTCCACCCCAGTCACCTACAAACTTGTTGTAGATAGGCACTGCCTGGCTAGGTGAAACTCTGTGTAGAACCACCAGCTTAAATGCAAGCCATGCAAGACGCGGTGTTGGCTTAAAGCCATCAAGTGTAACTGCATTAAGAGCCTGCTTAATAAGCGCCGCCTGAGCCTTTGTATATGCCCCATCCTTTTCAACTGCATCTCCAACGAAATCGTCAATAAGGATTGGACCGTGCTTAAGGTTCTCATAGCTTGAATCAGTTGGGAAATATTCCTTTATCAACTGATCATTTTTATACATCTTTACAGAATCGGCATTTGTAATGATGTAAGACTTACCTCTGTTGCAGGCAGGATGCTCGCCGATATCAAAGCTTGTAGTGATATCTAGCACTGTTTCTGTATCAGAAAAAGCTGAGTAAACGCTAGCTGCAGGCTTTGGATTACGATACATGTCCATTACGCCGTGATAACAGATTCTATCGCCTGAACCAAAATCCTTGTGAGTGTTGTAGTCAAACATACACCAACCAAAGGAACCAGCCACATCTGCCTCACCAGCAATGGCATCTAACACATTTGCATGTCTGATAGCATGCTCCTGTCTATGTTCCTCAGGGTCAAACATTTTTGTTGGGAACATGTGGCCATTGTACTCGCTGACAAGGTATGCCTTTTCCTCATTTGATGTGATGTCTTTTTTCTTTGAGCAGCCCTTGTTGTCACCTGAATGAACGAAATCATTGTAGGTGTAAACATCTTCTAAAAGGTTGCTCTTTCCTATGCATCGAACTCCACCAGTTGGTCTGGTAGGGTCGTATTTGTGTGCCACTTCGTTAGTTCTAACGTAGAACTCATCATCGTCTGGCGATTCGTTTATACGAACTCCCCAAAGGATAATTGAGGGATGATTTCTATACTGAAGAACCATATCCTTTGTGTTTTCAACAGCCTTGTCCTTCCATTCATCACCACCGATGTGCTGCCAGCCTGGCATCTCTGTAAATACTAAAAGTCCCAGCTTATCACACTCGTCAATAAAGTACTGTGACTGTGGATAGTGAGATGTTCTAACAGCATTAAGTGCTAGCTCTTCCTTTAGAATCTTTGCATCCATGCGTTGCATAGATTCTGGCATAGCATATCCAACGTATGGATAAGACTGATGTCTGTTAAGGCCACGAAGCTTTAACTTTCTACCATTTAAGTAGTAGCCTGATTTTCTGAACTCGCTACTTCTGAAACCAACATTAGAAACAAATTCGTCCACCATCTCATCATCAACGAAAAGCTGTGTTTTAACTTCATAAAGATATGGGCTTTCAACGTCCCAAAGCTTAACTGTGGTAGGGGCGCTGGTAAGAGTAAGAAGATATCCTCCCTCTACTGTCTCAAGTCCTCCTACAGGCTGAGAAATAAGAAGCTCATCACCTAAAAACTGCTTGATAAATACGTGCTCGCCATTTGCTAATGAGTACACCTTGTCAGAAAGCATACATTCTGTTTTAAGGATGCCCTGGACCTGCATCATTCGTATCTGCTTAGGTGTGCGCTTATTAGTAGAAACCCGTTCTAATAATGAAGGCTGAAGGAACACATCCGTGAAATGCTCCTGCTCCTTAATTTCGAAATATACATCTCTGTAAATACCGCCGTAGGTCATGTAATCAACCACATAACCAAAAGGTGGCTGGTCCAGAGTCTCTCTAGAATCTACCCTAACTGTAATCAGGTTTTCCTGTCCGTAGGTTAATTTCTTTGAAACATCTACAGAAAATGCGGTATATCCACAATCGTGATGCTTTAAGTGCTGTCCATTAACATAAACATCACAGCTGTGTCCCACTCCTTCGAATGTCAAAAGAACTACCTTGCCCTCCCACTGAGCAGGTGCAAAAATGCTCTTTTGATATGCACTAACCATCTGGTAAATGCTCTCATCAAAATAAGAAAGTGGTGTTTCTTTAACTGTGTGAGGAATGTTTACCAATGTAGATTCTTCCATTGGCTTTGTAATCATTTCCTCTGTGAAATTCTCGTTGAATCTCCATTTACGATCTAAAAATATTTTCTGTGCCATTATTCTTCCCTTACAATCACACCATCCATCATAATATCAACAACCTTTGCCAACGCCTCAGGGTAACTGTCTGAAGCAGTGGCAAGGTAATCTCCCATTAAAAGAGTATTAACACAAGCCTCGTACATGAGCTTAAAAATATTGATATCCATCTGACGAATAACGCCTTCTTCCATTCCCTTCTTTAATAACTCAACTGTTTTTTCCCAGCCGCTATCCAATCTACGATTCATCTTTTCGTAAGCCATTGGATATTTTTCAGCAAGCTGATGCATCGCAGTATAGTCAAAACCGTAATGGGACTCAGGAAGGACCGCTAAAATGCCTCTAAGTTTATCGATGGTAGATAGATTCTCATCGTAGTAAACCCTGTCCTCGGCTGCTTTGATTAAGTCAAAAGCAAAATCCATCATCTCACACATAAGCTCATTTTTATCTGTGAAAATAGTATAGATGGTCTTTTTGCTCATCTTCATCTCTGTAGCCAGGTCATCCATAGTAAATTTATGTCCCTTTTCTCTAAAAACTTTTAGAGCACCTTCTAATATACGTTCATTCATACTATAAACTCCCAAAAACTAAAAAATGTATAGTGAGTTTCCTCTTACTAAATTGTAACATCAACAGGAAACTAACTCAATGAAAAATCGTTTATACAGTTTTCACAATAATTTAACAACTTTTTTGTTGACAAATACTAAGTGAGGGTTTATTATATCGTTCGGTAAAGAAAAAGAGAAGAAATTAGGAGGAAATAAGAATGTTCGAAGAAGTATCATTCCAGATGTACAGCGTGTATGCTGATTACGAAAAATATGTTGCAAAGGCAAAGGCTGATGGCAAGGAGCCAGTTTCATTTTTCAAGTATGCCTTTGGCCAGATCTAATACTTAGATCTTTTATTTTTAAATTAGTTAAAAACAGGGACTCGCGTTTGCGAGTCCCTTTCTAATGTAAATAAAAATCTCTGATTTTTGTTTGCCACGACACACCCTCTTTGCACGGAGTGCAATCACAATGGGTGTGTCTTCCCGTTTTACTTGGATTTAAAATACTTATCTATTTCAGCGGCTGCTGTTTTACCTGCACCCATAGCAAGAATAACTGTTGCTGCTCCCGTTACTGCATCACCACCAGCATAAACTGCTGTCTTTGTGGTAGCACCGTTTTCTGTTGCACTCAAGCATCCCTTTTTGTTAGTTTCAAGTCCAACTGTTGTACTAGAGATAAGTGGGTTTGGAGATGTACCAAGTGACATGATTACTGTATCGCACTCAATCTCATATTCACTACCAGGAATCTCTACTGGGCGACGACGTCCAGATGCATCAGGCTCACCAAGCTCCATCTTAATAATACGACAGCCTCTAACTGAGCCTTCCTCATTAACAAGGATTTCTACTGGATTCTGAAGTAAGTCAAAGATTACTCCCTCTTCCTTAGCGTGATGTACCTCTTCTGCTCTAGCAGGAAGCTCTGCCTCAGAACGACGGTATACAACGTGTACCTCTGCTCCGAGACGAAGTGCTGTACGAGCAGCATCCATTGCTACGTTACCGCCACCTACAACAACTACCTTTTTGCCTCTAGCGATTGGTGTATCATAACCTTCCTTGAAAGCCTTCATAAGGTTATTACGTGTAAGGTATTCGTTTGCTGAGAACACGCCGTTAGCCTGCTCACCAGGAATATGCATAAACATTGGAAGTCCTGCGCCTGAGCCGATAAATACAGCCTCAAAGCCTTCCTTTTCCATAAGCTCATCGATTGTGATTGAACGACCGATGATTACGTTCTTTTCAAACTTAACGCCAAGCGCCTTTACGTTTTCTACTTCAGCCTTAACTACTTTATCCTTTGGAAGTCTGAATTCTGGGATACCATAAACAAGTACACCACCCATTTCGTGAAGTGCCTCGAATACTGTAACATCATAGCCAAGCTTTGCAAGGTCACCAGCTGCTGTAAGACCAGAAGGGCCTGAACCGATAACTGCTACCTTGTGGCCGTTTGGTGTAGATGTGTTCTTTGGCTTGATACCGTTTTCTCTAGCCCAGTCAGCAACGAATCTCTCAAGCTTTCCGATTGCTACTGCCTCGCCCTTGATGCCACGGATACATTTTCCTTCGCACTGTGACTCCTGTGGGCATACACGTCCGCATACAGCTGGAAGTGCTGAAGACTCAGAAATAATTTCGTAAGCTCTCTCGAAGTTTCTCTCCTTAACCTCAGCGATAAAAGCTGGAATGTTGATTGAAACTGGACATCCACCTACACACATAGGATTCTTGCAGTTAAGGCAACGGCTTGCCTCTGCAACTGCCTCTTCCTCAGTATATCCTAAACATACCTCTTCAAAATTTGTTGCACGAACCTTTGGGTCCTGCTCTGAAATAGGTACTCTAACCATCATATCTGCCATTATTTGTCACCTCCACAATGTCCGCATCCGCCGTGATGTGTATCACCTTCCTGAAGCTTAAGAAGCGCTCTGCCTTCCTCAGTTTTGTACTGACGGCTTCTAGCCATAGCCTGGTCAAAATCTACAAGGTGTCCGTCAAACTCAGGACCATCTACACAAGCAAACTTAACCTGATCACCTACAACAAGACGGCAAGCTCCGCACATACCTGTTCCATCAACCATGATTGGGTTCATAGAAACAACTGTAGGAATGCCAAGCTCCTTTGTAAGGAGGCAAACAAATTTCATCATAATCATAGGACCAATAGCTACGCAGTGGTCGTATCTCTTGCCCTCATCCCAAAGGGCCTGAAGCTGCTGGCATCCATTACCGTGGAATCCGTAGCTTCCGTCATCAGTTGCAAGATAAAGCTCATCTGCAACTACTTTCATCTCTTCCTCATAGAAAAGGATATCCTTTGAACGAGCACCAATAATAACTGTAGTCTTAACGCCGTGCTCCTTAAGCCATTTAACCTGTGGATATACAGGAGCTGTTCCTACACCACCTGCAATAAAGATGATGCTCTTCTTCTTTGTCTCTTCTAAGTTTTCCTCAAGACAAAGCTCTGAAGGCTGTCCAAGTGGTCCTACAAAATCATCAAATGCATCGCCAACATTAAGCTCAGCCATACGCTCTGTAGATGCGCCTACAGTCTGGAATACTATAGTAATAGTGCCCTCAGCTCTATCATAATCACAAATAGTAAGAGGAATACGCTCTCCCTCTTCATCGATTTTTACAATGATAAACTGTCCTGGTAAACAACCAGCAGCAACACGTGGTGCCTTTACCACCATAAGGAAAATCTTGTCAGAAAGCTTTTCCTTCTTAACAATCTGATACATAAAATTAGACTCCTTTTCTAATCATCGTTATGTGGTATTATAACTGTACGCTTTAGCATTGTAAAGCGTTAAATTATAAACAAGCCTCTAGGTTACCTAGAGGCTTTATATTAACTAAAGTATACTAGCTCGTCTTCTGGCTTCTCGCATGGTACTACGTTTGTTGGGTAAAGCACTGGGCCCTTGCCCTTGTATTCCTTAGCGAACTCAACCTTAATCTGAGCTGTAATGTCAATCCATGAACGGTGTCCAAGAGATGATGCCTTGTCCCATTTACACTTCATGCCAAGGAACTGAATATCCTCAACACAGCAAGTCATTGCGAAACGACCTGGAATAAATACATCACGTCTAAGCTTACCATCGTTAGGATTGTAAACCAAACCTGTGAAGTGAACAGTCTTGCCGTCATACTTCTTAGGTGTCTCCATGCAGTCCATAAACCAAAGAGCATAATCTGCATCAGTGATTTCGATAACATCTGCATTTAAGTCAAATGGGAGCTCCTCTGGAGAATCGTCGATTGTTCCATCAGCTCTCTCATACACAATCTGTGCTGGTCTGTTCATGGCCTTTATCTGGCCTCTGAACTTTGTCTTAGGTGTAGCATCTGTACATCTGTTAAAGATAACTACCTCTGCCTTGAAAAGCTGCTCCATCATCATGGTACGCATGTTGTTAAGGTAGTTTTCAAAAGTGCTGGCGTCTACAGTAGCAAGGCTTTGTGCAACAACCCAGCCCTCTGGAAGTGACTCATCATAGATGTGGTCCACTCCCCAAGTACCATTGTACTCAAGGAAAACAACATCAGGGTTGTATTCCTTAGAAATACGAGTAAGGTTTTCCAGAGTGAATTCCTCCTCGTCTTCTATAGTAGCAACCTTTGCATTAATGGTCTTAAGCTTTTCGAGGTCGTATTCTACGTCGCCATCCTCGCAAGAAAGGATGAGAATGTTGTCCTCGCCACCAACTGCAAAGTCGTTTTCAAACAATGTCTCCTGGATTAAAGTGGTTTTTCCACTGTCCATAAATCCAGTGAACACATATACTGGTATATCTTTTGCCATAATATCCTCTTATAATCCAAATAACTCTTCAATCTTGTGCTCATCAATATCAGCACCGATAACTACTAAACGTCCTGTGTAATCAGGCTCTCCTGTTCTGAGCTCGTACTCGCCGTCTACAAAATCAAAGTAAATCCAGCCGCCGTTAACATCCTCGACCATACCCTTTGAACGGATAACTGTGCCGTAGTCTTCTGTATTAGCAAATGCCTTCATAGCCTTTTCGATTGTAGCCTTCTCGAACTTGTGAGGAGTCTCCTTGCCCCATGTAGCAAATACATCATCTGCATGATGGTGATGATGATGGTCATGGTCATGGCAACCGCAAGTGCAGTTCTCATCATGGTCGTGATGATGATGCTCATGGTCGTGGTCATGATCATGATCATGGTCATCGTGGTCGTGGTGATGATGCTCGTGGTCGTGGTGATGATGCTCGTGCTCATGCTCCTCTTCCTCATGCTCGTGAGCCTCTTCTGCAAGATGCTTCATCTCGTGAGCAAGATTGTCCTGACCTTCCATAACTGAAAGGAGCTTTTCACCTGTGATTTCATCCCATGGTGTTGTAATGATAGCAGCCTTAGGATTAAGGTTCTGAATCTGCTTTACGCAGTACTCTAACTGATCCTCTGTAGCTGTCTGCGAACGTGAAAGAACTACTGTTGTAGCAAACTCAATCTGGTTGTTGAAGAACTCACCAAATGCCTTCATCTGCTTTGAAGCCTTAAGAGCATTTACAACTGTAACAAGACCGCAAAGCTTAACATCAGCTGATTCCTCAAGCTTGATAACAGATGTCATAACATCTGAAAGCTTACCAACACCTGATGGCTCAATAAGGATTCTGTCTGGGCTAAACTTTTCAAGAACCTCGTGTAAGTTTTTATCAAAATCTCCAACAAGTGAGCAGCAGATACATCCAGAGTTCATCTCTGAAATAGTGATGCCAGCATCCTTAAGGAAACCGCCATCGATACCTACCTCGCCGAACTCGTTTTCAATAAGTACAACCTTCTCGCCCTTGTAAGCCTCCTCTAACATCTTTTTGATGTATGTAGTCTTACCAGCGCCTAAAAAACCTGAAATTATATCAATCTTTGTCATATCGTAACCTCTCTTTTCCAAAGAATATTGTATCAACTCACAACCAATGATTTTAACACAGAACTGTGAAGAATTCTACAATTTAGTGGTCCACTGACTACAATCCCAAACATCTGTAGCCAAGCCTTCATAAAACTCTGGCTCGTGGCATACCATAAGGATTGAACCGTTATATTCCTTAAGAGCTCTTTTAAGCTCATCCTTTGCTTCCACGTCCAAATGGTTTGTAGGCTCGTCTAATAGTAGGATGTTAGTTTCGCGGTTAAGAAGCTTACAAAGTCTAACCTTTGCCTGCTCACCACCGGAAAGGACACGGCACAAGCTTTCAATGTGCTTGGTAGTAAGGCCGCACTTTGCAAGAGCTGCTCTTACCTCGCTTTGGTTATAGGAAGGGAATTCGTTCCAGATTTCCTCGATACATGTAGTTGAAATATGCTGGTCCATCTCCTGCTCAAAATAACCTATCTCCAAAAACTCTCCCTGATAAACAGTTCCAGAAAGTGGTGGAATAAGACCTAAAATGCTCTTTAAAAGAGTGGTCTTTCCGATACCATTGGCACCAGTTAAAACAATCTTTTGCTTTCTTTCCATTTCAAGATTAAGTGGCTTTGAAAGCGGATCGTTTTTATCATAGCCGATAACCAAATCCTTTGTAGAAAAAATAACTCTACTTGGAGTTCTAGCCTCTTTAAAGTAAAACTCTGGCTTTGGCTTTTGTCCTGCCAGCTCAATCATATCCATCTTATCTAGCTTTTTTTGACGTGACATTGCCATGTTTCTAGTGGCTACATTTGCCTTGTTTCTAGCTACGAAATCCTTAAGCTCAGCTATCTCCTTTTGCTGCTTGTTATAAGCAGCCTCCAGCTGGCTTTGCTTCATAGCATAAACTTCCTGGAACTTGTCGTAATCACCCACATAACGCTCCAGCTTTTTATTATCCATGTGGTAAATAAGGTTGATAACCGAATTTAAAAATGGCACATCATGTGAAATAAGAATAAAGGCATTCTCATATTCATTTAAGTATCTTTTTAGCCACTCAATGTGCTCTACATCCAAATAGTTTGTAGGCTCGTCCAAAAGTAAAATATCAGGCTTTTCAAGCAATAGCTTTGCCATAAGCACCTTTGTACGCTGGCCACCTGAAAGCTCTGTAACATCTCTATCTAAACCAAGGTCTAGTACGCCGAGAGCTCTAGCAACCTCTTCTACCTTGGCATCTATCATATAAAAGTCATGGACAGTAAGAAGGTCTGCAATGGTACCTGCCTCCTCCATGCGCTTGTTCATTTCATCATCATCTGTGACATCACCAAGGCTAGAATAAATGTCATTCATCTCCTGCTCCATTTCGTACAGGAAATCAAAGGCACTGCGAAGCACGTCGCCAATGGTCATGCCCTTTTGTAAAACAGTATGCTGGTCAAGGTATCCTACACGAACCTTTTTAGACCATTCTACCTTGCCCTCATCTGGCTGAAGCTTGCCTGTGATAATATTCATAAAGGTGGATTTACCCTCGCCATTGGCACCAACAAGTCCAATATGCTCACCCTTTAACAATCTAAAAGAAACATCTTCAAAAATAGCTCTGTCACCAAATCCATGGGACAAATGCTCTACATTTAAAATACTCATAAATCTCTCATTTCTAACCCGAATAATTATTAAAAAAACAGCCCGCTTATTGTAACAAATAAGCAGGCTGTCATACAAGTATTTATAATCTTTTAATCCATCTCGTCAAGTGCTACTCGCTCGATGTGCATGGCCAGATATCCAATTTCCGCATTATGGATTTCTTTGCCAAGGCTCTTTGAAAGCTCTCCACAAATCTTAGTAGCCATCTGAAATGAATTGGCTGCTGAAGCATTAATATAGTCGTTCATATCTAGTTTAATTACTTCACCATTTAAAGTGCGCGCTATCATATATCGAATATGATTGAGCAACCTATTATAGGACAGTGATTGGGTATTGATATGCTTTCCTGTCTCCTTTTCAACCATGGTGACACATTCACGGACAGCTTCTGCCATCTGCATAGCCTGAGATACGGCCTGGTCCATGATTGATGAATGGATATGGAGTGCGATATATCCAATCTCGTCATCTGTAAGATTGACATTTAATCTGGTTCCAATAATATCCCTGGCGGCTTCCGCTACCTTGAATTCAGCATGAAACAATACACGAATATCATCCGTTAAGGGGTTTCTAAGCTGCTCATTATTTTTGCTGCGCTTTACCGCATACTCAATGTGATCGGCCAAAGGAAGCATCACATCTCTGTCGATAGTCTTGAATGCTTTCTCGGCACCATCAAGTAAATCGTTGGCTATTTCTAGATATACAGGGTCAATACTTGTAGCAAGCTCTTTTTTGTCTCCCCTTTCGGTAGACTCCTTAAGCGAATATACCACATCGTTTTCGGAAACTTCGATATTTTCACTTACGTGCTTACCAAAACCAATGCCTTTTCCCATAATAAGGAACTCCTGAGTAGTGTTCTCAAGAATGCCAATTAAAGCATTATGATTAAGGACTTTTTCAACTCTATACATCTGAAACTCCTATTATTACTCGTAGAAATCTACAGCGAGTAAATCCTCTCCAGCATTAATTGCTCCGTCAGCAATGCGACGAACCTTCTGATTATTCTTTAACTCTGTACAAATTACAGGTGTTGCGATAGATGGAGCGTTCTTAGAGATGTACTCTAAATCAGCTTCCATTAATACGTCACCCTTCTTAACCTTCTGGCCAGCAGAAACAAGTACGTTGAAGCCTTCACCGTTAAGCTTAACAGTGTCGATACCAAAGTGAAGAAGCATTGAAACTCCATCCTCTGTAGCAAAGCCAATAGCGTGCTTTGTATCAAATACGAATACTACTGTACCATCAGCTGGTGCAACTACCTTACCATCATTAGGAGTTACTACTGCACCATCGCCCATCATCTTCTGTGCGAAAACCTCATCTGGTGTCTCTGCTAAATCAGCAGCTGTACCAGTGATTGGGCTACCTAAAATAACAGTCTTTACGACCTTGCCAGTCTGCTCTGTCTCTGTAGCAACTGACTCTTCTGCAACCTCATCGTTGTTGCCATTATACTCAACATTTGGAGCTGTCTCAAGATAATCTTCAAGATTAGACTTGATAACTGTAACGTGTGGTCCGTAAATAACCTGAACACCGTTACCCTTGTGAACTACGCCTGAAGCACCTGTTGACTTAAGAAGTGCATCGTTAACGAGCTCTGACTTGTGTACTGTAACACGAAGTCTTGTTGCGCAGCAGTCTACATCAGAGATGTTTGCCTTACCGCCAAGACCATTTGTGATCTTTGCAGAAGTCTCATCACCCATAGACTCCTTCTTTGCGTTGTAATCTGAACGTCTGTAAAGCTTAACTTCTTCGTCAGCGTCACGACCTGGTGTCTTAAGGTCGAACTTCTTAATAAGGAAGCTGAAAAGGAAGTAGTAAACTACAAAGTATCCGATACCAACGATTGGTACCCAGATCCATGATGTTCTAGCATTACCTGGTAAGATACCGAAAAGTGTTAAATCGATAAGACCACCAGAGAATGTCATACCAACACCAACACCGCACATGTGCATGAACATGTATGCTGCACCTGCGAATACGCAGTGGATACCGTAAAGAGCTGGAGCTACAAATAAGAATGTGAACTCGATTGGCTCTGTGATACCTGTAAGCATTGAAGTAAGGGCTGCTGAAAGAAGAAGACCACCAACTTCCTTTCTCTTCTCAGGAAGAGCTGTTCTGTACATAGCAAGTGCTGCTCCAGGAAGACCAAAGATCATGAGTGGGAACTTACCAGACATGAATCTTGTAGCTGAAACTGCAAAGTGCTCAACTGTAGGATCAGCAAGCTGTGCAAAGAAGATGTTCTGTGCACCTTCGATAAGCTGACCGTTTACCATGAGTGTACCACCAACGGCTGTCTGCCAGAATGGAAGGTAGAATACGTGGTGAAGACCAAATGGAATAAGAAGTCTTTCCATAAGTCCATATACCCATGTTCCTGCATAACCAGAATCAAGAACAACTGCGCCTACTGCGTAAATGCCCTGCTGTACGAATGGCCATACGAAGAACATTAAGATACCAACAAGTGTGTATACCAAACCTGAGATGATAGGAACGAATCTTGTACCACCGAAGAATGATAATACCTGTGGAAGCTGAATCTTGTAGAAACGGTTGTGAAGTGAAGCAACACCAAGACCAACGATCATACCACCAAATACACCCATCTGTAATGAAGTGATACCACAAACTGATGCTGTTGCACCTTCAAGTAATGCCTCTGCACCACCATGAATGTTAATCATAGCGCCGATAGAAGCATGCATGATTAAGAAAGCGATAGCTGCTGCGAGGGCTGCTACTTCTTTCTCCTTCTTTGCCATACCGATAGCAACACCGATAGCAAAGATGATTGGTAAGTTACCAAATACAATGTCACCTGCATTAGACATAACAGTAAGAATAGCGTTACCTACTGTACCAGGGCCTAATGCCTTTGTGAGGTGGTATGTCTCAAGCATTGTTGTGTTTGTGAATGAACCACCGATTCCAAGAAGCAAACCTGCTACTGGAAGAATAGCGATTGGAAGCATGAATGAGCGTCCAACTCTCTGCAATACTGCAAAAATTTTGTCTTTCATTTGTTTATCTCCTATACATGAAAAATTTGTCGTACCTATGCTTGGATTGCCAGTTGTCTTTTTCTTGCCACTAGATGGGTTTTGGGCATAAAAAAAGACACGAACCCACACATAAATACAATAAGTTATTATGTATAGTTCGTGCCTTGATTGGTTACAAGTTACACACTACGGTAATAGAATTTATCATGTAATTTAATTGGTGTCAATAGGTTTCGCAAAATTTCGTAAACGTTTAAGTAATATCTATTGTGCTGGCTCGTCTAATAGCTGAATTACCGTATTTTCCCCTGATAGAATCCAGTGTTGAATCAAGGGCTTTCCTCTTCTCTTTGTTCTCATCCACAAAAAGAGACGCCTGCTCGAAACCATCTCTATCTATACCTGTAATAGATAGCCCCACTAGTCTAAGTGGCTCACCCTGCCAGCTTTCTTTCATAAGCTTTTTGGCAGTCTGGTAAATCACCTCTGTTACATCTGTAGGCTCTTTTAGCTTTACCTGATGGGACTTATTTACAAAATCAAGATTTCTATAGGTAATGCCAACGCATGAGCATTTGCCATCGTCCGCTCTCATTCTGGCCGCCACCACATCAGCCTGAGCTAAAAGTATCTTATTAATAGATTCTAAATCTATAAGATCATCCTCCACTGTGTTTTCCGCTGAATACCCCTTTGCATCCTCTGGCTCATCTATCACAGGCGAATCGTCGATTCCATTAGCATAATTGTGGAGATGAAGAGCTGCTCTCTCGCTAAAGATCATCTGCAGCTGCTCTATAGGAGTGTTGGCAAGCTGGCCTATGGTCCTTATATTAAAGCTATTTAGTCTGGCAGTTGAGGATTTGCCGCAGGTGAACAGGTCTCCCACTGGAAGTGGCCACATCTTTTTCTTTATTTCGTCAGGGAAAAGTGTGTGGACCTTATTAGGCTTTTCAAAATCAGATGCCATTTTGGCGCATAGCTTATTTGCTGCCACGCCAACATTTACAGTGAAGCCAAGCTCGTTGTAAATCCTATCCTTTATCTGGTGAGCTGTAGCAATAGGATCAGGATAAATACGATGCATACCTGACATATCAAGAAACACCTCATCAATTGAAAAGGACTGCATACAAGGTGTGTACTGCTGGCAGATGGCCTTGAATGCTCTGGAGCATTTTACGTACCAATCAAAGTTTGAACCTGTCACCACAAGGTCAGGGCATTTTCTAAGGGCCGAGCTCACAGGCTCACCTGTAACTATTCCGTATTTTTTAGCAGGAATAGATTTTGCTGCAACAATGCTTCTTCTGGAGCTAGGATCCCCACCAACAACAGAAGGAATCTCACGCAAATCAGGCCCGCCGTGTTTTTGAAGCATCTCAACGGCCGACCAGGAAACAAAAGCGCTATTAACATCAATGTGAAAAATCAATCTATCCATACTAAACCTCTATTAATATAGTAGCGCATTATCCGCAAAAAGCAAACAAATGTTTTATAAGCCTCGTCATTTGTGGCTAGCCTATTTTCTTCATCTAGCTTGTTACATTGTATATGGCCTTGGCACCAGTCAAGAGCAAGCCCTGCGGGAGCTTCGCTCTCTTGACTAGGCGCCTGCAGCCATATAAAAAGTAATCAAGCCAGCTGAAGAAATGGGTCTGTGGCAGAGCCAACAATCTCTAACGCACTGTTGGGTAGCAGCGAGGGCATTAGAAACGGGCTAAAAAAAGTTTTAATACCTAAAATTGACTATTTTGCGCTATTTCATTAGAGAACGGGCATTAGATTTAACGTATATAAAAAACTAATGCCATAATACACCTCACATACAACAATATGAGGCACACTGTAACTGCTTTAGGTACGTTTTAGGTATTACTTTTTTATATAGCTAAAATCTAATGCCCAGGCCAAGCTGGGATCCCCTGAAAAAAGCAATTTAAGGCATTACTTTTTTATATAAGCCTATATTCAATACCGCGGCCATTAATACAATTGAATTTCTCAGATGAAAAATTCGTGGTTTTCAAATTTTACGGCCAGAAAGCTATTAAGTTCTTCTCTGGCGGTAGTAATAATCAGAAAACACCGAAGTTGCGCCTCACAGCCTATTTTACTGTAGTGATAGTCTTTATTGCACAAAAGTAAAAAGTGCGATTTAGAAGGGAATAATGGAAAATCCTACCGCCAAAAGTATAAAAAGTCTGAAGCTGGCCGTAGGATTTTAAAACCATGAGATTTTTAGCTCTGTAGAGACCGTGGCGCCAGCCACAGTCCGAGTTTCAAACCTGCTTAGCTACCTTATATCTGCCAAAAGGCAGCAGGTCAAGGGCGCTGCTGCGCCGAAGGGAACCCTTGACGTGATGACTTGGCAGATATCATGTGGCAAGCAGGTTGAAACAAAAATAGAGGATAGACAAGAGTCTCCCCTCTTCGACTAATCCCCTATTATCCCCAACATATAATTGCAAAATATATACTCACACTATATCATCTAGTCATGGAATATTTAAGCTTATCAGACTATCTAAAAAATAAATATGGGACCAAGGTGTACAAGCTTTCTCTCACCACTGGCTGCACCTGTCCGAACAGGGATGGGACAATTTCATATGGTGGGTGCATCTTCTGCAGTGAAGGTGGCTCGGGGGATTTTGCAGCAACAGGCATGGACTTAGATGAGCAAATCAGATTTGCCCGCGAAAAGGTAGATGCAAAAATCTCCTCAAAAATTCCTGCAAGTGAACGTAAATACATTGCATACTTTCAGTCCTTTACAAATACTTACGGAGATGAAGCCTATTTGATGGATTTGTTTTCGCGGGTATGCTCCTATCCAGAGATTGTAGGGCTTTCTATTGGTACCAGGCCTGATTGCCTATCTGATGAAATGATTGCATTCTTAAGTCAGCTGAATAAGGATAAAGAAGTGTGGGTAGAGCTAGGTCTGCAGACTATCCACGAAGAAACTGCAAAACTTATTAATAGAGGTTATGAGCTACCTGTATTTGAGGATGCCTATAAGCGTTTGACTAACGCGGGATTAAAGGTGGTAGTTCATGTGATACTTGGTCTGCCTGGTGAAAGTGATGATGATATTTTAGAAACAGTAAAATATTTATCACAGCTTACTCCTACTCTATTTGGAATAAAGCTGCAGCTACTGCATGTGCTAAAGGGTACAAAGCTTGCAAAGATGTATGAGCAAGAGCCATTTCGTATATACGAATTAGATGAATATCTTGAAGTTGTTGGTAAATGTCTAAAGGTACTTCCTAAAGAAACTGTTATTCATCGCCTGACTGGTGATGGACCAAAAAAGCTTCTCATTGCACCCCTTTGGAGTGGCAACAAGAAGCTTGTAATGAATTCTATGACAAAGTATCTGAGAGGGCTGTAATAAGGCCCTCATTTTCATTATGTAGTTTTACTGCAATTCTATAGAAGCCTTTCGATAAGCCCTTATAATCACTACAATCCCTGATTAATATGCTGTAATCTAAAAGCTTTTCCTGTAAATCCAATCTATTTGATTTAAATAAAATAAAGTTTACATCGGAAGGATAAACCTCAAAGCCAAGCCTTGAAAGCTCGCTGATTAAATACTTTCTTTCAGGAACTATAACCTTTGTGGCCTCAGCAATGTATTCCTTGTGCTTTAAACATTCCATACCGGCCATCTGTGCAAATATGGAAAGGTTCCACTCTGGCAAATGGGCTCTGACCTTATCAGCAAGTGCGCGCTTAGAGCAGATGCAATAGCCTATTCGCACCCCTGGAATGGCAAAGGATTTAGTAAACGCCCTTAGAATGATAAGTGATTTATAGTTTCTGATTTTGTAAACCAAGGAAAGCTCATTCTCGCGACCGGTCAGTGAAATGAAGCATTCATCTAATACTACAGTAGTTCCTACAGCTTCGCAGGTCCCAATAATTTCATCTAAAAGAGCTGGATCTATCAGCCTTCCGTTAGGATTATTTGGATTAGTTAAAAATAAAAGCTCTGGCTTTTCAGATTTTATCTTTGATAGAATGTCCTCCTTTAGCTCAAAGCCATCCTCCTGTAAAAGCATATGATTAACAAGCTTACAGTCTGGATTAGCTCCAGTGATGCATTTCTCATAGCCTAAAAAACAAGGCTGAACCAACATAGCCTTTTTAGGATTAACAGCATGGCAAATAGCCATAATAAGCTCCGATGCTCCATTTCCATAAAGTACTACCTCTGGAATAATGTCAAAGCTTTTTGCCGTTTCGTTTATTAAATTCTCGTGTAAAATATCAGGATATTTATTGGCATGAAGTGCCGCTTCAGTTAAAACCCATTGAACCTCAGAAGGTACACCTAATGGATTAATATTTACTGAAAAATCAAAGTGAACATTATTCCTATAAATATCACCGCCGTGCATGACATAACCTCGCAAATCAATGATGTTGCAAACATAAGTCTGTTTGCTCTTTTTATATCAGAAAGATTAATCTCTCTTGTTTTGTCCCCAATATATTTTTTATCTACTAGCTTTCCAAAGTAGCTGGCTGGCCCTGCAAGCTGAAGTCCAAGGGCGCCTGCGCAAGCACTTTCTGTCTGGGCAGAATTTGGGCTGGCATGATTGAATCTATCTCTTTTAAAAATACGCCAGGCCTGACTGGCATCAAAATCCTTGCCTAAAAATAGACAGGCAAAAATCATAAGTAAAGCTGATATTCTAGCTGGAATGAAGTTAACTATGTCATCAAGCTTTGCAGCATATCTACCGAAATCCAAATACTTATCAATTTTATATCCTACCATGGAATCCATGGTGTTGATTGCCTTGTAGCAAATGCCAAGAACCGGGCCGCCTATGGCCAGATAAATCATTGGGGCAATCACTCCATCAGAAGTGTTTTCCGCCACAGTCTCCACTGCCGCCTTTGTAATACCTATCTCATCAAGGCTTGCGGTATCGCGACCTACTATCATAGAAACAGCATCTCTTCCTGCCTGAAGACTTTCATTTAGGCCATGGTACACCTTCATGCTTTCAGTATAAAGGCTCTTAGCTGCAAGACACTGATAGGTTATTACAGCTTCTATTATAAGACCCAAATATGAATTATAAGTGTAGGTTATGTGCATAATTAAAGCTGTTATCGAAACTGGTACCGCAATTACGATAACAACCATCAATAGTCCTCTTCTTCTCTTTTTGTCTGGGGTATCATCCTCATTTAATAAAACCTTTGTCAGGCCGCTTATTAATTTGCCAATCCATATAACAGGATGTGGCCATCCATGAGGATCACCTATTAAAAGATCTAGCAGAAAGCCCGCTATAAATGCCATCAGATGAAATTTCAAATGTATATCCCTCGCCGTTTTCTACGTGATAACTGTAATATTCCCCGCCAAATAACTCACTTAAAATAGCCATAATGGTGCCCCCATGAGCCACCACTGAAATGTTTTCATTGTCACCTATGCGCTCCATTAGCTTTTTAAAGCCTTCCATGGTGCGCCTGTTTGCCTCGGCCTTTGATTCGCCACCAGGAAATGGCATGTCACCGCCAGAAGCAATCCACTCCTTGTATTTAGGATTGTCAGAAAGCTCTTTATAGCTTTTTCCTTCAAACTCACCAAAGTTTGTCTCTTTAAACTCATCTATTGTATAGATTTCCTGACCAGGATAAATAAAGGCGGCCGTCTCTACAGCTCTAAATAAAGGGCTGGAAAACACAATATCAGCCTGTGGATAAGCCTTTGCTAAGATTTCTTCCTCCCCCTCCTTGCAAAGCTGCTCATCCGTAATTCCGATATATCTTTTTTCAAGATTACCCTCAGTTTTTCCATGTCTAATCAAAGTGATTTTTTTCATTATTTAATCCTCTGACCTATTCCTAGGACTACTCTATGTACCTCTGTGGCATCCTTTGCAAGCTGAATAAGAATGCGGCCTGAAACATCCCGCCAGACTCTGTCCTTATCATCCATAGGTACCACACCGTTTCCTATTTCATCAGCAATAACCACCCAAAGACCATCAGCCACAGCCTCTCGGATTTCCTTTAAAATCTCTGTTTCACTTTTGCCTTCTTCTAATCTCTTTTTAATAAAAAGATGGGTCTGATTGAAAAACCTTGCCCTTGGAAAATTAGACCTGGCATATTCAGTTTTCCCTTGATAGCTTCCACCAACAACTAAAATCATAAGCTAATCCTCTGATAAATATCCATTCCCATTAAAAACAAAGCAAGCACTATCTCCATGCTGACAACAAACCAGCCTGCCAAATCTCCTGTGATGCCGCCGAATGTAACACGGGCTCTTTTTAAGTAAACAAGTGTCCAGAAAATTGAAAGCACAACAAGCATTACACCTTCAAGTGGATTCATTAAAAATGCAAGGGCGTAGCAAATAATTAGCTGGACCAACAGGCCATAGAACACTGCCTTTGTGTGGGAGTTCTTTGCCTCCACTGCAGCCATGCCATCTTCCTTTGCCTTTTGAACAGCCACTACGCACATACCGCTTAGGCAACGACTTACAAAGAAAGAAAAGCACCAGGTTTCAAATGCACCCTCTGTCATTAAAATGATGGATGCATATAAAATCAAACCGAATGTCACTAGATTAATCACTGAAAATGCACCGATATGTGGGTCCTTCATGATTTCAAGACGCTTTTCCTTTGGCTGCCATGAGCTAAGGGCGTCTGAAACATCCATAAAGCCATCCACATGATAGCCACCAGTTACAAGAAGTGGCAAAGCAATAGCAAAGGCTGCCACTGCAATAGCTGGCAAATAAACTGTAACGTATAGACGAAACAGACCATACTCAAGAAGGCCTATCACTGCCCCTACCCATGGGAAGAAAATCAAGTGATATGTCATGTCATCACTGTCCCATGTAAATCTTGGCATTGGGATTCTTGAATACATTGAAAATGCAACTGCAATCGATTTTAAAATTTTCATAATTTTATACCTATCCCCACAACAACTTCGTATACTTCATCAGAAATACCAGCAAGCTTTTCATTTATAGTTCCTAACGCTCTAAGGTATTCCTTGGTGTATTCGTCATACTCTATTCCATCCTCAAACACATTGTTTGTAACAATCACCAGGTGCTTTACTCCTTCAGAAAGCTTTATGGTATCCAGCAATACCTTGTGAATGCATTCCTTTGAAGAAAGACTCTTTTTACCCTTAAACATTTCATTTGCCACCAGATTGGACATGCATTCTAAAAGCACAATGCCGTCAGAATCTTTTACCGCCTTTGAAATGTCTGTGGACTGCTCCACAGTAATAAAGCTTTTGCCTTCTCTAAGCTGCCTGTGACGCTTTATTCTGGCCTTGCTTTCAGAATCTTTAGTCTTCATAGTAGCCAGATAATATTTATTTTTAATTCCACAGGAGCAAACATAGTCCTCCGCAAATGCGGATTTGCCACTGCCACTGCCTCCATAAATTAATGTTATCATACTTCCTCTGAAAAGTTTTTATACTGCTCTACACCTGAATCTCCAAACTTAAGAGCTTGATTGAAAACTACATCTACCATTTTAAGGTTTGCGGCCATCAATACAGCTCCTGTACCTTCACCTACAGCCATTTCTGCGTCAAGAGCAGGCTCCACCGCAAGCTTTTTCGCAAGCTTCATTGCCACTGGCTCCTTGCTTAGGTGAGATGGAATTAAGTAATCCTTTGTGTTTTCAAGGAGTCTGTCTGCCACCAAAGCTGAAACCATGCTAATCATTCCATCTAAAATGATTGGCACCTTATAAAGGGCGCCGCCTAAAACAATACCTGTCATGCAGGCTATCTCAAGGCCGCCAAAGTTTGCACATATTTCCACGGGATCTAGTCCTGAATACATTGAAAGTGCCATTGATACAACAGCACGCTTTTTACTAAATCCGCTGTCATCAAGGCCTGCGCCACGTCCTGTTACTGCCTCAGCATTTAAATCCAGCAAATATCCTGCAACTACAGCAGAGCTTGTGGTGTTACCGATTCCCATTTCCCCTATCAAAAGGATGTTGTAGCCTTGTTCCTTGGATTCTGCTACCAAATCCATTCCTACCTGGACAGCTCGCGAAAACTCTTCAATTGTCATAGCTGGCTGCTTTAAGAAATTACAGGTGCCATATTTTACTCTGCGATTTAAAGTGTTTGGAACCTCTTCAGCAGAGTTGATTCCCACATCCACAGCCACAATATCAATACCTAGGGATTTGGCCATAACCCCTGCAGTAGTCAGGCCCTTTGCTATGTTAGTAGCGCAGATTCTGGTTACCTCCTGGTCTGTCTGGCTGACCCCCTCTTCTACAATACCATGGTCTCCGCAGCTGACAATTAGTCGCATGTGGTCAAAATCCGGTGCGTCAAATCCTTGAATTGCAGCTATTTTAGAGTGAAGCTTTTCGAACTTTCCAAAGCTATCTATAGGCTTTGAAACCCTGTCCCACTCCTTTTTTACCTTGGCATAGGTATTTTTCTCAACAGGCTCTACAGAAAGCTTGTTTTCCAAAATATCCTCAAATAAATATCTATTGCTTGCCATAATTTTTCATAGCCTCCACAAAATTTTCTACAAATTTTGGTGACGATGGGTAATACAAATGTGGAAATCCTAAATATGAATTTCCTAATTTGTAACCACAGCTATAGCTAGCATTAGTAGCTGGCTTTGTTGCCACCAAATCCTCCCCATTATTATCCGTATCAAAGTAATGAAACTCGTGACCTTTTATTTCAAGGTCTTCATCATCCTTTAAGGTAATGTAGCCAAAACGAACCAGCTTTCCTGTGTAAGTTGCTGAGCCATTTAGGCAGCCTACCATATCGTATTCATTACCATTTTTATCTACTATCCTATCCATAAGATACATAAATCCACCGCACTCTGCAAGGGTAGGAATACCATGGGCAAAATGCTTTTTTATGGACAATTTCATTGAACTGTTGGCTGCTAGTTTCTCCAAATAATTTTCAGGATAACCCCCACCTAGCAGAATACCATTTATATTCTCTGGAAGAGCCTCATCCCAAATAGGAGAAAACTCCACAAGCTCCACGCCACTTTCCTCTAGCATCTTAAGGTTTTCTTTGTAATAGAAACAGAATGCCTCATCCCTAGCCACAGCAAGACGAAGTTTTTCTGTACCTGCCGGTTTTGCAGCACTTCTTGTGTTGAATAAATCCTCCGCAGTTCCTGCAATATTTATGAGGGTCTCAATGTTGATTCCCTCTAATGCCATATCCTTGAAAATCTCTATCTTTAATTTGATATCTGATATTTCCTCTGGCATTAAAAGGCCCAAATGTCTACTTTCGATGGTGATATCCCCTCTATTTTCAACAATACCCACCACCTTTATAGAAAGCTCTTTTTCTATAAGCTCCTTTAGGGTTTGCCCAAAGGTTTTTGATACTTTATTAAGGATAACACCTTTTATTAGATTTTCTGTGTCGTAGTCCAAAAATCCCTTTATCTGAGCTAAGATGGAGCGTCCCATTCCTCTTCCATTGATAACAAGGATGATAGGTGCCTTTAAGGCTCTGGCCAGGTCATAGGTGGAGCCAGTAAGTCCCGTGCCGCCTATTCCATCATACAGACCCATGACCCCTTCGATAACTGCAACATCCCCTGAAAAGCCTTCTGTAAAAAGCTTTACAGTGGTTTCGTCGTCGGTAAAAAATGTGTCCAGGTTTCCAGCTGGAACCCCTAGCACATTTCTATGAAACATAGGATCAATATAATCTGGACCGCATTTGAAGCTGCAAGGAACTCTTCCTTTTTCCTTTAAAGCTCCAAGAAGTCCACATGTAATTGTGGTTTTGCCGCTGCCACTGGCTGTGGCAGCCAGGATTACTCTTGGATAATTCATAATTCTCCTAAATATTAAAAGTCACAATATAAACAGGGTTTTGCCCCTGCATAACACTATAATCCCCTGCTCTTTTTGCCTTGCTGACATTCAGCTGAACGATATCTGCATCATCTATTCCATTTGCTTTCAAAACAGTATTAACCTCTGCAATGGTTTCTAATGTCACTGCATTAATGACAATTTTAATAGGTGTTTCATAGCCCTTTAAAACAGTGATAAGCTCTGATAATCTGCCGCCACTGCCTCCGACAAATACATGAGTTGGTGCAGGAAGGCCACTTAAAGCTTCTGGCGCAACCCCCTCTATCAAATGAACATTTTTAAGGTTAAATTTCTCAATGTTTTCTTTTATAAGGGAAGTGGCATCTGGTTTAAATTCAATGGCATATACCTGCACAGATGAATCAAGTAAAGCCATCTCAACAGCAACAGAGCCACTGCCGCTACCGATGTCATAGACTATTGCATCTCTTGTAACTGAAAGCTTACAGATAGAAAGGGCTCTAACCTCTGACTTTGACATTGGAGTTTTGTTTCTGTTGAAGGTCTCATCAGATAAGCCTGGCACTAATCGTTTACCATCAGCTTTGTCATTTTGAATCAAAAGCACGCAAAGGCCATCCTCGTTTACTGCGGTGCATTGCTTTGCAGAAAGCTTTAATAGCTTTTCATCTGCATAAAGATTAAAGCCTGCTTTTATATCGTATTTACGATTATACTTTTCCTCTAAGGATAGAAGCATTTGTCCTATGGTTCTAACATCCTTTGAGCCGGATGTAAGCATGAAAAACTTTTTGCTGTGATTAGCCAAATCTAAAAATCTGGCCTGCCATACATCAGCCTCCACACCGTGGGAACTGATTATATCCGCATCCTGAATTGACTGGCCGCATTTTGCTGCTAAAGCGGATACAGATGATATACCAGGCAGCACCTTTGTGGCACAGCCTTCTATATCCTCTAAAGCACTAAGTAAATTTTTAGCGCCACTATAAAAACTGGTATCACCTGAAAAAAGAACTACTGCTTTTTTTCTTCCACCAGTACCATTTTCAATTTCATCTTTTATGACAGGAATAATGTCCTTTGCCAAATAATATGGATATTTTTTTCCGTTTGCTTCTATTGAAGCAATCATCCTTGGAGCACCAAATATAAAGTCAGCTGTTTTGATAGCTTCCTCCACCTCTAGAGTAATGGAGCCAAAGCCCATGCCAAAGCCTGCCAAGGTTACTTCTATTTTGGTAGGCTCTGAAGACTTCATAACAAAATGCTCTACTAAGTCCACACCAAAGGCCTCTGAAATCTTCTCTAAGACCTGGTCAAAGGAAAGGCCTTCCACCTTTTCCTCTGGACGCTTAATGATGTAGATTTGCGCACCTGCAGCTCTTGCTGCCTCGATGCGTTCAGCCTCGCCGCTTGCTTTACCACTGTCTTTCATGACAATGATATCCGCACCTGTTTCCTTTAACATGGCGTAATTAATAGCCTTGGAGAAAGGTCCCTGCATGGCAATGATTTGCTTTCCTGACAGGCCATTTGCAGTGCAAAGCTTTATACTTTCTTCGCTAGGAATGACTCTGGCAAAAATGCGTTCACGTAAAGAATCATCATGGCAAAACAAAGGAAGCTCCTTGCTGCCAGTAGTAAGAAATACTGTGCCTGTTGTATTAACCAAGGCCTTGGCACAGCTTTCCGTATTTTCAAAGAATTTACAGCCACTGTAGTCTATAAAATCTTCGTCCCTAAGCAATCTAAAAAACTGAATAGCAGGATACTTTTTTAAGCTTTCAGCAATTTCTTTTTTAACAATTTCAGCAAAAGGATGAGTGGCATCCACCACCACGCATGGACTAATGGCATCGTATAGACATGCCATTTGGCTTGCATCCATTCGTCCTTCATGAACCTTTATGTAATCGGACTGGGTGACAGGCTGTTTTCCATATTCTGTTGCCACACAGTAAACCACGTGAATAGCTGCGGCTGCCAGCCTTTCGGCTAACTGTCTGCCTTCAGTAGTTCCACCAAAAACAATAATCTCATTCATAAGCTTCTCCTGTTATATAGAGTATCCTCGTTTGGTTACTAACTTACCTTCTATTATCTCACTTTTTGAGTTTCCAATGAATACTGTTGTAAACATATTTACCTGAGCGTCCATTAACTGACCCAATGTACATACAGTACTTTTTGTGCCATCACGTCCTATATTTTCCACGTAGCCACAGGCTCTTTTTTCATCTGCACCTGCATCTAGCATGATTTGACAAGCTCGCTTTAGGTAGTCGCTACGCTTTTTGCTGGATGGGTTGTAAAGAGCAATGGCAAAGTCGCCATCAATGGCTGCTTTAAGTCTTTTTTCTATGACCTCCCATGGTGTCAGCAAATCGCTAAGTGATATAACACAAAAATCGTGATTTATAGGGGCGCCTAGCACCGCTGCTCCAGAAATTGCAGCCGTTACACCAGGGATTACGTATAAATTATCTACAGAAATCCCCTTTTTTAGATACTCAGGCAGAAGCTCATACATAGGAGCTGCCATGCCATAAACACCAGCATCGCCACTGCAAATAAAGGCTACGTTTTCTCCCTGCAGAGCAAAATCAAAGCAAGCTCTGCAGCGCTCCACCTCCTGTCTCATAGGGGTGGTGAAAAATCTCTTATCCGGAAATACGTTTTTAACTAAATCAATGTAAACTGTGTAGCCTACAATAACGTCAGCATCCTCCATAGCCGAAAATGCTTCTTCGGTCATCATCTGCCTGTCCCCTGGACCCATACCTATTATGAAAATATTTCCGATTTTATTTGCTACCATACTAAGCTCCTTAGTTCTCTTTTAGCCACAGCAAGTGTCATGCCATCCCTTGCAATCTTTTCTTTTGTAAGAACAGCTCCTAATGCCACTGCTGCTCTTTCACTTACATTATCTACTCCTACCGTTTCTCTAACAAAGGATGAAGAGCTAAAGTGCCCTTCTACCTTTTTAAGTTCTTCGGCAGAAAAAGTAATGAGATATGTATCAAGATAACTAGCCAGGGCTAAAAGTCCTACCTCCCTTGCCTTTACATCAATAGAAGTGATGGCGTAAATATCTTTTTTCAGTTCATCCACATCAAACTCTGAAGAAACAAATCTAAATAGCTCTTGGAATTGTTTGTCCTTTTTACAGCCCATACCTAAAATAGTTTTTCTTGGAACTAAAGTTAAGTCATTTAAGTTTTCTTCAAGGGCTTCCGTAATGATTACGTCTGGATTATCAGCTTTTTCATCAAGTATTACATTTTTTGGCTGATCGCCTTCAAAGGTGACATTACTTAACTCATTTTTTATAACAATAGTTTCCCCCTTTAAAAGCTTGGAAGAAACATTTTTTATCATTTCTTTATTAACAATTCTCAGGCCATTTTTTACAGCAAATACATCAATGGCAAAAATATCATTAATGTCTGTTGCTGTTGTAATAACAGGGGTTGCATCAATGGCCTTTGCGATATTCTTAGAAATTGCATTGGCCCCGCCCACATGGCCCGAAAGTATCGGAATTACGAACTGGCCTAATTCGTCTATTACAATAACAGGGCTGTCCACTAGTTTGTCCTTTACAAATGGACTAATGAACCTGACGGCAATGCCTGTGGCACCAATAAATATAATTGGAATGTGCAGATAAAAAGCCTTCTCAACACTGTATTCATCAGTCAGGACATAATCAGGACATGCCTCTTTTAACTTTTCATATAAAGTTTTGCCATTTTCAGTGAAATACATCACTTGTATCAGCATTTATTAATCTCTCCTACTCCTAAAAGCTGTTTCAAAATCAGGATCATAGAGCTTTGAAAGGCTATAGCCTGATTTTGCAATAACATCACCTATTAAAATCACTGCAAGGTTTTTAATGTCATTTTCCTTTGCTGTTTCAGCCAGTGTTCCTACTGTACATATAAACTTCTTCTCATCTGGCCAGGTAGCTTTGTACACAATGGCAGCTGGAGTATCCTCCTTGTAGCCGCCTGCAATAAGGCGCTTTGATAACTCCTCCATCATGCCGCTGCTCAGATAAATCGCCATAGAGGCACCGTGGGCTGCAAAGCTTTCAATGGATTCTTTTTCTGGCACAGCAGTGCGGCCCTCCATTCTGGTGATGATCAATGACTGGCTCACATCTGGCAAGGTGTACTCTAGATTCAAGGCTGCAGCCGCACCAAAGCAAGCGCTTACTCCAGGGCAGCTTTCATATGCTATCCCCTTTTCATCCAGCACTCTCATCTGCTCCTGCACTGCGCCATATATGCTAGGCTCTCCTGTGTGAAGGCGAACAGTCATCTTTTTAGCGTCCGCCGCCTCCACCATCACCTCCATCACCTCATCTAAGGTCATGGTGGCACTGTTATAAATTTCGCAACCGTCCTTTGTATATCCCAAAAGCTCAGGATTCACCAAAGAGCCTGCATAAATTAACACATCAGCCTGCTCCAAAAGCCTCATGCCTCTGACAGTAATCAAATCCGCTGCCCCGCATCCAGCCCCAACGAAATATATAAAGGAGGCTTCCCCTTGAGGGGAAGCTGTCATCGAAGATGACTGATGAGGTGTATCTACATTTTTATTCAAATCCAAGTTCATGTCTTATTTCCTCACATACAGCTGTATAGTTGTTGTTAATATCATAATTAGAATACCTTAGAACTTTTATTCCTTTATCCTTCAAATAAAGATCTCTTTCAATATCTTTATTATGACCTTCTTCTTCATAATGTTGACTTCCATCTAATTCAATTGCTATTTGTTTTCTAGAACAATAAAAATCAACTATATAATCTCCTATTACTTGTTGTCTTTTAATTGTAATAGGTAGTTGTTTTAAAAAGTCATACCAAAGATGCTTTTCTTCTTTAGTCATTTCTTTTCTTAATTTTTGAGAATATACTTTTAGTTTTGGATTATAGTTTTCATTCATATGGCCACCTCATCCGTCAGCTCCGCTGACACCTTCCCCTCAAGGGGAAGGCTATAATAAGTTATATATAAACTCCATATCTAAGTTGTTTCTGACTACCTCTGCTAGCTTGTCGTATTCGGCTTCCTTGAAGGCCTGGTAGTCTAGGGTGGTGTCTAAAGTTTTGCCTTTGCGGCTGGCGATGGCAGATACCAGGCGTAAGCTTAAGTCTGAGTTATCGAAGATGCCGTGTACATAGGTGCCAAGGAGGTTGCCTTGCTGTACAAGGATGATGTTGCCTTCGTCGTCTCGTTCTATGATGCCATTAAAATGGTCATCAGCTAAGGTGGTAACTCCGTTGTGGATTTCATAGCCTACAAATTCCTCGCCAGCTAAGCAGCTGAAAATGTCTTCTAAATCGTCAAAGCAGTCTTCTGTTTGGCTGCGGTATTTTTCATTTGATAGAACAGTATTTAGGTTAAAAAGCTCCATGCCGCAGATGGTGCCGCCCTCTTCCACCATATCAGGATCAGAAATCAGTCTTCCCATCATCTGAAAGCCGCCGCAGATACCAACAACTGGGCCAGTAACTGCAAAGCGTTTTACAGCTGCTTCCATTCCTGACTGTCTCATCCAAAGTAAATCTGAAATGGTATTTTTGCTGCCTGGAATGATAACAAGGTCAGCTGAGGCTATTTCTCTAGGATTTGTAACGAACCTTACATTTACCCCATCAATGCTTTCAAATGGGGCAACATCAGTAAAGTTTGATATTCTAGGAAGCCTTACCACTGCTATATCAACTATAGCCTGGGTATTTTTAGAATCACTGTCTAGCCTTTCACTAAGGCTATCCTCATCATCTATCATAAGTTTAGTGTAAGGAACTGTTCCCACTACAGGGACCTTGCCCCTTTCCTCTAGCATATCTATTCCTGAATCAAGCAGGCTTTTATCACCTCTGAATTTGTTGATGATTAACCCCTTTACTCTGTCTCTTTCATCTGGCTCTAAAAGCTCTAATGTACCAAGAAGCTGAGCAAAAACCCCACCTCTATCTATATCTCCAACCAATAAAACTGGTGCATCCACAAGCTTTGCCATGCCCATGTTTACAATGTCATCGCTTTTAAGATTGATTTCTGCAGGACTGCCTGCTCCTTCAATAACGATAATGTCTGCCCATTTTTCCAGCTCATGAAAGGCCGCCATAATATCTGGAACCAGCTGCTTTTTATAGGCAAAATAATCTCTGGCATTCATGTTTCCAATGGATGTGCCATTTACTATTACCTGACTTCCGATGTCGTTAGTTGGCTTTAAAAGGATAGGATTCATATATACGCTTGGGGCAACACCTGCGCACTCTGCCTGCATAGCTTGAGCCCGGCCCAGCTCTAATCCATCTGCAGTAACAAATGAATTTAAAGCCATATTCTGTGACTTAAATGGCGCCACTTTGTATCCATCCTGTTTAAAGATTCGACACAATGCTCCCACCAAAAGGCTTTTTCCTACATTTGACATTGTGCCTTGAACCATTATTACTTTTGACATTTATTTTCCTCTAATCCATGGTATATAAAATCGCATTTACGATAGCTGCTGCTATATTGCTGCCACCCTTTCGTCCCTCATTGATGATGTATGGCACATCTGAGTTTAAAAACAACTCTTTGGCTGCCACTACATTAACAAATCCAACCGGCACACCAATTACAAATTCAGGACGAAATGTTTTTGCCTCCATCATTTCATATAAGCTGATAAGTGCTGTAGGTGCATTTCCAATTGCAAAAATCACTGGCACCTGAAGGGATGCTGCTCTTTCCATTGAAACGGTGGCTCTTGTAACCTGACGATTTTTAGCCTCATCTGCCACATCCTCATCTGCCATGAAACAATGTACCTGACCGCCATACTGGCTTAGCTTCTTTTTATTTATTCCAGACAAAGCCATATTAGTATCGGTGACAATATGAGCCCCATCTCTAATAAGCTGTCGTATCTTTTCTATAGCCCCATCTGAGTAACGCATGGTATTTGCGTAATCAAAATCAGCGCTGGTATGTATCACTCTTTTTGTAATAGGAGCCTCATCCTCAGGAATGGTTATTCCCATTTCTTCTAGCTCCTTTGTGATAATCTCAAAGCTTCGCTTTTCTATTTCATTTGGTAAAACAAATTCTATGTTCATAGTAATCCTTTTGCATCCTTTGACTGAGCTAGCAGTCCAAATTCATTTGAATATAATATGCAGTCTAGCTTTAACTGCCCCTGGGCTCTGAAATCTAGATAGAATAAAATCTTTTCAAGAACGATTTCCATAGTAGCTGCAAGCAAGCCTGCATCATCAATTAAATGAAGGGCCTCCTCTGTATTTAGGCAATTCAAAATATTCTTAGCCAGCCCCACATCTGCCCCTGCTCTGATGGCGCAGCTAGCTAAGATTTCCATCCTGGCATCCGCTTCATGAGAATGGGTATTCATTATGCCACCAGCCACCTTTATGAGCTTACCGATATGACCTGTAATAAGAAGCCCCTTAAATCCCAGCTCTACGCACATATCCACAGTCTCTCCAATAAAATTAGAGCATTTTACACTCTTATCTAAGTCGTAATTAAAGGCCTCTTTCATAAACTTAAGACCGTAGTTGCCAGGAGTTACTATAGCAGTCTCTGCTCCCATTTCTTTCTTTTGGGTAAGCTCCACTCTGATGGTATCTACAAGTGCCTTGGCGCTCATAGGCTCCACAATGCCAGTGGTACCAAGGATAGAAATGCCATCCACAATCCCAAGTCTAGGATTAAAGGTTTTGCTGGCCAAATCCTTTCCCTCAGGAACAGAAATAGTAACCTCTAATGTACCATTAAAATCTAAAAGGGCACAAACCTCTGAAACTTCCTTTTCAATCATTTCCCGAGGCACATGATTAATAGCTGCATTGCCAACTGGTTGATCAAGGCCTGGCAAAGTAACTCTGCCTACACCTTCTCCACCGTCGATAGCTATAGAAAGCTTTTTATCAAGGCCATTTTCTGTAGATGGAAATGCCATTGATACAGTTGCAAATACATGACAACCAGTTGTCACATCAGGGTCATCCCCGCCATCCTTTATAACGGCACAACTTACCTGGTTTTCTGACCTTGCTATATCAACGATATCTGCCTTAAACATGATTCCTGCAGGTGTTTCGATTTCTATATTCAGTTTTTCCTGACCTGTCAGCAACATGTATGTTGCAGCCTTTGCTGCCGCTGCTGCGCATGAGCCTGTAGTGAATCCTTTACGCATAAATTGTCCTCGTTATGGCCTTTGCATAGTCCCAAAGTCCATCTATTAACACATTGCTTTCTGACACATCCATTTTGTACATCTTTGCAATGTTTTCCCCAGTAAGTATTTCTGATGGAGTGCCGATTTTATAAACACTATCTCCGGCTATTCCAATGACCAAATCCGCTATGGCTGGCACAAATTCTAGCTCATGAATAGACATAAGCACCGCCACGTTTTTTTCCTTGGCGAGCTTTTTTATAACCTTTAAAATATCCAGCTTAAACTGTAAATCCAAAAATGATGTAGGCTCATCTAAAATCATAATGTCGGTATCCTGACAGATGGCTCTAGCAAGCATGATGCGCTGACGCTGGCCATCGCTTATTTTTGCAAATTCCTTAGTGGCAATAGGTTCAGCCCCCACCATCTTTAAGGCATCTAAAGCTTTCGCCTTATCCTCCGATGATAGAATTCCCATGGCCCCTGTATATGGATAGCGACCAGTGGCCACCACATCAAAGCATGTCATCAGCTCCGGATGAATGCGCTCTGTCATAACCATAGAAAGCTTTTTTGCCACATCAGCTTCAGTGAGCTTTCCCTCATCCTCGCCACCAATATACACATTTCCATCCAGCTTTTTTAGCTGCCTTGTGATGGTCTTTAACACTGTGGATTTTCCTGCACCGTTTGCACCAATTAGGCATATTATCTGGCCTGCCTGCAAATCAAAGGAAACATCCTTAAGCACCGGATTATTTCCGTAGCCCACCTGCAGATTAATTGTTTTAATTTTATTATCCACGAGCAGCCTCCTTTCTAGCCACAAGCAGATAAATAACCACAGGTGCTAAGAATATTGATGTCACTGCACTGATGCTGATTTCCGTTGGAGAAAATGCAGTTCTTGCGATGTCATCGCAAAGCAAAGTAATTATTGCCCCACCTAAAAAGCAGGCTGGAATCATAATTATTGGCTTTGCTGTTTTAAGAAGGCCACGCATAATATGAGGCACTGCAATACCCACAAAAGAGATTGGTCCTGCAAATGCTGTGACTGTTGCAGAAAGCACGCTTGATGATAAAATCAGCACTATGCGAAGCTTTTTAATATCCACACCCATATTTCTGGCATAGTTTTCCCCTAGCTGATAGGCCCCAATAGGCTTTGACATAAGAAACGAGAAAATGACAGCCACAAAAACAATAGCCAAAGAAACATAAACATGCTCCCAGCTAATGCCTGAAAAGCTGCCTAAAGACCAGTTATGAAGATTTACAATATTGGAATCCTCTGCAAAGGTAATTACAAATTCTGTTATGGCAGAGCAAATATATCCAATCATAACTCCGCACACTACCAGAAGTGACATATTGCGAACCTTCTGGGAAAGGGCCATTACTACTGCCATAGCAAGAAGTGAGCCTATAAAAGCCGCTACAACCATAAAAAATGAGCTAAAGACTGCTCCCCTATCTAAAAAGAACACCATAGCAAGGGCCACGAAAAGCTTTGCTGAAGATGAAATTCCCAGCACATATGGTCCTGCTATAGGGTTTTGAAAAAAGATTTGAAGCAAAAATCCTGATACTGAAAGGGCGCCGCCTAATGCAACAGCGGCAATGATTCTAGGCAAACGAATAGCCATAATAATCTGTCCCATATGAGCCTCGTTTGGATTAACAAGTGACTTTAAGACGTCAAGGACTCCAATATCTGCAGAGCCAACGCCTAAGCTTAATATGAAAAAGATTATCAGCGCCAAAATCAGACCTATTAGCACGTATGTTATTCGTTTGTCTGTGGATTTCATTGTCTACTCCTTAAGTATGAAAAAACACTGCCCCTCTGTAAAATCACCCTCTAAAATTAAATGTAGCTCCTCTATAAATTCTGCCACATTTGTAGTCTTTTGGAAATAACCTTCTCTTAAACAATAAACATTCCCATTTTTAACAGCTTTAAAATCATTAAGGCTAGCCTCAAGCTTTGTCAGCTGATCTATAGATGTAATCTCCCCTTCAATAGTGCTGTTGTATATGAGTACGTCTGCATCAACTGCACCTAAGTAAAAATCCTCAGTAGTGATTTTCATGGTAGATAGGGCATTTTCCTCTGTTGAGCCAATGTTACTTGGCACATACTGACCTCCTGCCATGTCAATCATCTTTGAAATATAATCACCAGGCTTTCTAATCACAATCTGGCCATTAGAGTTAATAGAAAAGAATGCCACTGTCTTACCAGTTTTATCTAGTCCTTCTACAGCATTTACTCTTTTTACCTGCTTTTCAAAAACACTATTTGCCTCTTGCTCTTTTCCATATAAAACGCCATAAAGCTTTATCCACTCTAGCCTGCCAAGAGGGCTGGATTCGTAGCTGGACTGCTCTATGAGGACAGGAATTCCGATTTCTTGAAGCTTTTCAAGAGTCTGTGGAGTGTGATAAATCATGGTGTTTTCAATGGCAAAATTGCAGCCTGATGACAATAAAAGCTCATAATCTGGTGCAGAATATTTTCCTGCATAGGCTATCTTTTTATCCCTCATGGCAACTTTTGCCGCTTTAATGTCCCAATCACTGACCTTTGTGCCTGAAAAAGCAATATCATCCATAGCGTCAATGGAAGCCATTAAATCCATAACCGATGTAGAAACAAGATAGGTTTTATCCGTATTTTCGATAATGGTTACATTGTCAGAAATGATCAGTGATTTATCCCAACCAGCTGGTACCTTTAAAAGCTTTTGGTCTCCAGTTTGGATAAATGCATAAGATAAGCCTTTTTCATCCTCATAGTAATCCACTGAAAAACCAGTGGCATAGTCTAGCTTTAAACTGCCTGTCTTTTTCAGACTACCTAAACTCACATTCTCATCACTGACCTTTGAAGATTTACTTTCCTTAGTCTCTTCTTGCCTTACACCAGGTGAAAATACAGTAAGCTTATACTCTATCTCATGAGGCTTGCTCATAGCTGTGGTATCGCCTATTACCGTAAATGCGGTATCAAAGTTTTCAAATGGAATGGTAAATGTAGAGTTTTCCTCTGGTGGAGCCTCATTATCATACCTAGTCTCATCCACTACCATGTAGTCATAGTTTGAGCTAGACCAAACAAGCTTTACAGTCTTTTCATCACCAGTAACTACAACCTGAGCTGGAGACTGGACAGTGGCTTTGCCACTACCTCCTTCTAAGATAACCTGGCACTCATATTCAGTTATATCGTCCTTAATAAAAAAGCTGCAGGCTGTTAAGCAAGTAGCCAGCACTGCAGCAATAAAAAATATTTTTTTCTTCATTATTGTGGCATTTCAACCTTTACCTTGTGGTCATACCATTTACCCTTTGAACCGATAAGAGCTAAATCAAACTCCTCATCAACAACAGGCACTGGAACATCAAAGCCATAAACTGTCTCTGTTGTACCATCATCATATGTTACTTCGTCTTCTGTTGGCTGAAGCCAGTTCGCCTCGTTAGCCTCAGCATCAGCTGCAAGTCCAAGATAAAGATTAAGGATTCCTGTTCCAGCAAGTGTGATATGAACTGTACCCTGTCCGTCCTTTACAGTAAGTGTAGCCTTGTTATCAAGCGCTTCATTGATATGGAACATGCCGCTATCTGTTGTAAAACGAACTGTGTACTCGCCATCCTCTACTGGAAGAGCGCCCTCAGCATTTGCTACTATAAAATCAGAAGCAGCTGCTGTATGCTCAACATAAATCTTCTGAATATCTGAGATTCCACCTAAACCTGCAATCTGGCATTCAATAGACTCAAAGCTGCCATCTGCTGTAAACTGTGATACCCATGACTCCTCATCATCAGGGTCTGCCATATCGTTGTTAGCATGGTCACCAGCAACAACCATAAGTGGACGAAGAACTACCTTTGTGTAACCAGCTTCCTTAACAGCTGCGATAATGTTTTCGCAAGATGTCTCTTCTGGCTCACCCTC